>Ga0007854_10000712_pt1 | contig 21460 bp, 13 predicted proteins | sample CryBogCBH12Aug08_FD_60382 | JGI IMG/M metagenome (GOLD analysis project Ga0007854, IMG submission 60382) | Freshwater microbial communities from Crystal Bog, Wisconsin, USA - CBH12Aug08 | ecosystem: Environmental > Aquatic > Freshwater > Lake | place: Crystal Bog, Wisconsin, USA | collected... | reverse complement strand
TTTGCCAGATTTGCTGTGGATACTAGATTTGCCAGATTTGCCGTGCTGACTACTGAACCCCAAACAACTGTAGAGAGATAGCCAAAAGTTCCAAGACCTATTGTAGTACTTGTTACATCGGCTTGTACAATTGCTGTTGCCGATGTTTGAATTTGTTGATAAAGCCCAAGACTTGTACTGAGTAACTGAGATGTACTGGTATAGCCAAAAGTACCCAAACCCTGCGCAGTTGAGGCTACAGCATAGGTAAGCCCAAGTGAGGAGACAAAGCCTTGAGTTCCAAGACCAATTACAGTACTTGTGAGTTCAGTAGGGTCAATAAAACTACTCATGAACTGAGTTAAGCCAAGGCTTGTAGAAAGAAGTTGTCCAGTTGAAATATATCCTGCTGTTCCTAGACCAATCACGGTTGAACCAAGTTGACTTGCTAAGTAGTTTGTACTGACTAAGTTAGCCAAATTGGCCGTCGATACAAGGCCTGCTAGATTAGCCGTCGATACAAGGCCTGCTAGATTAGCCGTCGATACAAGGCCTGTTAGATTAGCCGTCGATACAAAACCTCCAATGCCAGGAATACTTGATAAATATCCAGTAGTACCTAGACCAATTACAGTACTTGTCAGGTTTGTCTGTGTCAAAAAACTCACTCCAACAATTAACTGAGTTGAAATAATAGGCGCATAGAGAATTCCTGTATTCACTTGATACGTACTGACGACCGCAGCACGCAACGCTCCAAAATCTGCCCAGCCATTTCCGTCACCAAATGTAAGTTGATCAATTGTAAGAGAAGATATATACGCATTACCACCAATCGCGGTAGAAAATCTGAGACTTGAAACCGACTCATTTTGCGTAATAAAGTTCTGCGAATAGCCATATGTTGTTGATAAAAGTTGTGCACTACTAATATATCCAGCTGTTCCAAGGCCAATGACAGTTGATGTAATGGAAGTAGTAAGAGCACTACTTGAAATGTAGCCCGCTGTACCAAGACCTATCACGGTGGAGCCAAGTTGCGTTTGAAGATAGCTTGTAGAGACAAGTGTAGCCAAATTAGCTGTTGAAACGAATCCTCCAACACTAGGTATACTTGAAAGATAGCCGGCTGTACCAAGACCTATCACGGTGGAGCCAAGTTGTGTTTGAAGATAGCTTGTCGATACAAGCGTAGCCAAATTAGCTGTAGAAACGAGTCCAGTGGCATTAATATTAGCAGATGCACTTGAAAGATAGCCTGCTGTTCCAAGACCAATGACTGTAGAGGCAAGTTGTGTTTGAAAATAGCTTGTGGATACAAGCGTAGCCAAATTAGCTGTGGAAACGAGTCCAGTGGCATTAATATTAGCAGAAGCACTTGAAAGATAACCCACTGTTCCAAGACCAATCACGGTGCTTGTTAAATTTGCTTGCGTAAGAAAGTTAACTCCAACAATTTGTGTGGTTGAGACAGTTGTTGCATAGATGATTCCTGTATTCACCACAAGTGTACTTATTGCGAGGGCTCGAAGCACACCAAAATCGGCCCAACCATTTCCATCACCAAAGGTTAATTGGTCAATATTTAGAGATGAGATATAGGCATTATTGGCGGTCGCTGTAGAAAATCGTAGACTTGAAACAGACTCATTTTGTGTAGCAAAATTCTGCGAATATCCGTAAGTTGTTGAGAGAAGTTGTGAACTGCTAATATAGCCGGCGGTTCCTAGGCCAATAACAGTACTCGTTACATCCGCTTGTACAATTGCAGTTGCCGAAGTCTGAATCTGTTGATAGAGTCCAAGGCTTGTAGAGAGAAGTTGGCTAGTGCTAGTATAGCCAAATGTTCCAAGTCCTTGTGCAGTAGAGGCAACAGCGTAGGTCAGCCCAAAGGAGGAGACAAAACCTTGAGTACCTAAGCCAATTACAGTACTTGTTAGCTCTGTAGGGTCAATAAAACTACTCATATATTGCGTTAAACCAAGACTTGTAGAGAGAAGTTGTCCTGTTGAAATATAGCCAGCAGTTCCAAGACCTATTACAGTGGAGCCAAGTTGTGTTTGAAGATAGCTTGTAGATACAAGCGTTGCCAGATTTGCTGTGGAAACTAAGTCAACTAAGTTGGCTGTTGATACCAAGTTGGCAAGGTTAGCAGTTGATACCAAGTTGGCAAGGTTAGCAGTGGAGACAAGTCCAGAAGCATTTATTGACGCTGATGCGCTTGATAAATAACCGACTGTTCCAAGGCCAATCACAGTACTTGTTAAATTTGCCTGTGTTAGGAAATTAATACCTACAAGTTGGCTCGTAGATATAATTGGCGCATAAATAATTCCCGCATTCAATTGAAGTGTACTAATTGCGACCGCACGTAGAACGGCAAAATCTGCCCAGCCATTTCCATCTCCAAAAATCAGCTGGTCAATTGTAAGTGTTGAGATATAAGCATTTCCACCTGTAGCCGTTGAAAATTTAAGGGTCGACGCAGTCGCATTCAGTGTGAAAAAATTCTGCGAATAGCCATATGTTGTTGAGAGAAGCTGTGAACTACTTATATAGCCGGCAGTTCCAAGACCAAGTATACTTGATGTAAGTTGACTTGCCAAATAGGAGGTTGAGACTAAAGTGGCCAGATTCGCTGTGCTTACCAATCCACCTGGAATAATCGCACTTACTGTTGCTGAGGAAAGGTACCCAGCCGTTCCAAGTCCAATCACGGTTGACGTGAGTGCGGTATTGAGTGCGGTTGTTGAGATTAGATTGGCTAAATTCGCTGTGCTCACCAATCCACCAGGAAGATTCGCAGTTGCCGTTGCGGATGAGAGATATCCAGCCGTTCCAAGTCCAATGATTGTACTTGTAAGGTTTGCCTGTGTAATATAATTTCCATAAAGAGTTGAACCATTAAAATATAATCCACCACTGCTTGCTGTCAGGTAATTTGTACTCCGTGTTGTCGCATCAATTAAGTTCAGTGAGGAGACAAATAGATTTCCAGAACTCAATGTCAGATAATTACTGGTCGTCGTAGCTGTTAAACCAAATGTACCCTCATATCTGTAATAAGTAACTGTCGGCGGAGCATTTGCACTTGTCAAATTTGTATAAAATTTCAGAATACCACCATCAGGATCAAATGTCCACGGATATGAACCTCCAGCAAGTAGAGGCACAGCATTACAGTCATATACATTGACTGTATAGGAACCGTCGCCATAGGTTGTAGGAATTGCACTCGATAGAATGTTAGCCCCAGGATTTGCCAGCGTCGCCGCAGTGTACCAGTACGATTCGTATAAGTTAATCGCACCGAGTTTAATTGAACTGTAATAGATAATATACGGATTTGCCTGACTATAGTAGCGTTGCCCATTTGCCGCATTAAACGTGCCGTCTTTTACGAAGTCCGTCGGCTTCGTAGTTGGAATCGCTTGACTAAAAATCTGTTGAGATGGAATAACCCGAGTGCGCGAAGCAATGGATTCCTGCGAAACCGCATTTGCATCTTGTGTATCCGCTACACCAAAATTTTTTTTGAACAAAAGTGTTACCTCTTGGCTCTGACTAGCCATCTATTCGTCTTGCGGATTTTAGTAAGAGAGTTGAAGCGTAATCGTCGTAAATGCGAAGTTCCAGTTCATAGGGATTCCAATGCGACAGAAAATCCGAACTGTTTTCCCTGAAGTTGCAAAGGCTGGAATGAAAACATTTGGAAATGTAATTGTTCCTGTGGCTAATGTAGCACCGGAAGAGATACCCCCATAGATTTGTGTTTGATTGCCTGTTGTGTCATTGTAGTAGTTAAAGGCACTTGCTGGTGAAGCAGTTGTTCCATTCGCATCTAACCAGACCGTTGTCGCAGATGTTGCATCTGTAGGAAGTTTTGATGCTTGGTCTTCAACACGATAAAAAAAGAAAATCTTATCTGTGGCTGGATTACTGTATCCAGAAAAGACGACTTGATTATTGAGAATAATAGGTGTCGCTGATTTGGATGTTGTATAGTTAATGACAAAAGTAATTTTCGTATAGTTTGTTCCTGATGACGCAGTATTCCACGCAAAGGATGCAAAGCGGATTCCTGATGTTGTAATACCCGAATAATCAACTGTATTTGTTGCTGTTGCACTGTATTGATAGCCATTGTAGTTAATATATCCATCCGTTGTTGTCGCCTTTGAAAGATGTGCGCCATTGGCCACCTGCAGCTCCTTCACCGCAGAATAGGTCTGTCCACTATCCACAAGCGAGGTTGTGTGATTATAGAGATAATCTGTATAGGAGAGGGGGGTCGACGCAGGAGTATAACAGAACGGTACAACATAGATATTTGTAGCATCAAAGTTATTATAGGACCAGATTCTACAGCCAGCCAGGGCACTTGCTGTAATCGCAGTAGGGAGTGTTTGCGGAAGTGTCGTATAGACAAGAGTAATTGAAGGACCGTCTACAATCGATGAGAGATAGACATTTGACGTGGCCGAAGAGCCGTCTGTATTGTTCACATAGGCCGACATTTGTACCTGTTTGGCAAATCGTGTAGAGAGATTTGAAGAGACAATTGTGCCGTTTGACAATTCAATTCGTGAGGCCTGTGGTAGATGACCTGCGCTTAGATTCGTCGTGGCATTTGCAAAGGACGTCTCTGTGGTAACGGCAACTGTATTGCTGATAGTCACTGTATAGTTTTCAATAGGCGATGCATAGAAATAATTTCCCAAGTTACAGGCTCCTGTAATTGTACTGAAATATGGAGTGCCATAGACAACCTCTACACCTGAAACCCAATTACAACTCGGCGGAGTCGTGCTCGAATAGTTAAATCGCAGATCGGTAATCGTTGCTGCTCCAGGAACGCCATCATAATAGAAGGAATTTGTGACGGCTGCACTCGCAAAGATTCCAGCGGACGTGCTTTGATATGCAGTTGTCTGAAGTGTATAGATGGTTGAATTTGGAACAAAATTGGCCGCTGCAATTGTAATTGTATTTGAAGTATTTAAGAAAAATCCCTGATACTGAGCATTAGACGCGCTGTATTTATCGTAGACATTTGTCGGTGTAATAGTTAATGCATTTTGAGTTGCGGCGCCAGGTGTTGTCGCAGGAAATCCATTGTATTTTTGACCCGGTCCAAGAATGGTCGACGGCGATGTGAAGAGAGTACTCAAATACGCTGTACCGATTCCCTGTGTACCGCGTGCTGCTGTGGTCTGAATCGGATTTATGAAAGCGGAACATGTCCAATCTGTCGCATTATTTACAAGGGTTGTTACACCTGTTACGCCTGAACGGAGACGATTATAGGTGTAGCCACCTGTAGCATAATATCTTGAAGGGAATGTAAGGGTTGTAAAAAAAGAATCTTGAACAAGATTCAGAGTACTGATTCCAATTGTTGATGCGAGAGGACCGGTAAAACCCAGTGAGTTCGTAGCACTCACATTAAATTGATATGTGGAATCTGGATAAAGAGTCGTTGCGGTAGGACCTGCGAGATACCGAATTACTTGTCCACTGAGACCATCTTGTGGGCTCACAAACGTAAATGGAGACCCCACAGTGGCAGACTGTGAATCAAACACTGCTGTACCATACCGTCTTCCTGGTATCGGTTGAGAGGTCCATGTAAGATTATATTGAGAAATTGTCGCAACGGATGCTGGGTCTGTGCTGTCAACAAATGTGGGTGTACTGAAATAGAAATAGAGAGAATTTGATGTTACATTTGTACTATAGAGGCGCTGCGGTGCGGTGGGGGGTCCGCCCGAATTGTAGGGTGAGAAAATGGTTGATGCGACATTTGAGCCCGTATTATAATTCTTATACCATGCTGTGAAAAGTCCTGAAGTTGTCAGGCCTGAAAGGGATGTATTATAAAATACATATGCGTTGCGCGTAAGACCATCTTGCGGAAAGACAATCGACTGTACACCTGAAGTGCCAGCAGTTTTCGTAAGAACAACACCTGTTATATACGAGGACCCGTCGTGATAATTGACAAAGCCTCCAGAAGAGAGATTGTTAATGAGGGTAGTCGGATTAATACCAACTACATTTGTTGAGACAAGCGCATTGAGTGAGACAATTTCGCGTACCCAGTTGCTCTGAAAGCCTACATTAATTTGGTCTGGATAGGTCCATGGAATAAAAATCTGCGATGACTTCGATTGTGGAGTTCCAAACATAATCGTACTCGGCGCACTAATCAGATAATTTGTAATCCAATTTTCACTTATTGTTACAATGCCTGTTCCAGAGGCTGGACTTACTGTAATATGTTCTCCAGCAAGTATTTGAGTTACACCACTACCGCCTCCACCCGTGATACCAGCGCCATTTAGATAGAGAGTTCCCGAACTTGTTGTTAAGGAATTTACCGCACCTGTTTGCTGGTCAATTAGATTAATTGAGGATGCAAAGATATTTCCAGTACTTATACTAAACGTTGAGAGAAGTGGAGGTGCGACATTGTAGATGTTTGTTGTTCCATTTGTTGTGACACTTGACGGCGATCCATAAATATTCGTTACACCATTTGTTGTTGCATTTGAAGGAATACCATAGATATTTGTGGTTCCACTTGTCGAGAGATTTGTAATTGAACTATAAAAATTATAGGTGCCACCAGGCCCACCACCTCCTCCACCTCCAGCTCCAGCAGTTGACCAAAAAGTGCCACCTGAACCGTCTGTATAGAGAACTGTACCTGCACTTGGATATGTAGATGTTATACTTTGTTGAATGTTAAGTTGACCTACATAGAGATTGTCTATCTCATAGACTCTGTAGAAACTCATCTAGTCTATGTCCCGGAACTTTTTGTGCGCTCTTTATCCGACCTACTTAAGTGATTTCTACTCAGGATGAGTATGAGCACCGGCTCCAAACACGGTGAAGAATGGCCTGGCATGACACGGCTTGCCGCGAGTCCCTCGGATGCTCTTAAAATCTATCAACCCATGCTCAAAATTGCTCCAGTCTTTGAACGAAAGATTGTTCTTCTCGCAACGGCTACGATTACAGATGAGAATATTTTCAACAATGGTCTCTTCCAGAATGTATTTTTTCTCCTGCGCATGTTTGAGGCCATGGGCATGCTCCCACTTTTTGTAGTGAATGAGAAGCCCAAGGCACTCGATAAGGTGCCCGAAGTTCTACGGAACACTCGTGTTGTCAGCGTCGAGGACTTAGTCAAGCAGCCCATACCCGTTGCCTACTATATTGAGATTGGCATGTCCATCGACCAGATGATGCGAAAGTTCCTGAAGATGATTGGTGCGAAGATTTTCAAGCTCTATCTGGGAAATATTCTCAATATTGATGTGGAGACACCGATTTTCTATCCGAATATGAATTTTGCTCACCACGTCATTGGTGAAATTACGGATATCTGGGTTTCACCGCACTATGCGCAGCATTCTGAGTACGCGCGTCATCTCAATCATGTGGACCCGAGTACTCAAAAAACAATGATTGCGCCTTATGTCTGGGATTCGGCGATTCTCACGGATGACGGAAGGCGTAGCCTCAGCTGGCGGCCGCGCTTGCCCAGTGAAGAGGAGGTTCTCATTATTATGGAGCCAAATATCAGCTTCCAGAAGTCGTGCGTCATTCCACTCATGATTATTGAGACCTGGTTTCGGAAGCATCCTGACTGGAAGGGTAATGTTCTTGTCATTAATGGAGACCGTGTCATGCAGATTCCCTTTTTTAAGGAGAATCTTCTCGGCCAGATGGACGTATTCAAGGCGGGTCGTATTCAGACAGTGGGTCGTCTAGATATGGTTAGCGTGATGAAGCATTTCCCTCATGCGACTTTTCTCTGCCACCAAGTGAATAATGAGTTTAACTATATGGTTCTCGAACTTCTCTGGGCAGGCTTTCCTGTTCTGCACAATAGCCGTGCATGGGACCAGTTTGGCTACTATTACCAACAGTCTGATGTAAAGGATGGTGCGGCTGTTCTCGAGGAGGTAAGAAAAAATCACCAGGATCGTCTCGAGGCCTACAAGTCACATTCGCGTACACTGGCCTGGAAGCATTCTCCGTATAATCCTGATGTTCACCGCGCATGGAAGGATTTACTTGGTTTTTGAGCGCCGCGGCGCCTTTGGTTCAGCCTTGTGACACGCCTTACACTTGAAGGTGAATTTTGTTGTCTTATGCTCCTCGAGGAAAGCAATTAGAATATCACGCATGCAGATGGGCTTGGTTATATCGGGCCAGACTCGTTCAAGCGCCCGTTTCATTAAAACTGGTCGCTCTTCACCAATACCGTGACATCGTTCTTTTGAAGGTTCATTACATTCAGAACAAGGATGTTTTTTAAGATATGCCTTTGTAAATGCCCAAAGAATAAAGTTTGTAAATACATTATTAAAGAAATCTTCGATAAAGTCTTCATGGGTCGTATCGATGATTTTTGAATTCCACTTCTCCTGTATACGCAGGTCTTGAATTCTTTTATCAATATACTCCGAATGTGGATTTGTATAGGACATACTTGAATTGAAAGAGTAGCATAGCAATATTCAATTTTAACTATGCGCTTAAAAGTCTTCTTCCAACACTCTTAAGAAAGCAGATGAAGGTTGGCATCACCACTCATGTTCAGTATTCCTTCTTTAGTGGAGGGGCTGGTGGAGCCAGTCTCGCCATTGCAGAAGTCTTCCGAAACCTCGGACATGAAGTCTGGCTACTCAACACAAATGGAGATACTGAATGGTGGGATGATTGTAAGTCGATGCGAGAAGCATGGAAGGCCTTTATGGTTAATGGCGTTACCGTTCGCGAGGGAAAACTACCTGGCGATGGGAAGCCGTTTGACCTGATTGTCGAAGTTGAGCGCACTTTTTTTATGAGTGCCGAAGAACGCAAGCGTGCCACGGGCCCCACGGGCCATTGTGTATGGCTTCACCGCAAATCAGCTGTTTTTCATGACATTGAGGCAAGTCTTTATCCGTTTGACATGGCAAAGCGCTGTGTGGATGGACTTTCCGCAGTCTGGATGTTTGATGCGACAACAACAGAGGATGATAAGAATTATCTGGAAATTGTGGCACGTTGCCCTGTCTATCGTGTACCCTTCACATGGACTCCGAGTTATGTAGAGGTTCATCGCGGTGAAACGAAAGCTCCTGAATGGCTACAAGTTACGGAGGCGCTGGGCGCAGATAAGCCTTGGTCCGTTCATATCTGCGAGACGAATAATTCAGCTGCGAGCAGTCTCACACTGCCGCTCGTTATTCTCCACCACACAAAGGAGAAGACGAGTTTTCCGTTTGTAAAGTGGACGGCCCATAATGCGGATGCTGTTATGAAGAGTGAGTTCTTCAAGAACAATGTGAAGGCGCACTGCGAAATTCAGGGACTCAGTGGAGAGTTTATTGGCCGGCAACGTCTTGTTGACTGGGTTTATGATGCGAAGAGTTGCGTACTCAGTCATATGCGCTTCAATACGATTCGGCCTTTTCTTCTGGATGCGGTCTGGACGGGTGTGCCGCTGGTCCACAATTCTCCTTGGCTTCACGACCTTGTAGGAACTGGATATGAGCGCCTCTATTATCCAGATAACCAAGTTGTGGCTGCGTCACGCTGTTTTGAAACTCTTGAGGCTGATTTTAAGGGGCGGACGGGTATCTTTTCTGCGAGCGCACGAGCTGTGACCAGGCAGATGATTCTGGAGAGGGTAAGTCCGTATAGTCAGTCAGTCTGTACTGCTTGGAAAGAGGCGGTAGCAGTTGTACAAGGTCTTACACTACCTGTCATGGTTGCACCAGTGGCTGCGGCGGCACCTTTAGCACCATCGGCGCCTCTGGCGGCTACAACGCCTGTTCCTGTAACTACTGTTGCGCCTTTGGCACCAGCAGCTCCTTTGGAGGAAAAAACGCTGAAGGTTCTATTTACTGACATGTGGGATGACTTTAATCCCTCGTATAATATGTTTACTCTCATGTTAAATGAGGCTGGTCGTCATCTAAATCCTCCTGTTCGCGTGGAAGGCTATGGACCGACGGATTCACGAAAGCCCGATGTCTGTATCTTTGGTCCATTTGGTTCAAAGTGGACGGGTCTTGGAAAGGATGTGCCCAAGGTACACTTTACGGGAGAGAATTCAATGATTATTAGTGAAGACACTGTAAAACTAAATATTGGATTCCAACACGCCGACTTCAAGGACCAGGACTACCTTCGTCTTCCCCTCTGGATGCTTGAAATTGATTGGTTCGGATGCGATAAGGAACTCATTGCGAATCCGAAACCCCTCTCCATTGACGCATGTACTAAGGTCGACCCAGATGTTGGCCGTAAGAAGAAGTTCTGCGCATTCGTAGTGACAAATCCCTGTAATCCTGTGCGCAATAGTTCTTTCCACTGGCTGAGCAAATATAAGCAGGTTGATTCAGCCGGACGCCTGTTTAACAATGTAGGAGACGTAATCTTTGCGGGTCGTGGTGGTGGTGGTGGTGAACTGAAGAAATTCGAGTTTCTTCGTGACTACAAGTTCTGCCTCTCATATGAGAATAGCAGTTGCCAGGGCTACACAACGGAGAAGTTCCTTCACGCCAAGGCGGCAGGCTGTATCCCAATCTATTGGGGAGATCCGAAGGTGGACCGTGATTTTGATACGAAGGGCTTTATTAATGCCCAGGGATTCACTCGCCCCGAGGAACTTATTGATGCCGTGCGTAAGATGGACACTGACCAGGAGGCGTGGCTGAAGGCATATTCCGTACCTGCGCTTGATGAAACGCGCCGCGACCTAGTGCGCCGCACATTATCTGAGTGTGCCCGCCGTATCCTTCGCATTGGTCTTGGACCGGATGTAAAACTTGATGGCATTCCTCGCTTCATTGGAGCAACTTCAGATGCTGAGGCAGCTACACTTTCTAAAAAGACAAATGACAACTCGATTATTCTTTTGAGTGCTGCTACAAAGGACTATTTACCATCACTCCATTTACTACTAAAATCTGCACTCATACAAACCCAACTACGCTCCGTATCATTTACAGGTGAAATCTGGCTTGGAGGTGATGTTGATGAACTGACTGCTGCGGCTCTACGCAGTCAATACACATGGGTCCAGTTTAATCGATTTCCTACAGACACGCCCGCAGACTTTCCTGACCTCTGGAACCCGAAGCATTTTGCTTGGAAACTCTGGATTTACCAGCACGTGGTGAATTTACCGAAATACAAGGACTCACTTTGTATGTATCTTGATAGCGGCATTTTTATGTGTGATGTTCCAACCGATTGGCTAACATTAACAAAGAAGAATGGAATTTGCTTATTTAATGATGCTAATCAAAAAAATCTACATTGGTGTCATGAAGAATTTTGCAGCGTGCTTTCAGTAACACAGACTGAAAAAGAACAGAATCAAACGGTTGGTGGTATTGTCTCCTTCATTGGAGGTTCTGATCTCGCGGTTACGCTTTTTAACCAAGCATGGATTTATGCGCAGAAGAAAAATGTTATTGTGGGTTCAAAGTGGATAGGATACGGTACAGATGGACACCCGTATGGACATCGACATGATCAAAGTATCCTAAGTATCCTCTCAAATCGCCTTAATATCCACCGAATTCCCCTTGATACAGTATATTGTGATACTAGTTTTGCAAAGACACTAGAGAGTAAAAAAGCTCTTTATGTTCATCGTGGAACAGCAAAGGATTATACCGATGTGAAAGAATGGGCTCCTTTTATTATGCCGAAGGGAGTAAATACCTTTAAGGTAATTGATACTCCCACTGTAACAAAGCCGATTATTGGAATTCATATGGCCAGTATGGCATCTCGACGATTCTTACCTTCACTTCACCAACTTCTCTGCTCAATGACAGCACAACGAAAAAATACTCCTTTTCCCCTAAATTGTACAATTTGGTTGGCCGATGATATTGAAGTGGAAACAGAAGGTGAACTTCAAAAGGAGTTTGATTGGATGAAATTTGAGCGCTTTCCGAACCTACAGATTAATGGGTTTGAAGATATTTGGGATCCGAAACACTATGCTTGGAAGATCTGGATTCTTAAGACAATGGCAAATCGTCAGGAGATGAATGGACATATTGTTCTTTACATGGATAGCGGAGTATTTATGTGCCGCTGGCCTGTTGACTATTTGCAAATTGCCAATGAAACTGGAATATGTTTTTTGAATGATGTAAATGAAATTAATGGGCGCTGGTGCCATGACGACTTTTGCCGTGAACTCTCCGTAACAGAAACTGAAAAGAAGGAAAATCAGATTTGGGCAGGCGTATGTGCTTTTGTCACAGGTCATGAAATTCCTATAAGACTTTTCGAAGAGGCTTGGACATATGCGCAAAAACGCCATGTCATTATTGGCTCCAAATGGACAGGGGTTAGCCTAGAAGGAAAGTCTTTCGGTCATCGTCATGATCAAAGTATTCTGAGTATCCTGAGCACCCGCCAAAAACTTCCACGCTATCCTATGGAGTCTGTCTATGCAAATGAATCACTTCGTAGAACATTCTTGAGTAAAAAGGCATTCTACGTCCATCGCGGAACCTTCACAGTTCATAAGCAGTTTACGGAGGCTATTGACGATTGCTACGTAATTAATCTGGACCGTCGCGTGGACCGCATGGAGAAACTCTATACAAATATGCCCATGCTTCAGGGACGTGTGAATCGTACAAGTGCCGTGGAGGGCCGAAAGCTTCAAATGACACCAGCAATTGCGCGCCTATTCCGCCCCCATGATTTCAAGTGGAAGAAGCCGGTCCTTGGATGTGCTCTTTCTCATCTACGACTTTGGTGGCAACTTGCTAACGAGCGTGATGATATCGGGCGATATCTAATTCTGGAGGATGATGTCAAGATGTTACCTAACTGGGAGGCACGCTGGAAGGCTGCTGTGCCGCATATTCCCGAGGATTTTGATATTATCTATTTGGGCGGTATTCTGCCACCAAACCGCGAGGGGTTTGAGGGCGCAAAGGAGAAGGTCAACGACCATTTTTCACGTGTCAAGGAGAATACCTTCTTTGGCCAAGTCAAGCCGAATCGCTATTTCCACTGGTGTGCGTACTCCTATGTTTTGAGTCGCAAGGGTGCTCGTAAGGTGATTGAGATTCTCTTAGCGAAGGACGGCTACTGGACTTCTGCCGATCATATGCTCTGTAATCCGGTTGAGTTTCTCAGTATGTATTTCTTGGATCCCCTTGTTGCTGGTTGCTATCAAGATGAGGACCCTCGCTACCAGGCGAGTGCCTTCAATGACTTCAGTCGTAAGGAGGAGTTTGACAGTGACCTCTGGAACAATAATGAGCATTTCAATACGGCCGACTGTGAAGCTATGAGCCGCCTTGATGGCCCCCCTGATATTCCTCGTGCGCTAGCCGATTCTCTACAACTTGCCACGGGCACAGAGGTCACCACCAAGGAAGAGTCAGTTGGCAAGGAGAATCCTGAAGTTTCAAAGGAACGGCTCCGCAGGGCTTTGCCCACCCATCCTCTCTGGAGGCAACTTGAATCCGCAATTGCAATGAGAGAAACGCTTCTTGCTCGTGAACTCGCGTTTCAGATTATGCGTGTCTGGGAACAGGAATGGAATGAAAAATCGGATGCGGAGTTTACTGGATTTTTAACTGCAGTGCGCGATGAGACTTTTGCTGGTCTTCCAAGCAAAGACGAACTCTCTGAACTCTACAAGCAATGGACTATTCTTACAGATTCCGCAACCCAATCGGGCAAGGCGTGGCCAGAAGGAGTTCGCCGTGCCCTTGAAGTCTATATGAATTATCTACCTCGTGCGACAGACCCTCCAAAGAAAATGAAGGGTCGGCGTATTCTAAAACTCAAGGGGCAGGTGCTTGACCTTGGACTCCTCTATGAAGGCAAATGGTTGAAGGAACTTTTTGGAGAGGGGCAGGATCTCTGTACGGAAGATATTAGTATTAGCGATGCTTTGCCAAACGATGAGCCAATTCTTCTGGTAATGAAGCCCTGGTGGAGCACTTGGATTCCTATTATTCAACGACTTGCCGAGACGAATACAAAGTTTTATATAATTCATCTGAGTGATGAATTTGTCTCAGATCCAATTGAGTTTTATGGACTTTCACAGTGTCTCGGCGTTGTCCGTATGTACTGGCGGAAGGAACTGGAGCAGTATGGAGAGAAGGTCACTGTAATTCCTCTCGGATATCATTGGACTCGCTTCTCAGGAATCAAGAATCCTCTAATGGATACTCCGCGTCTTCCATTCCGTGAATTCATGTGGTCCTTTGCCGGTACAGACTGGCGCGGCCGCAAGGAGGCTATGAAGGGGCTTGAACTGATTAAGCCGAATTATGTGCGTTGGTTTGAACAATGGAATGACCCTGGTATGCTCTCTGAAGATACCTATCTCAGTTTGCTACTCAATTCTAAGTTTGTTCCTGTTCCTGGGGGAAATAATACTGAGACCTATCGTTTCTATGAGGCGCTTGAGTGCGGATGTATTCCCGTATATATCCGTCAGCCTGGAGATGAAATGCTAGTGGATAAACATTTTAAGGCGTGGCTCCCCATTATTGATTTGCCGTCATGGGACCATACGGCTGCGCTTATGTTCCAACTTTCGAATAATCCTGAAGTGATGGAACAATATCGAAATGGAATTTTAGATGGATACGGGCGGTGGAAACTCGAAGTCGCAAAGAAAGTTCGGTCTACTCTCCGTATTTAGTGGAAAAAGCAAATTGGCTGCTAGTATAGATATGGGCCTTGGTGGCACAGAGGCTACCACAACAGCAACAGCAACAGCAACAAGAACGCCCATTCTTGAAAAACATAAACGCTACGGAGATGTTTATGTTAAGAACGACTTTTTCTGGGGAATTGGCATTGAATGCGAGTCTTATTTTGAAATGACAAAACCCGTATCTGTTACAGATAAATGTATTCGCGAGAATCATCGCCCTGAGCGATACAGTGTTGATTATTATAAAAGTTATAAACCTGCTCTTTTACAAAGTACACTTGAACTTCTTACCATGAAAAAACAGCAATTCTCTCTACCACTTTTAATCAATGCACATGCCCTTACAAAAACCGATAAATTTCTTGAACATGATACACTTTATAAAAAAGGAACACCGCCTAATCCGGTATTTCAAGGCAAAACTATTTTTGATAGTCTGAAGAAAAAAGAGCCCGCCCTTTTTGAAAGTCTCTATGAAACAAATTATACGTTTGACGGAGACAGTATTGAAATTATGACGCAGGACTTTTACAAGGCAACCGTTAAAAAAGTGTTTACGGAATTCACAGAATCACGAAAACGCTTTGAAAAGGCTATGCAGACCGTGTTTACTGAACAGTGTCTACTCTTGGAACACGGACAAATTCAATGGGCTCGCCAGAATCACGGACTGGCAGTGATGGCGACAAATAAAAATAACTTAGCTATTTTTAACAACGGAACCTATCATATTAACTTGACATTACCGACCCAGCTTAACGCCGCAGGAAAAATCGCCGACTTTCCACTTTTTGAGAAACAGCACTGTACACTCATCCGTTATATTCAGTGGCTCGAGCCGCTTCTTATAGGTGTATTTGGTTCGGCCGATTGTTTAGCAGCAGTTCGTCCCGATCTCTATGCGGCGGGTACACAACGTGGTGCTATGTCTCGTTATATTGGCCTCGGTTCCTATGACACAAATAAAATGGAGAAAGGAAAGATTCTTACAGTTGAACTTGATACGGTTCGGTCAACGTGGTATACTAACTACCATAAATCTTCTGGTTATGAACCTCTAAAAACAGTTGGACTTGATATTAATTTCAATAAACACTGGAATCACGGAATTGAGATTCGTTTTTTTGATTGGTTTCCTGATGGACGACTTCTCGGACTTCTACACTTTCTAGTCTTTATCATGGACGTCAGCCTTGATGAGTATAGTGCACCAGATCCTTTGGAGAATATCCTTTGGAATGGATGGATGGAACGGGCTGTTCGCCTTGGGGCTGCCGCAGGGGCGACAAGTGCCGAAGCGGAGTTGCTGACAAAGATTCTCTGTGTAGAGGTGGTGGCTTCACACGACTTAAATATAGTATTCGCAGACCTATTTCATAAATTATCCAAAAAGTGGCGAGGAAAGGGACCTTGCTCGGCGCTTTTCTTAGGAGATGAACTCAAAGTCGAACCAGTAGTTACTATTACTGCGGCGCCTGTTGCGCCTACTGCGCCTACGCGGGGTTGGTTTGATTGGGTTTGGTGGCATTTTCGTCGATGCTAACTGAACAGCAACAGAGATAACCGAAGGGATTTGGCTTTTGTTTTGGCATTACTGGCGTATAGAGCGCAGACCACTCTTTTAGTGTGTATTGATTACCCATTGAAAGATTGCACTTTGGACAAATAGGAAATAGATTATTGATATTCGTAGGACCACCCTTTGATTCGGGAATATCATGCCCGCATTGAAAATCAAAAGCAGTCACTCGATTTTGACACCAGGACGTAGCACACTTGGCTTCAAACACACGCCCATTTTGTTGTAACCACACCTGTTCCCGTAGAGCTGCGGATATCTTGGCCTTTACATACGGTTTTTTAAAGGAGTTCACAATCGAATTCATCTGAAATCGCGATGCTCTCATTATTCTTTTAAAGCAGATGTTCTTAAAACCATTGGACATTTGTGAAACCATTGAACCACAGAATCCTTATTTTTGTAGAGATGATAGCCTCCATAAAGATATGGAAATAGGAATGCGACAGGAACTTGGAGGTATTTTTCTCTTTGAGCAGCATACGCAATGCCTGCGCCACCTAGAATGCCGTGTACAAAATAGTGGACAGTTCCAAAAGTGTGTATTGTTTGACTTAATGATTGCGTTAAATTCAATGCCATTCTAATTTAAGAGTTAAAATTTCTACAGTATCTAAAGTCGAGAATACTTAGTGTTCTAGATGGCAGATTCATTCCCCGAATACCTGAAGAGCATCCAGGCTCAACTAGCAGCAAATGCGCCTCCCGCCGCAGCCGTTACACCCGCACAACAGATGCCATCACCTCTTCTAGGGCAGCTCAAGAATAATGTGAGCCTCGTTGAATCAGTGAAGGCTGACGCGAAGCCTGCTGATTTCAAGGCCGGCAACCTCCGCTTTATGCTTGTATCAACTCACCTCCAGCAGTACACAGGTTACAGTCGTGTAAGCCACAACCTCATCCGCGAACTCACCAAGCATGATGATATCTCCGTAACTCACTACGGTTTCCAGAAGTTTCCCACGGCGCCTGCGAATTACCGTCCTTATCCTGCGAGCGTTGATGTGATTGATGCGGCGGCCACGGAGAAGCCTGTTGCGCAGGGTTTCGGCTTTGCGGGTCTACCTGATGCAATCCGTAAGAAGAAGCCGCACGTTGTCATGATTTACAATGATATGTCTATCATTGCCAAGTTTCTGGAGGAGATTCGCAAGTCGGGTGTCAAGCGTGACTTCAAGATCTGGCTCTATGTGGACCAGGTCTACACATGCCAGCTTCAGGGCTATATCGATATCATTAATCGTGATGCGGACCGCGTCTTCGCCTTTACGACTTTCTGGAAGAAGTGTCTGAAGGACCAGGGTGTAAACCGCCCCATTGACATTATTCTTCACGGCTTTGATAAGCAGCTTTATTTTACAGTTCCGCGCGAGATGGTGCGCAAGCAGATGGGAATTCCCGAGGATGCCTTTGTCTATCTGAATCTTAACCGTAATCAGCCGCGCAAGCGTTATGACCTTCTAATCATGGCCTTTGTCGAGCTCCTGGTCAAGAATCCGACAAAGCCGATTTTCCTAATGTGCGTCTGCGATAAGGGCGAAAAGGGTGGTTGGTGGCTGTTTGAGATTTTCCAGCGCGAGCTCAAGCTGCGCGGTGTGGCTGTAGAGATGTTTGCGAATCGTCTCATGATCAGCAGCCAGGACATGACCTTCCGCGATGAGGAAATTAATCTTTTCTACAATGTTGCGAATGTTGGCGTAAGCACGGCGGATGGTGAGGGCTGGGGTCTCTGTAGTTTCGAGCAGATGGGTGTTGGTATCCCACAGGTTGTTCCTGATGTTGGTGGCTTCAAGGAGTTCTGTAAGCCGAATAATTCAGTGATGGTGAAGCCGAAGCACCGTTACTATCTACCGATGGTCTATTCACCTGTAGGTGGCGAGGCGGAGGCCGTCGACCCGCATGATTTCTGCCTGGCAATGGAGGAGTATCTCTTTGATAGCAAGAAGCTTGCGGCTCACGGAGCGGCCGCTAAGGATACGGTCCTTGGCTACACATGGGAGAAGGCGACGGAGCAGTTCATCAAGCGCCTGGTGGAGACTAAGAAGGAGCTTGCGGAGGATGGGGAACTTTAAAAGAGCAGTTACCTTAGAATGGCAGTGGCCGTATTTGATACAAACAAGGTTGTAGGTGAAGTGCTGTTTAGCAATACGCCGAAGGGATGCCGAGTCCATGCGACCTTTACGAAACTACCGTCTGGTGAGCATGGATTCCACATTCACAAAGCGGGAGATTTACGAGGAGAGGGATGTAAGGGTGCCTGTGACCACTATCACATAGGTGCGCCGCAGCATCATGGAGGTCCACCTGGTGGGCCGAAAGGACCAGGTGGCCAACGGCACACAGGCGACCTTGGAAATATCAGCGGTAAATGTGAGCGCAGTTACTATTTGGCCGGTGTTCGAGTGGAGGATTTATGGGGGCGTTCAGTCATTGTACATGCGGACCCCGATGACTACGGAAAAGGAGGTGAAGAGGATTCACTCACTACAGGTCATGCGGGTGCTCGAATTGCGTGTGCACTTATTGGGCGCTTGAAGTCTTGCATGTAGATTTCCACCACTTACGAGCAGACGCAGAACGCGCCTTAGCACTACGTACTAAATCCGAATCCGCTGTTTTATACGTCTTACCACAGAGAAGCAGACTATGGGTACGCGCGTAGCCCCATTGCTGTTCAGTAGCTCCTGGACGATGACCCGTACGCCAGGCGGCCATCCCCCGATTGTAGGACTCGCGGATTTCTTTGAGGGGTACACCCGTGGCTTTGGCTTTTTCTTCCAAGGATGTTGCGTTAGGAAAGAGTTTCCGCCACCGTTGCGTATAGGAAGAGGACCGTTTCCGAGTGCCGCGGTCCGTTTTGAATCCTGTATAGGCTCTCGGGTCTTGCCAGTGAAATTGCTTAAAATGCGCAATCTCCTTGGCACGCTGAGTCTTTTTTCGAGTACTGAGGCCCCTGAAATATTTGGGTGGCCAGAGTTTTCCTACCATCTAGTAGATGCAGAGACAAGGTGGTGGCGCTAAGGACAAGCAAGCAGGTGGTGGTTGCGGATGTGGAATGCCGCTTATGGGTGGTGGTTACCGTGCGACTGCTCGTAATCGCAAGTATCTGAAGAAGTATCATGCTGGCAAGCCGATTGGCTTTACAATGCGTGCGAGTCTGAAGGCAAAGGGATTAATTCCGCGCACAAGTCGCAAATACCGCGGTCGCAAGGTGGTCGGGCCCAAATATAAGACTCGTAGAAATCGCCAGTAAAACTCTACGAGTCCATTCTAGATGTCGGTAACGGCGCAGCAGGCCTTGGTCCAAATAGCCAAGGACAAAGAAAAGGAGAAAGAAGTCTTACTTACTCGTTCTGGATATGAAGTAAGTGAGGCTTTCCATGCGTACCAAACCGCAATTAGTGAAACGGGTGTCACGGCAATTGGCAAGGCCCTACATTTTGCCGCTGATTTAGTCTGTAGCGGAGCCATTGACCTCTGGATGAAGGTCGCATGGGACTATGCGATTTTTCATGTGAGCCTCGCTTCGCCTCGGGTCTTTGTCTATCTGAAGAAACGCTTTACAGAATTGCTTGTCTTAACTAAAAAATTTCCGCAAGAGCAACTTTATAAAGATGAAGAGTTCCAAACTCGAATTGGAGAAGTGATTTTTGTTCTGAATGGATGTCCCCGACGCGCCTGTATAAAATGGCCAGCCGTTGGCACAGAGACCCATGCGGAAGGATGGCTTCAGGCAGTTCGGCAGGCTCCCGATGTGGCTGCTGTGGGCCGTACGTGGAAACATGAAAGTGATTTGATGCCGATGAAAATTGCTGCGAATGAAATTGTGAAGGCGTGCACAGATGGTGCAACGGAGCGGGCTTTTTTCTGGGTCCGTTGGCTTCTTGAAGAGGATAGTATCGTCAGGAAGAATAATCTTGGTTCCGGTCTCACTACAATGGAACGAGGTCCCGCAACACAGTCAAGTAAAAAGCGCACAGATATGGGGTATTTCTTGCTTGCTGTCTTTGCAGAAGTCTATAAGGACTTGGCTGCTCGAAACTTGGTTCGGATGCACGAAGAGTTTCAGTGTCTTATTGATATGTGGCGTGGTGAGGTTCCTTTGACGCAGAAAATGAAACGAGAAATTCTGGGTATTTTAGTTCTGATTCTTGCAGAAGTTCCGCGTTGGAAAGTGCCGGCAGCACCGACGCTAGTCAAGGATCCGGTACAATTATCACGAGCCGTTGCGCAGACATACAAATTCTTTTCAGAAGTGCTTGTATATCCACCTGTTTCGAAGGCTGCTGTGAAGATTGGGACAAAGAAGAAATCAAATGGACGGAAAGTTACGGATGGTGAAAAGAAACAGATGAATTTGGAGGAGCATTTAGCTGCCTATGATGCGGTTGTGAATTCGTATTTAGGAATAGATTGACGGATTTCTTAACGACGACGACGCGTCTGCTTTGCTTTGCGTTGTTTTCTGCGCGTTCGGCGACCACCATGGCCTTTAGGGCCCCATCGTTGAAGAGCAGCAACCGCCGCAGAGTTTGCATTCTTCCAGGCCTTTTTTACATTTAGTTTATGGTTTATATTTCCAAAAAATGTATTACTTATTTTTTCTAGTTCTTTCTGTAGTTCCTCTTTTTCTTTTGTAAGAGCATTTGTTGATTGGTGCTTATTCTCTAAATATTCTATTTGCTTCACTCTCTCTTCCATATCTGATAAGCGCTTTAATTCTTGAGGATTCGTATTTATATTTACTTCAACAACATTATTCATCCTGTTACCTATTCTGTTCGTTGAAAAATTTGAAGGGGGCTGTTCAATTTAAGGTAAGTATAACAAACTATCACAGAATGTCCAGTCTACCAGAAATCGTTAAGAAGCTACGCAGCGCAGCAGATGCCTATTATAATGGTGATAAGCCTCTGATGACAGATGATGAATACGATAACCTCCGAGATGAACTGGCACAGCGCAGTCCGAACCATCCCTTCTTGAAGATGATCGGCGCACCTGTGGGCTCTGGAGCAATTGCTCTGCCCTATATCATGGCATCCCTCAACAAAATCAAGCCTGGCACAGGCTCTGTAGAGAATTTCAAGAATAAGTGTGTAAGAAAGCAGTGGCATTTGAGTGAAAAGCTCGATGGCATCTCCGCACTCTGGCATGAGAACCGCCTCTATCTCCGC
>Ga0007854_10000711_pt1 | contig 21509 bp, 22 predicted proteins | sample CryBogCBH12Aug08_FD_60382 | JGI IMG/M metagenome (GOLD analysis project Ga0007854, IMG submission 60382) | Freshwater microbial communities from Crystal Bog, Wisconsin, USA - CBH12Aug08 | ecosystem: Environmental > Aquatic > Freshwater > Lake | place: Crystal Bog, Wisconsin, USA | collected... | reverse complement strand
ACTGACGACACGCCGAACCCCCTTTTTCGGGATATACGCGTAGGCTGGTCAGGTGACTTCGCTCCTCGATAGCGCCAAAGAGGCCCCAAAACCTCGCCTGCGCGGCCTGATTCACCTCATTATGAGCCCAGTTTCGCTGGTCGCTGGCCTGATTTTGGTCACTTTGGCCGATAAATTGCGCGGCCGGATCGCTTTGGGCATATTTACCCTCGCCGCGGTGACCCTTTTCACAGGTAGCGCCCTCTATCACCGGGTCGGCTGGAAGCCCAAGACCAAAGAGGTCTGGCGCCGTATCGATCACGCCAATATCACCGTCCTGATCGCCGGGACTTACACCCCTTTTGCCATATTTCTGCTCGATAAGGACCAAGCAATCGTCCTTTTATCGATTGTCTGGGGCGGCGCTATCGCCACCTCGCTCATGCGAGTCCTCTGGCTCAATGCGCCACGTTGGCTCTATGTACCTCTTTATTTACTACTTGGTTGGGCGGCGGTCTTTTTCCTCCCATCCTTCTGGCGCAATGGAGGCGTTGCGGTATTCCTCTTAATAGCCTTGGGCGGACTTTGCTACTCACTTGGTGGTTTGATCTATGGGATCAAGAAGCCAAACTTCTCACGCACCTGGTTTGGTTTTCACGAACTCTTCCACGCTCTGACCGCCGCCGCCTTTGTTTGCCAATTCATTGCAGCGGCCTTAGTCGTATATAGCCACAAGTAACCACACGTATAAAGAGGTTATCCATGTCTCCCATAAGAATTAAGGACTCCCCGCGATACACAACAAAATTGTGTGTTCCCGGTTCATCGCAACGGATGATGACCAAGGCTTTGGGGTTATTTTCCGATCAAATAATTTTTGACTTGGAGGATTCGGTTCTTGATACAGATAAGTCAATATCTCGGGAAAATATTGCCGCACTAGCAAAGCCTGGCGAAAAGCGAACGGCGATACGGATCAATTCTTTAAATTCCGGTTTCTTTTATGATGATGTTGCATTCTTAAAAGAGCATAATCACTTGTATGAGCAAATAGTGTTGCCGAAAATTGATACCAGAGAAATTTTGGAGGAATGCATTCGGGAACTCCCGAGCAAAGTTGACATCGAAGTTCAGATAGAAAGCGCATCAGCTCTAGTTAATCTTGCAGATATAGCAAATCATCCTCGTGTTAGTGCGCTCTCGTTTGGTCCTCTTGATTTTTTAGCCAGCGTTGGAGTTCCGATCGTCTCCAGCAAATTGTGGGGGGAAGAAATTCACGGACTATTACGCCACGCCCTCACCCAAATAATCATCATCGGACATGCAAATCAAAAATATGTATACGACGGACCAACGGTCTTACTTGAAGATCGGGAGCTAGACAGATCGACACGAATCGCGCGGAATTTAGGTGCCGACGGAAAGTGGTTAATACATCCTGATCAAATTAAAATTTGCGCCGACATATTCAACGAAGAACTCAAAGACGATCTGGAAATTAACGAAATGCAGAGCGGGAGCGAGCGCCTGTCAGGTCAAATGGTAGATCTTGCCTCACTTCGGATTGCGAAAAATAAAGATAATTAAGATTCAACCGAGGCGATAACGTCACCCGTTTTTATTGTGTCTCCATCGTTAAAAAGTAATTCAGTGATTGTTCCAGCGACTGGCGAAGGCACTTCTACATTTGCCTTATCGGTTTCGACCTCGCAGATCATTTCACCAGCTGTGACGGTATCTCCTACTTTCTTACTCCATCCGAGCAGATAGACCTCATCGACGGTGTCGCCGACTCGTGGCATCTTTATTGACATCTTCATGACTTACTCTCCGCCCATATGTTCTTGAAAATATCCCCAACAAGAGGCTCTGGATCATTTTGCACTTCTTGCACAATTTCTGCGATACGTTTTTCAGTTTCGGCTTTCTTAGCAGTGATTGAATCATCGGTAAGTTTGCCGGATTCCTTAAATTGATTTTCTAATACCAATATCGGATCACGACTCTTCCAACTTTCAAGTTCTCCGGCTGGACGGTAAGGAGCTTGATCTGCTCGTGAATGACCAGCAAAACGATATGTCTTCGCCTCGATAAATGTTGGCCCTCCCCCTGATCGTGCACGTGAGATTGCCCTTTCCAGCGCTTCACGGAGTGTGTAGACATTCATCCCATCTACCTGCTCATGTGGCATTGCGTAACTCTCGGCACGAATATGTAGATCTTCAATGGGGGTCGTTATATTGATTCTGGAATATTCCCCGTAAACATTGTTGTCGCAGATATAGATAACAGGCAACTTCCAAATTGAAGCTAAGTTCATCGACTCGTGGAAGGAACCGATATTCGTTGAGCCATCTCCAAAGAGCGCAAGCGCAACACGATCCTCTTTTCGGATCTGAAAGCTAAGTGCTGCACCAGCGGCGATTGGCATGCCTCCCCCGATAATCGCGGAAGTGGGAAGCAAACCGACAGACTTGTCGCAAAGATGCATAGAACCACCTACTCCACCTGCGCATCCCGTTGCCTTGCCCATAATTTCGGCAAGAACTGAGTGAGGCGTGAGTCCCATCGCAAGGGCAATTCCATGGCTGCGATATGTGGCCGCAACCACATCATCGCTACGAAGAAGTGATGAGATAGCAATATCTAGTGCTTCTTGGCCGTTGCATAAGTGTGTTGTACCGCGAATTGATCCGGAGGCAAAGAGGGCATTGACTTGGTTCTCAAATTCACGAATCTCGAGCATGCGTTCATACCATGCAAGTTCATCGGTACGAATTGCCTCACGGCGGGAGATTGAATTATTCATTAGAGGAGTCCCTCCATTACCCACCACGGTTTAGGGGCTTGGTTAGTTTCAACCAAGTGCTTGATTTGACGTGCCACATCATCAGGTGCAGGAGTAAACCTTGCCTCCAAAACACCACTAAAGGGCACAGGAGTATCAGGGGTTGTAATCCGAATCGGTGGCGCGATTAGCTCCGAAAATAAGTTTGCTGTGACTGCTGCGACGATTTCGCTTCCCCAGCCTCCGCTAAAAGGTGCTTCTTCAACAACTATTAGTCTCTTGGTCTTTCCGACCGACTCTAATACTGACTGGCGATCCCACGGAACTAAAGTTGCAAGGTCGATAATTTCGCAAGATAAATCAATCTGTTTTGCTGCTTGTTTTGCAACATTAACCATGTTGCCCATCGCAACTATTGTCACGTCATTGCCTTCTTGAATCATTCGTGCTTTTCCAATTTCAAACTTTATTGATGTATCAACCGGGCCACGCTCTGCATAAAGAATGCGAGGTTCGAGGAACATGACTGGATTCGGCTCACGAATTGCCGCACGCAATAACGAATATGCTGATTGTGGATCGCTTAGCGTCACAACTTTAAGTCCGGGGGTGGCGACCACCCAATTTTCTAAAGTTTGTGAATGTTGCGAACCAAAACCTAAACCAGATGCATTTGATGCACGAACAACCATAGGAACGCTATATTCACCATGGCTTAAATAGTGCATCTTTGCTGCTTCGGTTACCAACTGATCTAAGGCGACGCCGAGAAATTCCATAAACATGATTTCAATAACTGGGCGCATCCCCATCATCGCCGCGCCAACTGCAGCTCCTGTAAAAGCCATCTCGGAGATTGGAGTATCCCGAACACGCTCCGGACCAAATTTCTCAAGCAAACCCTCTGAAGTTTTAAACGGACCTTCAGCAGCTGCGATATCTTCACCAAAAAGAATGACGTTTGGGTCCTCGGACATCTCGTCTGAAAGAGCCTGAACGATGGCCTGTCGCACTCGCATATCCGCCACAATTGCTCCTCGCCATTTAAGAAAAGTAGCCAAAATAACCTATGGAAACGTTTGCTATTCTACACATGTGCAAAACTAAGTCAATACTTAGCCAGCCGAATGGAGCGTGAAATGGATCCATTGATGGGTGCGATGCCACTTCACGGAATCAAAGTGATCGACGCTACATCTAACATTGCGGGTCCTTTTGGAGGCGCGATACTTGGAGATTTAGGTGCCGATGTCATCAAGATAGAGCGACCCCAAGGCGATCCTGCTCGGTCCATGGTTCCGCTCGAGGACTCCCGCTCAGCTTATTTTCATATTGTAAATCGCAACAAAGATCTCCTAACTATTGATCTTAAATCTGCCTCTGGGAGAGCTTCCTTTTACGAACTGTTAGCAGATGCGGATGTATTCATCTCAAATTTCCTTCCTCATCAACTCTCTGAATTAGGTTTAACTCCCGAGACTATGCGCACGGATTTTCCAAAGTTAATTATTGGAAATTTGTCTTCCTATGGTCAGGTTGGAAATGACGCGAATCGCCCTGGGTATGACGCAACAATTCAAGCTCGCACAGGCATCATGGCAATTACAGGTGAAACTAATGGTGAACCAGTTCGTACCGGTGTGTCGGTGTTGGATATGGGTGCGGGAACATGGCTTGCTCTTGGGGTGCTTGCCGCTTTAGTTAAGCGAGAGCGTTTTGGAGAAGGTTGCATTATTGAAACCTCTCTTTACGAAACTGGAGTTACTTGGGTGAGTTATCACCTATCAAGTTTTCAAATTTCACAACAACCATCTCGAAGAGTCGGAGCAGCTCATCCAACATTCTCGCCTTACGGATTGTTTGAGGCGCAGGATGGAAAGGTTTGTATAGGCGTTGGGAGTGACATTGTCTTCAAAAGGTTAACCGAAATCATTGAGCGTCCAGAACTCTTCGAAGATCCTAGATTCAATACGAATGAAGGACGAGTCAACAATCGCGCCCTTTTGAACTCCGAAATTGAGAGCGCACTTGTTGATCATCCTGTTAGTCATTGGGTTGAAAAACTCGGACAAGGGGGTGTGCCCGTGGATGCGTTGCGACTTCCGGAAGATCTACTCAATGACTCACAGGCTCACGAATTAGAAATGCTACTTCCCAATCCCGATCCCAACTCGAAGGTGAAACTAATCCCCGCAATTCCTCTTCGCCTAAATGGAGTTCGTCCGCCAATCCGAAAAAGCGCCCCTAAGAATAGGCGCTAGGGCTTAACCTGCCTGTATCGATCAACAACTTCATCAATTACCTCAATACCTAACCCGGGCTTGCCGAGTGGTGGGTAAACCCAACCATCAACGTGTTTCAAGGGCTCTGTTACGAGTTCATTCTGCATCGGATTTGGAAGAGGTTTAAATTCAAAGAGTTTGAAGGCTGAACTCGTGAAGCTCACCGCGATTGACGCCGCCGACACAATTGCTGAGGACCAGGCATGGGCATTGGCGGTTCGGCGATGAGATTCAATCCTCGAAACAATTTTTGTAAATCCCGTGATACCTTCTACACGACCTGGATCTATTCCAAAAACATCGCACGTTCCTGTTTCCAGAATTGCTACATATCCAGCAACATTCCATTCGCGCTCTCCATATGCCATTAAGCATTTCGTTTTTGAACGCAGCGTGCGGTATCCCTCAGGGTTCCATGCCCCAAGAGGCTCCTCAATCCAATCAATATTATCTTCATCGAATGCTTGCACGCGCTTAACTGCAGTTGCGATATCCCACTTAATTGCATATCCGAGATCGATCATTAACTTTTTATCGGCCCCGATCGCCTCCCTCATGGTGTGAACATATTCAACGTCACGATCATGTTCATAACCCAAGTAGGCGTTACCTCGTTTACCAAACCCGACCTTCATACCTTGCAACCCAGTGCTAAGCCATTCTTGCGCCTGCTCTGCCATTTTTGGAATTGACGAATCGTGGGCGTGACCTGAAGCAATTGCAGGTAGTCTTTCGTGGACAGGGCCGCCCAGCATTTCCAAAAGACTGAGGCCTAGAATTTTTCCGCGAAGATCCCAAAGGGCGATGTCGATCGCAGATAGTGCATAGGATGCAATTCCTCCACGATATCCATACCACCACATTCTTTCCTTGAGCTCAGTCCAGATGGAGTTGTTGAGAACCGGGTTCTTACCGACTATCAACTCCGACAAACCGTCTATTAGGGCGGCGGTAGCAAAATTCGCTTCTTTGAACTGGGTAATGCACTCGCCCCAACCCACATTGCCTTGATCATCAGTTATTTTGACGAGGCATAAATAGCGCTCGGCATTAAAGTCGTTTGGCTCCGGGTATGCGACGGGAATCGGTTCTACGCTGATGATTTTCAAAAAAATCCCCCAGTCATCTTCTTTTTGGAAACGTTTCCCACTACTTTACAACCAGGGAAGCAATTGCCATAGTAATTGGAGGAGAAATGTCCCAACAACCCATTCTCGATACCCACGTTCATCTGTGGAATCTAAAGCACCCAGAGTTGAAATGGGTATGGCTCGATAAGGATGCAGATCATCCCATCCTTGGAAATATTGACGCCATCAAGTCGGTTGGCTTTACGGTCAATGATTTGTGGTCAGAAGCGCGCTTCTCGGGAATCGAAGGGTTTGTTCATATCCAAGCAGCAATTGGCTCTCCTAATCCCGTCACGGAAACCAGGTGGCTAACGGAAATGGCTGAAACCGCCCCCGTACCAATGCGAATAATTGGTGACTGCGCCCTTGGTCAGCCAACGGCTATTTCACAATTAGTCGAACATCAAGAATCTAAGCTGTTTGTTGGAATTCGTGATTTCAATGCAGAGCCAATGCTGGCTTCAAAATCTATTAACGCAGAGTACGAAGCATCACTGGCATACATGGCGGATCACGATCTTATTTTTGATTTGGATTGTGAATGGCAAAACATGTCGGAAGCGCTAAAACTTGCTCAACGTCATCCCGGACTAAAGATTGTGCTTGAACACATCGGTTTCCCTCGCAAGCGCGACGATGAATATTTTAACAATTGGAAAAAGGCAATCAACGAACTTGCGAAGGCTCCGAATGTAACGATGAAACTTTCGGGAATAGGCATGACAGATCCACGCTTCACCAAGGAGTCACTCAGGAAGTGGGCTGAAAGTTCAGTAGAGGCCTTTGGTCCAGATCGCTGCGTGATGGGTTCAAACTGGCCAGTTGATCGGCTCTTCTCCTCATATGCCACCATTATTGATTTCATGAGGGATTACATCGCCAACCTAAGTGTTAGTGAGCAAGAAAAGATCTGCTACTCAAACGCCAAAGTCTTGTATAAATTCTAAAAGCGAGGTGCGTTTACATGTAGCGCTTTTGGCTTTCGGATCGCGAGGAGACCTGGATATTGAATCTGGTTTTCTAAGATCGAGATCTCTTTGAGTCGAGGCAATAGCCTTGAAAATAGAATTTCTGTCTCTAAGCGAGCCATGGGGGCTCCAATACAGAAATGGATTCCGTGGCCAAAGGTTAAATGATCATTTTCAGTGCGCTTAATATCGAAAACATCTGGCTTTTCAAATTTCTTGGGGTCCCAATTTGCCGCAGCTATCATGAAGTGCACGTAATCTCCAGCTTTTATAAACTCTGGACCGACCTGAACGTCTTTGCTTGCCACCCGCGATTGCTTGATTATCGAAGAATCAAAACGCAGACATTCTTCAATGGCTCCAGAGAGCAAATTAGGATCATCGACAAGCTCCTCCAGCGATTGAGGGTGGTTTAAAAGCGCCAATAACAAATTGCCCATGAGTCCTTCTGTGGTTTCAAACCCTGCGAAAAATAATTGAACCGTCATCGCAACTAATTCAAGGTCGGATAGCTGATCTCCATCGCCTTCAGGGGTAAGCAATTTTGAAAGCAACGTCTCATTCGGGTTAGAGCGAATATGGTCGAAAAGTCCCAAAAGATACTGTTCGGCTTCGACAACCGCCTCATTTGCCAATCGAATATCTGTTTCAGATGCCTGAGCCGCAGCGCTTAGCCCGGCGATCGCATCAGACCATCGTCGTAAGTCATGTTGTCGTTCAAGTGGAATACCGAGTAGCGCACAAATGACCATGGATGGAATCATGAAAGAGATGCGATCTACGAAATTTACAGAGTCACCGGGATTTTCGAAGGTTTCTTTAAGCAGATCATCTACCAATTTTTCAATTTGAGGTCGCAGCGCCGCTATGGTGCGTGGCGTAAATGACTTGTTCACCAATTTCCTGAGGCGAGTGTGATTTGGTGGATCTTGAAATACGATCCAATTTTCCAAGACATCTATCGCTAAATGTGAATTCGCCTGCTCTTGAGTCGAAAAGTGTTGAACCGCTTTTTCGATGCGTTGCGCGGAATTGAAATCTGGTGACGCAAGTCCAGCTCCAACTTCATCGTATGAAAGCACGATCCAAGCATTGATTTTCATACTCCAAAATATTTTAATACCAGCCTCATGCGCTGCGCGAAAAAACAAATATGGGTTAGCGAAATATTCAGCGGTCAGGAAATATTGATCTGGATTAGAAGTTATATCTTGCATACAACTGGCTCCAATCCATCAAAACTGTGAAACAATTCGATAATTATGGTCGTAATGTTCGCCTTACTCGCGGTGCTTTCGGTCAGCATCGGAACTGTTTTGACGCGAAATGTAATGAATGAGCTTCCCGGATTTGAACCTATCGGACCATTATTTATTCTCAATGGACTAATAGCCTTAGCAATTTCCCTCGGGACCAATAACTTTAAACTACCAACTACCAAAGAGGCTTTACTTCTCATTTTGGCAGCAGTCTTTACGACCATTGGCGCATTTATGGTCTTCTTCATAATCGAAAAAAGTACTCCAGCGACCTCGTTAGTTGGACAAGCCCTAAGTCCGATATTTGTACTCTTTCTCAGTCTCATTTTCTTTGGCATACGGTTCTCACCATTTATCGGAGTGGTGGCATTTGCAATGTCTGCCGGGTGCATCTCCTTAATTAGCAATACTTTAGGTATCCGCGCTCGGAATACATTTTTTCTCATATTTTGCCAAGGAGCCGTGGCTGCCTTAGTGGCGATCCTGTTATCAAAATTAACTGGATATTCGCTATCAATATATGAAGTCATAGCCTTACAACAGTTAGTCAGTGGAGTGCTTGGGGTCATTATTCGCTTTCCTAAACACCTTAAGAAATCACTTCTTCCCATATTCACCCTCCGATCCCTCTTTATGTCGCTCGGCTGGATATTTACCGCATTTTCACTTCGGACTCATCACGTCTTTCAATCGCAGGTATTAATCTCACTGACACCGCTGGTTACGGTGGCAATACAAACTAGGCAAAGTCGACTCAAAGGCTCAAACGAGCGACTCTGGTACGCCGGCATTCTGGTAGTTGCATCAGTCTCCTACCTAGAAATTGCCGCCCACCGCTAATACATGAGTTGTCCTCCGGATACATTGAGCACAGCACCAGTTATGTAACTTGAGGAATCAGAAGCTAAGAAGATCACTCCATCGACCAATTCTTCTGGCTCTGCGAGTCGACCCAGTGGAATCATTGATACAAATGATGCAAGTTGTTCGGGTGTCTGATTCTGCATCATCGCAGTGTTAACTCCACCCGGTGCCACTGTATTCACGCGAACATTGTCTTTTGCGAATGATCTAGCTAAACCCCGTGTCATGGTGACTATTCCGCCCTTGCTTGAAGCGTAGACAACGGAACCTCCAAATCCACCACTCCACCAGCCTTGGGAACTGAAATTTACAATTGCTCCTCGTTGGCCACGGCTCTTAAAGGAGTTATATGCGGCGCGATTTAGGAAGAATGCTGCTTTGAGATTTGTATCAACTTGCTGATCCCAATCTTCCTCCGACACATCATCGACGGTCTCAACCCGCTTGAGATATGCAGCGCAATTAACTAACGCGGCAAGAGGAGCCATTGATTGCGCGAGCTCAAAAAGGCTAGCGTGGGCGGAGAGTTCACCTATATCGAGTTCGATGCCGACATGCATACTTCCCGGCAATTCCTCGGCGATCTTCACAATCTTGCTCCCGGGAATGTCTACTGCGACAACATGTGCACCCATTTCAGCGAATCCCCGAGCTAGTGCTGCTCCGATTCCTCCCGATGCGCCGGTGATGACTACCGATTTACCTTCGAGATCTCCTCCGATAACTCGTGCACCCATATCAATTCACGCTCCACTAACCTCGTTGTTGGTTTAACTTCTGACGCACCTGATCAAATGACACAGCGATGATCAACATCAGGCCTTGAGCAACGTTCTGCCAGAATGGTTGCACATCGAGCAAGTTAAGACCGTTATTTAATACTCCAATCACAAGGAGTCCGAGGATAGTTCCCAACATGGAACCGCGACCACCGGCAAGACTGGCGCCACCTAAAACAATCGCGGTTATAACCTGAAGTTCAAGGCCCTTCGCGGCGTTTGGGTCACCTTGAGATAGTTGCGAACAGAGAATTAATCCAGCCAGAGCCGATGAAAGACCAGAGGCGATAAAGGTGAGAAAGAGAATCTTTCTGGTGCGAATACCGACAACGCGAGCTGCATTTGGATTAGAGCCAATTGCGTAAAGCGAACGACCATAAACGGTCTGTCGTAGAACAATAATTCCAATAATCGAGAGCGTCACGAAAATTATCACAGGCAACGGTATGCCAAGTGGTTGCGCAGTACCTAGGGTGTCAAACTTTTGAACACCGAGCGTTTGACCGTTTCCGATAAGAAGCGCAAATCCATACAAAGTAGCCAATCCACCAAGCGTCGTGATCAATGAATTGACACCAATGACGGTTACGAGAAAGCCATTAATCAAGCCAAGTACTAGACCAAAGAGCATGGCACACCCGACACCGATAATGATTCCGTGATGCCCCACCAATTTCGCTGCGATCATGCCAGATACCGCTGCCGATGAACCGACTGAAAGATCGACTTGCCCGCCGATCATCAAGAAGGTGCAAGGTACGCACGCAATTCCTGTAACTGCCAATGCAACTAAAATGTTGGTGAAGTTATCCCATTGAAAGAAATAAGGGCTCGTCACCGAGAAGAGAATTATTAAAGCGACAAGAAATCCAAAGAGCGCAGCAACGTCCGGAATTTTCCCACGCGTCTGGCCTTCGGCCTTGCTCTTTTTCTGAACTAGCTCTTTCATTCCTAGCATCTGATGCCTCTTCCGTTAACTTGCCGCGGCGATTAGGTTGGTTGAATTGATTTCATCTCCATGGAACTCTTTCACGATGGCACCTTTGGAGACAACGAGTGCTCGATCGGCTAGCAAGACAACTTCTTCATAATCAGACGTAGCTACGAGGACCGCAATGTTCTTTTCCCGCGCTTGTTGACGAATAATTTCATATATGTCTCTGCGAGCTCCTACATCCACCCCACGTGTGGGCTCTACAAGAAGCAGCACTGGTGCTTCGGATTCAAACCAACGAGCGAGAAGCACTTTCTGCTGGTTTCCTCCAGAAAGGGTCACGATCTCTTGGTCAGAACCTCGCTTAGCCACGATGCTTAGTGAGTCTTTCCAATGGTCAAATGCTTTCTCTTCTGCAGATTTTCGAACGAAAAACAATGTGGACATCTTCATCCAGGAGCGAACCGCTAAATTTTGCGCAACCGAAAGTGGTCCGAAAGAGCCCAGACGTTGTCTATCCGCTGGTAGATACCCCAGACCGTTATCAACGGAGTGAACTGGGCTGGTCGGTTTCACTCTCTTACCAAAAATCTCAACTTCGCCTTGCTTCACTGGTCGTAAACCGTAAAGACCTTCAATAATCTCCGATGTTCCTGAGCCAATCTTTCCAAAGAGACAGACGACTTCACCTTCCTTGAGATCAAAATCGATATTATGAAAATCGCGGCCATCACCTAGCGAGTCGACCTTCAACGCCGATTTGCCGGTCGTAGCTGGAGTCGGCCGACCCGTATTCAAATTTTGAGTTCCAAGCATGGCATTCACTAAAGCCGTACGGTCAGTTGTTTTAGCATCGGCAGTAATTATTGAGTTTCCATCACGAAGGACTTGAACTCGGTCAGCAATGCGGGCCACTTCATCTAGACGATGCGTAATGTAAATCATGCCGACGCCCGCCTGGCGGAGTGTTTCGATGACTGCGAAGAGATGTTCAACTTCCGCATTGGAGAGCGCGGCCGTTGGTTCATCTAAGATCAAAATTTTTGCCTCTTGAGAAAGAGCTCGTGCAATTTCCAATAACTGGCGCTCGCCCACTCGAAGAGTGCCAGCGACTGCACTGGGATCGATATTGATACCGATCTTCCCCAGGAGCACCTCCGCTTCTTTCTTCATTTTAGAACGATTAACGAGGCCTAGTTGATGTGGCCATTCACCGAGATAAATATTTTCTGCGACCGTAAGGTCCGGCGCATCATTCAACTCTTGAAAAATCATACGGATACCAAGTTGGCGAGCTTGGTGAAAGTCCAATTTCGCCAACTTAGTTCCGTCAATCTCGATACTTCCTCCATCAGGCTCAAGATCGCCTGCCAAAATCTTCACTAAGGTTGATTTTCCGGCGCCGTTCTCGCCAAGCAATGCAAGAACTTCACCTGCGTGAAGTTGGAGGTCCACGCCGTGCAGGACTTCGACTCCATTAAAGGATTTTCGAATACCGTGTAGACCTACAAGAACTTCACTCATTACCTGTCCCTTCCCTAGTGAAAATAAAGCGGATCTGTATCGTTTATAGCTATTTTCTGATCAGCTAGCAGTTCTGTGAAGTAAACCAGGCGGCAGCAGTAGGGAATACCTTTGTGATGTTGCCTGCGTTCACGGAAACGTGCTGGATGTTGAGGTGATAAGGAACCTTCTTACCCTTGATTAGATCAATCAGGTAAGGAATACCAATCTCACCATAATGATCAGGGAAGTAAGCAGTAGCGCCAATCCAGTTTGGATTGTTCTTAATGTCGCACCATGCGGATTGTGCGGCACCTTGGCTAGCAGCATAGAGATCAGTTTGACGACCTACTGCCTTTGCTGCAGAAAATGCGCCTTGGATTCCCTCATCGTTAATTGCAACAACGATGATGTGGTGCATATTTGGAAGGTTGGTGAGTGCATCTGGCATGACCTTAAGGGCCAAATCCAAACGACCGGCATCGTACTTGTGGACCTTAGTCGCATCCAAAGCTCCGCAAATACTTGCGAAACCATCGCGATATCCACCCATACGAGCTTCGTTCACAAGACCAACGCCATAATCTTCTAGAGAAATCCAAGCGTCATACTGACAGTTGAAGTTCTTCTTGAAGTAGTTACCGATAGCTACGCCTGCTACGAAGCCTGCGTGTGAGTTATCTGCACCCATAAATGCCGTATTGCATGGATCCTGCTCGATATCGATTGAGATGATCGGAACATTCTGAGGGCCTGCCTTACAGATAGCAGCTGAAGCTGTCGATACTGGTTGGAAGTTCAGATATCCATTGACGTGCTTCAACTTCAAGAGCTTGGCGCAGTTAAGTGCCTTTGCTGCATCGAGGTTGGAGTCGCAGAAGATGAACTTTGCGCCGGCAAGTTTTGCCTGCAGAGCCATCGAGTCGTGAACGCTCTTACCGAAACCAATGGAGTCGGCGAGACCAATCATTCCGATGGTGAGTCCTTTTCCGCTGCCAGGAACGGCAGGACGGAAAGGTACATCGGCAGCGTTGGCTGGAGCGATTTGAATAGCAAGCAGTGTTGCAACAATTGAAAGTGCAATAGCTACTTTGCTACCTTTATTTGCTTTTACTTTCATACACATACCTTTCATTAATTGGATGTTGCTATTTTTGCCCGACTTCCATTGGACAAAACTTGGTTACTCGTTTGCTGCTTTATCTGTCTTTCTCGTAGAGATTAAGTATTTATTAACGTAATCACGATCTAATTCCCAACCCAGTCCAGGCGCATCAGAAAGTTGCATATGACCATCTTTGAGAGCTGGACGATTGGCGATCATGTTGTGCCAGATTGGGTCACGGCGTGGATGGAAAAACTCCAAATAAGTTCCATGTGGAATAGATGCAAGCAGGTGTGAAGCAACTTGTGGTTCCTCATGGTGAGCCATTTTTACGTCATAGACGGAGGCCACACCTGCAGCGCGCCGCCATTCCGTGGGTCCGCCAGACCATGAAGAATCAAAGTTGCAATAGTCAATAGCGCCTGCCTCCATGAGATTGCGGCATCCTGCAGCTGAAAATTCACTCTGACCGGCAGTGACCGCGACGCTTCCCACATAACGCACATCTCGCATCGCGCGGATATCGTTCTGCCACTGACATGGTTCTTCAAACCAAAGCAAATTATCGCCGGCCACTAGTTGTGAAAATTTAATGGCATCTGCGACGGTATAGCCCTGATTTGCATCGACTGCAATTCGAAAACTATCTCCACCCACTTTTCGTGCTCGCTTAAAACGTAAAGCATCTTCTTCAGGCGAGAGTCCACCGATTTTGAATTTCATACCAGCGAATTGTTCTTTTAGTAAATATTCAACTTCTTCTTCAATCGAGAGATCACTTCCGTAATAACCGCCGATAGTGATCACTGGTACTTTCGAGCGATATCCACCCCAGAGCTTCCATAATGGAGTTCCGAGTGATTTTCCAAAGAGATCCCATAAGGTCACATCTATTGAAGCGCATGCAACGAGTCCTAAACGTCGATCGCGCAATATGTCCCATGTTGCCGGCCGCGCCAGCTCCCATAGCAATTCGATGTGAGAGGCATCTTTTCCGATCAGCTTTGGTGCAATCTCGCCATGAATAATCTCGTCTATATCCATAAGTCCGGCGTCTTCATCGCCAGCGTACGCCTCACCGTATAAACCGGAAGCTGTGTGAATACGAGTAATAATCGTTGAGCGGTGTGTCATCTTGTAGTGACTGCCTTTATAAACAGTCTCTAGCGGCACTCGTACGGCTTCCGTCTCAATACTTGTAATCGTGAGGTCCAACGCACTCCCCTTACCCCGTTGTGTGGAAACGTTTCCAATCGTACGCATGGAGCGCACCTTGTCAATGGTTTTTTTGTATTTTTTTTTGCATCAGCCTCTACGAAAGAAGAGCGCATTTACAGGAGTGGGCACACTAGATTTATCCATGGAATATTTGAAGTGATAACAATTTTGTTACATAACTGCTGAAGTGTTGGTTGAGAGAGTAGGAACGAGTGAAATTCAAGGGTGCGGGTCGCGTTGGCATTGAAGATGTTGCCGAACGTGCCGGGGTCGCTATCTCAAGTGTCTCGCGAGTTCTCTCCGGACATAAAGCTGTCTCTGAAAGTATGCGCAAACGCGTGCAGAAGGCTGCGGACGAATTGGGCTATCAACCCGATCACTTGGCTCAATCTTTGCGAAGGGGAAGCACCAAAACAATCGGTTTCATGATTCGTGACATTATGAATCCATTCTTCTCCATTATTGCTCAAAGTTGCGAGATCGAACTTCAGAAATCTCACTACTCAATGATCTTGGTGAACTCTGGTGGAAGTGAAGCCAATGAGCGGAACAATTTGGCTCTCCTAAAGAGCCGCAGAGTTGACGGAATAATCTGCTCGCTGGTCTCAGAAAATACTGCGGCGGTAAGAACTAATCTCAAGAATTTTAATGCGCCCGTTCTCTTGCTCGACCGTGAATTACCAGATTTAAAAACTAGTTCTCTGTTGTGTGATCACGCCTCAGGTGTACATGATGCGGTCTCACATCTCATAGCTGAAGGTCACACACGAATTGCCTTTATTTCTGGACCGCGCAATATCTATGTAACGCGAAATCGTCTTGAGGGCTACGAACGCGCCTTCAAAGAGGCCAAATTGGAAGTACCAACTGATCTAGTAAAGCTAAAGGATTTTTCCGAGAAGTTTGCCAAAGAGGAAACTCTTAAACTCTTTCAGTTACCAGATCCTCCGACGGCAATATTGGCTGGCGGAATTGGTCCCTCAGGCGGCGCACTTTATGCCCTCAAGGATTTGAATAAGAGCGTTTACACCGATATTCAATTTATCGCCTTGGATGAATGGCCATTCTTTGACATCCTCTCTCCCAATCTCATGTCAGTTCATCGAGATCCTGAAATTATGGGAAAGTACGCAGCCAGGCTCATCAAGGAGTTGATTGATGGCGGAGCTCCTAAAACCATTGTAATTCCGACGGTTTTTCGTAACCACGAAAACCTTACCGATCAAGGGATAGGCAGATAAGTGAATAAAATCTGCGTAGGGGATGATTTACTCCATCGCCTTGCTACGTCAGACCGAGAGATTTCAGAAGAAGTTCGGCAGTGTATAGAGGTTGCTTTCAAGGACTTCATCGCAGGGGTGCTCTGTGGATCGAAAAAGTACCCAAAGCCGACACGCAGTGGAATGACCGCGATGGCAAATTACCTCGCACTTGCTGGAAGCTCAGATGATCTAGATGATGTTGATTGGGATGTATTAACGCATCCAGGTTCCATAATCTGGCCCGTTTTAATTGCGGCTCATAGCGAAGAAAGTTTTAAAGTAGAAGAGTTGATTGATGCGGCCTTCTGTGGATATAGAGCTGGACGTTCCATCGCGTCATTACTTGGGGCTTCCCATCGGAGTAATTGGCATCTAACGACAACTAGCGGCGCCTTCGCAGCGACTTCTGCTTTGGCCACCCTTTGGAAACTTTCTGAAGAGCAACATATTGCGGCCCTAAAAATGACGCTCACAACAATGACAGGTTCGCCGCTTGCCGGGTTTGAGCGCGTCGGAGCAACGCAATACAACAGGGCTGTTGCTACTTCTTTAGCGATTACCGCAGTGACATCCGCTCAAGTCAACGCGCCGTACATCCACGATGTTTGGCATGGCTCACGCGGAGTAATCGGGATGTTTAACGCTGAGGCAACTGCGCTTGCTGAATATCACCAAGATATGGGGGATAAATTCCTATTAGAGGGAATTTCAACTCTGCATATTAGAACTTACTTTGCCACGGGATTTGTTTCTGCTGCTGTTCAAGGATTGTTGCGCATACTTGAAGAGAATGGAACTCCAGATTCAATTGAAGTGACCTTAGCCGCGGGTCTAGCCTCGACACTTGACGGGTCACGAGGTGGAACCTGGTGGAACCCCGAAGCAATTATTCGTGCGCTTGTGACCAGCCGAGATCCATTTAAAATAGTTGGTAGTCATCAGTGGCCCGGAAGTGTTGAAATCATCTTTGGTGATGTTGCACCTGGGGCGGCTAATGTATTAGCAAAGTATGGAGACAGAATCATCGCGCTCCTCATTCCAATCGCACCATTTCGAATCCAGGACCTCTCGGCAACCGATGCGGAATTAGTTCATGAAAAGTGGCGCAAACTAACTGGAATCAACGAATTTGCAGAACTCTCCGTCGGCTCATTAATCCAAACAGTGCTTTAGGAACGCGACTCTAACTTTCCACTGCTTGCGCTCTTGTATGCCAAGTCCAGTGCTTCCACGGTCCGAGCACCAAGCTCTCCGGGTGCGCAGTTAACAAACTCTTCACCTCGAGCCGCCGAGAGAACGGCGTCAATTGGACCCAAACAGTTATAAAAACCCGCATCATCGTCAAGTGCTAAATGATAATTTTCGCCCTTGGAATACAGCCAAACCGCTGCTCGTTCTAGGTCAATCAGTAGCTGACCCTCGTCGCCAATAGCCCGAACTTCGACCGCATGATATTTCTTCGCAGCCTGTGTGTGGGCAGATCCACCTGCGACAGACCCGATTGCTCCCCCTTCAAAACGATATGAAATTGCATCGTGCATCTCCACAGGAGCGCCATGTGGACTCGACATTAAAGCGAAAGCAGCTTCAGCGCGAGCTCCCGTCAACCAGAAAGCCAACCCAAATGCATGTGAGAGCTGGGCCTGACCGTAGCCACCACCAGAAAGTTTGGAGTCGGTCCACGTCTTTTGCTCGGGCAAAGTATCTTTGTCAGCATCAGGATATGCGCCAGTATTTGTGAGCAATTCGCGAGTTGCTGATGACATGCTGATTGACATTTGTTCAAGATTGCCAATTCCATACTTTTCCATCAATTCCTTCGCACCACGAGCAATTGGCATGTAGTTCCACCCAAATGAAACAGTAAGCGCTTTGCCAACGCGATTCGCAGTGTCAACTAAATCCCACGCATCTTCGGGGTGAATTGTTACGGGCTTCTCACACATAACGTGAGCCCCTGCTTCCAGCGCCGCTTTAGCGTGTTCGTAGTGAAAGCCGGATGGACTTCCCACAACTACAACATCAACTCCAGCATCAAGTATGTCCTGATAGTTTTCTGAGGCCACCTGGAAGCCATACTTATCCTTAATACGCTGAAGGACATCAGCACCTTTTCGGGAAACCCCGACAAATTCAATATCGTTGTGGCGCATCAAACTTGGGATATGTGATGAAAGTACCCAAGAGCCGGCTCCGATAATTCCAACTCTAATTTTTGACATTTTGACCCCACTCATAGGTTAAGTACCCTTACATTGTGGAAACGTATCCAATAGTATAAAGCGCTGTCAATGGTTCAAACGAATCCTTGAATTTTGCGACCCTGACAGATATCGGTTACATAGCGAAAGGGAATGCCGTGGAAAGAGTTTGCTTTACATTCGAAATCTACGAAGGTATGGAAGCCGAATACGACAAGCGCCATCGCGAGATTTGGCCAGAGCTCGTCAAAGATATAAATGACGCAGGCTTCACCAACTACACAATATTTCGGCGTGGAACCGTTGCCGTCGGCTACTTTGAAGCGATACCAGACAAAAAGACTGCTCTTGAGAACATGGGCAAGTCGGAGGCAAATGCCAAATGGGCTGAATGGTTTAAGAACGTTATCGTAAATCTTAGCGATGGATTTGGAAATCTCATCGAACTCCGAGAGGTTTGGCACCTGGACGAGGGTAAATAAACTTGCGTTCTCACAAAGTTATCTCAATTGCTGGAGACGGAATTGGTGTTGAGGTAACTCCCACCGCCATTGATGTTGTTAACAAGGTAGCTGCGCAAGAATCTTTTAAAGTCGAGTGGCAATCTGTTGAGTGGGGCTCGGAGTACTTCCGTAGTCATGGCCGGATGATGCCCATAGACGGTCTTGAGATTATGTCAAAAAGCGATGCGATTTATTTGGGAGCGATTGGCAGTCCCGACATTCCTGATCACGAAACGCTATGGGGGCTTTTGATCCCGATACGCCGCGAATTTGATCAATATATCAACTTACGACCGATCAAATCGCTGACAGGCATTCCCGGTCCACTATCATCGAAAGCACCTATTGACATATTGATTGTTCGAGAAAACACAGAAGGTGAATACAGCCCTATAGGCGGTAAGTTCGCTTCAAATTCAGATTTCGAGACGGCTCTTCAAGTCGCAGTCTTCTCGCGTCGTGGAATTACTCGCGTAACTCAATATGCGATCGAGAAGGCGCGCAGCCGCAAGAAGAATTTAGTCTCCGCAACAAAATCCAATGGAATCATCTACTCCATGCCTTTTTGGGATGAGGTTGTCCACGGACTATTGATAGAGAATCCGGATATCTCTTCACGAGATGTACTGATTGATGCCCTTGCCGCTGCGCTCATATTGCAACCTCAAAATTTTGATGTGATTGTCGCTTCCAATCTTTTTGGTGACATCCTTTCCGACTTAGCGGCCGCATTGGTCGGTTCTATCGGTATAGCTCCAAGTGGCAACATCAACCCCGAACGCCGCTTTCCATCAATGTTTGAACCAGTTCATGGATCTGCTCCTGATATTGCTGGGAAAGGCTTAGCAAATCCCATTGGTGCCATCCGTGCGGCGGCGATGATGCTGGAACATTTGGGTGAAGTTAATTCCGCTACCAGAATTAATGAGGCCGTAGAACGGGCTCTAGCCGCCGGAGTGGCGACCCGGGACCTTGGGGGCACCTCAACTACCCTTGAATTTGCCGGAAGGGTATTAGAAGAGCTCTCATAGTGAATGGAAATTCGTGAATTCAGTAGACAAACAATTTGACCCATCCTCTTTCTCCGAATTTCTAGCCTCAAGGCGCACCACCCGAGATTTCATTACAGATAAGCCAGTCCCCCAAGAAATCCTTGATCAGGTACTTACAGATGCGCTGACCGCTCCAAGTTGGTCTAACACTCGCCCTTTTAAAATTGCCATTGCGACAGGTGATACAAAAGATCGAATCAGTAAAGAATTTTTGAATCGTTGGGATGCGCTTTCAAAAGGTCGCAACGCAAATTTGCTAGCCAAAATCAAACTCATTACATCGCGCTACGGTCTGCCTACGAGCAATCGCCTGAGCGCAAAACCATACGTGGCAGAACTCAAGCCGCGAGCCAATCGCGTTGGCGCCGAACTTTATTCGGTACTGGGGGTACCACGTGGTGATCGCAAGGCGCGCGATGCACAATGGGCGAAGAACTACGAGTTCTTTGGTGCTCCTACCGAACTATTTATTTTCATACACAAGAGCCTAGGAATTTGGTCGGCCTCCGACGCAGGATTAATGCTCGAAAACCTGATTCTCTCCGCTCATGCTCACGGACTTGGGACCTGCGCTCAAGGCGCTGTGGTCATTTGGGATGATGTTGTACGCAAAGAGTTCGAGGTCAGCAAGGATTACCGCCTACTCACAGGGCTTGCGATCGGTTATCCAACCGATGCTCCCGTTAACTCCTTTGGAGCCCACCGCATATCTCCAGAGGAAATTACCCTCAAGAAACTCTAGTGGAGATGGATTTGCGACCCCTAGGATTAAATGATTCGGGGGAAAGTCGCAGATGGCACATATCAAGGTAGGTCCGGCCAGATACAAGAAGGTCGGGTTAGCAATTGGAGCTGTCACCTGGCTTTCTGCTGCGACCGTAAACTTTTTTATCCAGGTTAATTACCTATCCGGCTTGCAGTTAGCCGGGGTAATTATCTTTCTTTTCTTTGGTGGTACTTATGCCTTTAGGCATCCCATTGAAGTTGAATTCAGTGTTGGTAACGATGAAAAACATACAGTTAAGTTCGTCTACAAACAGACGCTAGGTGAGACCTTGATCCGAGTTGATAAACGGCAGCTTGTGAAATCAGATAAACCTTGGCACTCACCGTACAAAGAGGAATTCAAATTAGTTGTAGGTAACCGCGAAAATCATGAAATCATTATTCAGAGAAAGAAATCTCTCTTTGCTGCTTTCTCCGGAGCTATCTTGCTAGATATTAAGGTCGACGGAGCCTCGCTTAACCATAAGCAAGTGAACGTTCGACACATATCCCTCAAGAAACAAAAGAACCCCGCACATTAAGTGCGAGGTTCTTTTTAACTTCTTTAGATTTATCGAACTTCGATATCATCCAAACGAATTGCTTCTCCTGAGCCTTGTGCCTCAAATGGAGTGAAGTCATATTCATCATAAGCAGCGTAGACCGCAGCCTTAGCTTCCTCTGTTGGCTCAACACGCACGTTGCGATAACGAGCAAGTCCAGTACCAGCAGGGATGAGCTTTCCGATAATGACGTTCTCCTTGAGACCGAGCAGTGGATCGCTCTTCTCTGAAAGCGCTGCATCTGTAAGAACCTTTGTGGTCTCTTGGAAGGAAGCCGCTGACAACCATGACTCGGTTGCAAGAGATGCCTTCGTGATACCCATAAGTTCTGGACGACCAGATGCTGCCTTGCCA
>Ga0007854_10000710_pt1 | contig 21515 bp, 18 predicted proteins | sample CryBogCBH12Aug08_FD_60382 | JGI IMG/M metagenome (GOLD analysis project Ga0007854, IMG submission 60382) | Freshwater microbial communities from Crystal Bog, Wisconsin, USA - CBH12Aug08 | ecosystem: Environmental > Aquatic > Freshwater > Lake | place: Crystal Bog, Wisconsin, USA | collected... | reverse complement strand
CCAGCGAGATTCACTATGCGAGCGACGATGCTCATGCGGGGGTGGCGATGAATCTGGCTACGGCTTATCCCGCGGACGCGGGGATGGCGCGGTGGACGCGCAGTATTGCGCTGGATCGGAAGAGCGACTGCATCAAGCTGAATGAGGATTTCCAGTTGCAGCGCAAGGAGGCGGTGGCGCTGTCGTTTATGACGTCGCGGTTGCCAACGCAAAGCGGGCAGGGAAGCGTTGTGTTAAGCGTGCCGGGCGGCAAGGTTCGCGATGTTAGTCTCAAGTTTGATGCGACGCAGGCCGTTGCCAGCATTGAAAAGATCGACTTGAAGGATGAGTGGCTGGTGAGTACGTGGGGAGCTACGATCTACCGGGTGCTGCTGACTTCAAAGCAGCCGGTGGATAGCGGCAAGTGGGCGATTGAAGTGGTTTGATGGGCGCGATTTTTTGCGCGGTGGAAAGATGCCGTAGTAAGCGACGGCGCAAGATGGGGAGACAAACAATGTATCGCGCGTGCAAGGCAGTGTTAGCCGCAGGACTGGTGGCAGTATTTCTGATGGCAACAGACGCGGCCTGCTTCTCGCAGCAGGCACCGAAGGCCGAGGAGGCACCCTCGCCTGGAGATCAGCCAGCCGATGCAGGCCCGCTGGCAACGGATCTTTCTCCAGCGCTGCACTCGAAGCAGATTCGCGCAGCGATGAAGCGGGTTGCAGACTGGGAGTTGCAGCGGGTGCAGGCGCAGGCGCCGAGCCGGGCTTGGGATTTTGGCACTCTGGACGTGGGGCTGGTTGCGGCTTCGCGCACGCTTGGCGACGCGCGCTACAGCCGTTACGTTGCCTCAGTTGGAGAGCACTTTAACTGGAAGCTGGAACGGACAGGCTATCCGGCGAACGACTTTGCAATTGCACAGGCGTTTCTGGAGCTCTATCGCTCCTCGAAGAACGAGGCGCAGATTGCGCAGCTGCGGAAGCAGTTCGACGACGCCATTGCGTTGCCGGACGAGCCGACGAAGCCAGCGTGGTGGTGGTGCGATGCGCTTTTCATGCAGCCGGCGGCGGGAACGGTGCTCTCAGAGATTACCGGGGACCCGACCTATGTGCAGTATGTGGATCGCGAATGGGGCCTGACGCAGAAGCTGCTCTATGACAAGCAGAAGCATCTATTTTCCCGGGATACGAACTATCTGGACAAGAGGGAAAAGAACGGCGAGAAGATTTTCTGGTCGCGCGGCAACGGTTGGGTCATGGCGGGGCTGGTGCGGGTTCTGGCGACGATGCCACCGGACGATGAACTGCGCAGCTACTATGTTGATCTGCTGCGGCAGATGGCGGCAGAGGTGGCGTCGATTCAGGGCAGCGATGGATTGTGGAGGCCGGGACTGCTGGATGCGGGGAGCTATCCGCTGCCGGAGGTGTCGGGGTCAGCATTTTTTACTTATTCGCTTGCATGGGGGATTAACCACCACATGCTGGATGCGAAGGTCTATCTGCCGGTGGTGGAGAAGGCTTGGGGCGGCCTGCTGACGCATGTTTACCAGGATGGGCGGCTGGGCTCGATTCAGCCGATTGGCGAAGCACCGGCGGGGTACAAACCAAGTTCAAGTTACAACTTTGGCGTGGGCGCTTTTCTGCTTGCAGGAGCGGAGCTGGATACGCTGTCGCAGCATAAGCACTGGTAGAGCGGCGGGGACGGCGCGGGTCTTGAATCTGAACGCGAGGTAAGTGCGATGGTGAGTGTGGCGTGGATGAGGCGCGGTATGGCTGCGCTGGCCCTGCTGGCTGCGAGCATCAGCATGGGCGGAGCGACGGTTTATCCTGATGGGCGGCCGGTGGCAACACTGCGCTACGAGGCGGAGGACCAGGGCGTAGTGCTGCCGTATGGCCATGGGCCGGGCGACTGCGATAAATATGGCGCGCGTGATGTGTGGGTGTTTGAACACCAAGGGCGCTACTACATGCATTATGACGCGGCAGGCGAGACGGGCTGGCTGACGGCGCTGGCAACGAGCAAGGACCTAGTGCACTGGGAGAAGAAGGGACCGGTGCTGGCACTGGGAAAGCCCGGTGAAGAGGATTCGGCGAGCGCATCTTATGGCACGACTTATTTTGATGGGCACACGTGGCACATGTTCTATTTGGGCACGCCGCATGTGAGTCCTGCGCCGGACCGGGTGCCTTCGTTTCCCTATCTGACGATGAAGGCGCGCGCGGCTTCACCGCTGGGGCCTTGGATAAAGGAGCCGAATGTGGTTCCTTTCCGTCCTGTGGCGGGAACGTATTACTCGTCGACGGCGAGTCCGGGGCAGATTATCCGCAACGGGGATGAGTATTTGCAGTTCTTCTCAGCCTCAGTACACGGTCCGACACGGCGCACGCTGAGCATTGCACGCGCGACCAGCCTGGAGGGTGCGTGGACGGTGGATGCCGAGCCGATGTTTCCTCTGAGCGAGCAGGTGGAGAACAGCTCGCTGTATTTTGAGAAATCGAACGGCACATGGTTCCTGTTTACCAATCACATTGGGCTCGACAAGGATGGCGAGTACACGGATGCGATTTGGGTTTACTGGACAAAGGACCTGAACCACTGGAACGAGGCAGACAAGGCGGTGGTGCTGGACGGGAAGAACAGCAAGTGGTCAAAGAGGTGCATCGGCCTGCCTTCTGTTTTGCGCCATGGCAACCGGCTTGCGATCTTCTACGATGCGCCGGGTGGCGATGGGGTTTCGCACATGCGGAGGAGTATTGGCCTGGCATGGATGAAGCTGCCGCTGAGGGTGCCTGTGAAGTAATCCAAATGGGGACCGCGCTCGTGTGAGAGTCTGCTCGGGATGCAGGCGCAAGAATCCAATTGTATTTATCCGCTGAATCTGTGGAGTGTTGATGATGAAAATGTTGCCGTTGGTATCTGTTCTGCTTATTGCTTCCGCCGCCTGCTTTGCTGCGCAGCCGGCGATATCCGCGCCTGCCAAGACGCCCGCACAGGCGGGTGTTGCTTCGGCGGCCTCTGATGTTGCCACGGTGCGCGAGCGGTTTGTGCGGTCGGTGGTTCCGCAAGGGCAGGGTGCTGTTGCCGAAGTGAATGAGCTCAGCGACAAATATTCCGCGGAGCTTGCCGCTGATGGCAGCTGGCCGGATATCCATTACACAGACGCAGCGCGCTCGCAGTGGGTGAATGCGGGGCACCTGGATCGGATGCTGGTGATGGCGAAGGCGGCGCGCGTGAAGCGCGATGGCGGCCATGCGGACGAGGCGCTGGAGGGCAAGACGCTGCTGGCGCTGAAGTGGTGGACCGATCACGACTATCGCAATCCGAACTGGTGGTGGAACGAGATTGGCGTACCAAAGATGACCGGCGAGATTGCCATGCTGCTGGGAGCGCAACTGCCGGACGATGCGCGCGCGAAGGTTGTGACGATCATGAAGCGCAGCGACTGGAGCAAGTGGACGGGCGCGAATCTGACGTGGGGCGTGGGTATCCAGATTGTGCGCGGGTGCCTTGAGAACAATGCGGCGCCGGTGGCCGAGGGCTACGAGCGGATGTACCAGGAGATCAAGATCATGCCTCCTCCGGAAGAGGGCATTGAACAGGACTACTCGTTCCATCAGCACCGGGTGCAGCTCTACAACGGCGGCTACGGGCTGGACTTTGCGAATGATGTGGGCCGCTTTGTCGCGTTTTCATGGGGAACACGGTTCCAGATTCCAGCGGACAAGATGGCGCTTTTCAGCGCGTTCCTGCTGGATGGGCAGCAGTGGATGATTCGCGGGGACGTGTTCGACTATAGCGCCGTGGGGCGCGAGATAACGCGGCCGGGAAAGGTTGCGGTGCCGCATGACAAGAGCGGTGGATCGATCTATCCGGCGAATGCAGCCGCTTATGGGCTTGGCAACACGATAGCAATGCTGGCGGCTGAGCCGACTCCGCGTCAGAAAGAGCTTGCGGTTTTTGCGGACCGGCTTAACGGCAAGCCGGGCGCGCCGGAGTTTACGGGGAACAAGCAGTTCTGGTGTTCAGACTTTATGACGCATCGCAGGGCGGGGTACTACGCTTCAGTGCGCATGCTGTCAACGCGGATGCTGAACAGCGAACTGGTGAATCTGGAAGGGAAGAAGTCAGTGCACTTGTCTGACGGGGCAAATTATCTCTATTTGACCGGCGATGAGTACAAGGACATTTTCGGGGCGTGGGACTGGACGAAGATTCCGGGGACGACGGCGCTTCAGGGCACGCTTGATACGGGCGAGAAGAACCCGATCAGCGTGCGCGGCACGACGACGTTTGATGGCGGCGTGTCTGACGGGACCTATGGCATGGCGGCGATGGATCTGGCGCGAGGCAAGCTCACGGCGAAGAAGGCGTGGTTCTTCTTTGACCGGAGCTATGTGGCGCTGGGCTCGGGGATTACGCTGGCCGACGACAAGGAGCACGCGGTTGCCACGGCAGTGAATCAGCCGCTGCTAAAGGGCGATGTGGAGACGAGCGAAGGGCCGGTGGCGGGGATGCGGACGATTGATGTGGCGCATCGCGTGTGGGTGCATCACGACAACGTGGGCTACATTTTTGCGCCGAAGACGAAGATCAACGTGCAGGCTGGACCGCAGACAGGGGCGTGGTCGGATATCGGGACGGGATCGAGCGTGCCGGAGACGAAGGCGGTGTTCAATCTGTGGATCGATCATGGGGTTGGGCCGCAGGAGGGGAGCTACGAGTACACAGTGGTTCCCGGGGCGTCAGCGGCGGAGGCGGCGAGGGTAGCGGCTCATCCGGATGTGGAGGTGCTGGCGAACTCGGCGAGCACGCAGGCGGTGTATAGCCGGGGCTTGAAGCTGGCGGAGATTGCGCTTCGCTCAGCGGGAACGGTGGAGACGCCGGTTGGGAAGGTCGAGGCGGATCACTCGTGCTTGCTGTTGGTGCGGCTGGTTGCGAGTGGGTGGAAGGTGACGGCTTCAAATCCGGAGAATCAGCCGCTGACGCTGCATGTGACGGTGAAGGGGAAGCAGGTGGCAATTGAGCTGCCGGGCGGAAATCTGGCTGGGTCGAGTGTGTCGGTGGACGTGAAGTAAGACGGTTGAAGATGACGTTTTACTAAAGAATTGTGATAGTTGTCACATTTCTCGCAAAGGCGCCGATAGGGGGAGCAGGACCCAAGGAGGACCTTTCGAGCATGATGACTTCACTTTCTGGCAACCTGGCCGCTGTTGCGATGCAGGCGGCTGCACAGGTTCAGGCTCCGCAGGCGGCCGCCTCAGCAGCAGCGGCAGTATCCACCAGCAACCGGGCCACAGCGCCGGACACGGTTACGATCAGCGCCGCCGGCCAGCAGCTTGCCAGCGCGGCACAGGACGTTGACCACGACGGCGACAGCCACTGAGAGCGCTCTCCTTTGCAACACCTGACGTAAAAAAGCCCTGCTCAAAGGAGCAGGGCTTTTTTGTGCGGTAACAAGGAAGAATTTTAGTGCTTGTCTGCGGCGGAGGCCATTTTGGCTTCGGCTTCTGCGATGACGCGGAGGGATTCAGTGTAGGCATCCTCGCTCTCGCCAGCTTCCTTCCACATTTTGAGGCCACGGTCGAGTTGCTGCTCAGCGCGAGGAACGTCAATCTCGTTGGGCTTAAGGGCGTCGGAAGCAAGAATGGTTACGCGGTCTGGAAGCACTTCAACAAAGCCCCAACTGACGTTGTAACGAAGCTCGCTGTCAGAGCCGGTTGCCTCTGCATCTGTTCCGCCATGAACGATGACGTCACCTGCGCCAAGCTCGGCGACCAGCGGCGCGTGTCCGTAGAGCACCTCGAAGTAACCGTTCTTCGCGGGCAACTCGACGGCGTCTGCCGGATGATCGAACAGAGTGCGCTCGGGGGTGACGAGCCGTACGCGGATTTGATTGGTGCCTTCTGCCATAAAAATCCTTTCAGGATTTTCAGGGGTCGGGGGCCAGAGATCAGGGGGCAGCTCAAGACGACATCTGTGAAACGTGAGCTTTTCTGACCCCTGAAACCTGACCCTTGTAACCTGACCCTTGAAACCTGCTGCTTAAACGCTCGCCTTGAGCTTCTCGGCGGTTTCCAGAACTTCCTCGATGGCACCCTTCATGTAGAAGGCCTGCTCGGGGATGTCGTCGTACTTGCCGGCGATAATCTCCTTGAAGCTGCGCACGGTGTCAGCAACCTTGACGTAGGCTCCGGGGATGCCGGTGAACTGCTCGGCCACGTGGAAGGGCTGCGAGAGGAACTTTTGCACCTTGCGGGCGCGGGCGACTGTGAGCTTGTCGTCTTCAGAGAGCTCGTCGATACCCAGGATGGCGATGATGTCCTGCAGATCTTTGTAACGCTGCAGGATGCGCTTGACGCCCTGGGCCACGTCGTAGTGGTCCTGACCCACGATGCGCGCTGAGAGAATGCGCGATGTGGAGGCCAGCGGATCGACGGCGGGATAGATGCCGAGTTCCGAGAGCGGGCGGCTGAGCACGGTGGTCGCATCAAGGTGCGCAAAGGTGGTGGCGGGCGCGGGATCAGTCAAATCGTCAGCGGGCACGTAGACGGCCTGGACGGAGGTGACGGAGCCTTTGCTGGTGGAGGTGATGCGCTCCTGCAATTCGCCCATTTCCGTGGCCAGGTTGGGCTGGTAGCCGACGGCCGAGGGCATACGGCCGAGGAGCGTGGAGACCTCAGAGCCGGCTTGCGTGAAGCGGAAGATGTTATCAATAAAGAGCAGGGTGTCAGAGCCCTCGACGTCGCGGAAGTACTCGGCGACGGTGAGGCCGGTGAGCGCGACGCGGAGACGGGCTCCGGGCGGCTCGGTCATCTGGCCGTACACCAGAGCGCACTTGGAACCTGCCCAATCGCCGGGCTTGATGACGCCGGACTCAGACATTTCAAGCCAGAGATCGTTGCCCTCGCGGGTACGCTCGCCTACGCCGGCGAATACCGAGTAGCCGCCGTGGTTTTTGGCCACGTTGTTGATGAGTTCCATGATGACGACGGTTTTGCCGACGCCAGCGCCGCCGAAGAGGCCGATCTTGCCGCCCTTCAAGAAGGGCTGGATAAGATCGATGACCTTGATGCCGGTCTCGAACATCTCTTCGTGAGTGGATTGCTCGTCAAAGAGGGGCGCGGGCCTGTGGATGGGCATGCGCAACTTTTCGCCGATGGGGCCGAGCTCGTCGACGGGCTCGCCGATGACATTGATAACGCGGCCGAGCGTCTCTTTGCCCACGGGCACACGGATGGGGCCGCCGAGGTCAATGGCCTTCATGCCGCGGACCATGCCGTCGGTGGCCTCCATGGCCACGGTGCGGACGCGTCCCTCGCCCAGATGCTGCTGGACCTCAAGGATGACGCTGATGGGCGTGGGGACGGTGAAGCCGTCGCTGGTGACGCGCAGCGCCTGATAGATGGGCGGCATCGTCGCTTCTTCAAACTGCACGTCTACGGCGGGGCCGGAGACCTGAATTACCTTACCGATGTTCTCTGCCATTCGTTTTGCCTCGGGGGCTGAAGCCCCCAAAAAGATTTGTGACTCGTTTGCAGCGCGGATAAAATCGCGCCCTTTCAAAACCCAGTTAAAATCCGAGGCTAAAGCCCGCAGATTTTAAAACTTCAATCAGGTGCCTGAAGGCCCCTGCTCCCTCCGGACGTTTCGGCCCGGTGTTTGTGGCGCAGTTAAAACAGCGCCCTTTCAAAACTGCTACTGCGTTGTGTGGGGGACTGGAGTCCCACACGACAGCCGGTCTGGAGACCGGCGCTACAAAGCTGCGGCTCCACTGACGATCTCGATGATCTCCTTGGTGATGGCGGCCTGGCGCACGCGGTTCATGTGCAGCGTGAGGGCGTCGATCATGTCGGAAGCGTTGTTGGTTGCCGAATCCATTGCCGTCATGCGGGCCGCGTGTTCAGCGGCGACCGACTCTGTCATGGCGTGGTAGAGCATGGATGAAACGTATTGTGGAATCAGTCCGGCGAAGAGCTCCTCGGAGGGCTGCTCGTAGATGTAGTCGACGTTGGCGGTGCCGAACTTGCGGGACTCCTCGTCGGCTTCAGCGGTATCAACGGGCTCGATCTCAATGCCTGCGCTGAGAGCCGCCTCGGCAGCGCGCTCGCGCTCCTCGGTGCTGGGCTCCTGCGCGCCGGTGATCTGCGGAATGCCAATCTTCATGAGTGGCAGTAGCTTTTCAACGACAAGGCGCTGGGAGATGACGGACTTGAACTCGTTGTAGACGATGTAGGCGGAGTCAATCTCCTCATGGATGTAGCGGGCGATGATGTTCTGGGCCAAGGCGAAGACGCGGCTGTTCTCAAGTTTGAGCAGCATGCCGGGGTGATCGCCGGTTACTTCAACGGGTGCCTGGCGTTCGCGAACCTGTCGGGTGGAACCGTTGTCGCCGGGCTGCTCAGTGTATACAGCAGCGGGATAGCGGCGGCGCATCATGTCGCGGGCCTTGCGGCCGACTGCCTCGACGTCAATCTCCTTGTCAGGATTGCCGGAGATGAATTGGAAGGCGGTTTTGAGGATGTTGGCGTTGAATGCGCCGGCAAAGCCTTTGTCGCCGCTGACGACGATGAGCAGGACGCGCTTCTCAGGCCGGGTGACGAAGAGCGGGTGGCGCAAGTTGCCGGTCTGCTCGTCGAAGATGTCGATGCGGCGGGTGAGCGATTCGAGCACGCTGGTGATCATCTTGGCGTAAGGCCGGGCAGCCAGCGCGCGCTCCTGAGCGCGGCGCAGTTTGGCTGCCGAGACCATCTTCATAGCCTTGGTGATCTGCCGCGTGTTTTTTACGCTGCGGATGCGACGCCGTAGATCGAGTACATTTGCCATAGTTGCTTCCGTTCGAGGGATCAGGGGTCAGGGGGCAGGGATCAGAAAAACCGATACCTCAAACCCTCAATCCTTGATCTACTCCAAAATCCCAAAGATCATTTTGCCAACTTCGTGCGACAAACCTTCAGTCTCATCAAGCAACTTCGGATTGCCTTGTCCAAGAGCAGGTGCGATTTCAAGTTGCGTCTGCAGTTCAAAATTAGAACCTCGGGCCACACCAAGAAACTGCTTGTACTCCTTGGTGCCCAGCTGTCCGTGACCCTGCTTATGCCTTTGCTGCCGCGAGCTCTGCCTTGAAGTTTGCTGCGTATTCCTTAAGCGCCGCGTGGAGCTTGGCGCGCAGGTCGTCGTCAAAAGACTTCTTGGTGGTCAGCTCGTCCATGAGCGCGGTTTGTGCGCTCTCAAAGTACTTGTAGAGGCCAACTTCAAAAGCGCGAATGTCAGTGAGCTGGAAATCGTCGAGGTAGCCCTGGGTTCCGGCGAAGAGCACCACGACCTGCTGCTGCCAGGTGAGGGGCTGGAACTGGGGCTGCTTGAGGAGCTCAGTAAGACGGCTGCCGCGATTGAGCTGCTTCTGCGTGAGCGGATCAAGATCGGAACCGAACTGGGCGAATGCGGCCAGCTCGCGATATTGCGCCAGATCAAGCTTGAGGGTTGCGCCTACCTGCTTGGTGGCCTTAATGGCCGCCGAGAAGCCTACGCGCGAGACCGAGAGGCCGACGTTGACGGCCGGACGGACGCCGGAGTTGAACAAATCGGTTTCCAGAAAGATCTGACCGTCGGTGATGGAGATGACGTTGGTTGGAATATAAGCCGAGACGTCGCCGGCCTGGGTCTCAATGACGGGCAGAGCGGTGAGGGAGCCGCCGCCCTTTTTGGCGCTCATTTTAGACGAGCGCTCGAGGAGGCGGGAGTGGAGATAGAAGACATCGCCCGGATAGGCTTCGCGGCCCGGAGGACGGCGGAGCAAGAGCGAGATTTCGCGGTAGGCCATGGCGTGCTTGGAGAGATCGTCGTACATGACGAGGGCGTGGCGGCCTGAGTCGCGGAAGTATTCGCCGATGGCGGTGGCCGCGTAGGGAGCGATGTACAGCATCGGCGCGGGCTCGGAGGCCGAGGCGGCGACGATGATGGTGTGGCCCATGGCGCCAGCTTCAGTGAGCGTCTGGACGACCTGAGCAATGGATGACCGCTTCTGGCCGATGGCGCAGTAGATGCAGATCAGATTGTTCTTGGCGTTATTGATGATCGTATCGAGCAGTACGGCGGTCTTGCCGGTCTGGCGGTCGCCGATGATGAGCTCACGCTGGCCGCGGCCGATGGGGATCATGGCGTCAATGGCCTTGAGTCCGGTGGCCATGGGCTCACGCACGGGCTGGCGGTCAATGATGCCAGGAGCGAGGCGCTCGATGGGGAGCGACTCAGTGGAGGCGATGGGACCCTTGTCGTCGATTGGCTGGCCGAGCGCGTTGACAACGCGGCCGATCATGCCCTCTCCGACTGGCACGCTGAGAATCCTGCCGGTGCGCTTGACCTCATTGCCTTCGCTCAACTCAGTGTAGTCACCGAGAACGACGGCGCCGACCTGGTCTTCTTCAAGCGAGAGGGCGAGGCCTGCGATGCCGTGCGGGAAGCTGAGCAATTCGCCAGCCATGACCTTGTCCAAGCCGTGCAGGCGGGCAATTCCGTCGCCGAGCGATGTAATGGTCCCGACTTCATCGACCTGGACCTTCGAGTCGTAGTTCGCGATCTGTTCGCGAAGAAGTTGCGTAATCTCGTCTGCCTTGATCTGAGCCATTTTTGCGTTCCTCAGGGATCAGGGGTCAGGGGCCAGGGATCAGTATTCCTCCGCTTAAAGCGGCGCACCGATCAAAAACCGCCGATCTCCTTCATCTCCCTCGTTTGAATCTCTGACTTCTTAAACTTCACTTCATAAAATGTTCAGTGGCTGCAGCCAGGCTTTCCTGGTCCCTGACCCCTGACATCCGCCGGCTTCAGCCAGCAATCAGTGCTTCTTTCAACCGCTCCAGCCGTCCGCGTACCGAGCCGTCATACACTGTGGAGCCGATGCGGACCACGGTGCCGCCGAGCACGGAGGGGTCGAGCCTGAAACTTGCCTCGATGCGGGAACCGGCCAGCTTGCCAACTTCGGCGACCAGTTCTGCGCGCTGCGTTTCGTCGAGCTGGCGGGCGGTGACGATCTCCGCCTGACGAATGCCCGACTGCTCCTGCAACATTCTGCGATAGGTTTGCGCCACTTCACTGACGCTGCCGATGCGGCCATTGTCAATCAACACGGCGATCAGGTTGCGCAGCTCCTTGCGGAGGCCGATCTTGACGTTCAACTTGTCCAGTATGCCCACCTTCTCAACGGCGGGAATGGCTGGATTGACAAAGAACTCACGGATCTCAGGGCTGCCTTCCCATGTGGCGAGGAAGTCACTGAACTGGACTTCGATGGCTGCCGTATCCAACTTCGCGGCGGTAACCACTTCAGCAAATGCGCTGGCGTAACGGGCAACAAAGGCGGCCATCTAGTTCTTTCCTCCCTTTGCAGCGTCACCGATGAACTCGGCAATCAGGGCGCGATCAGTATCCGGCGAGAGGGTCATCTGCTTTGCGGCCTGCTCGATAGCAAGGTCGGCGGCGAAGTGGCGCAGCTCACGGCGGGCCTGCGCTGCTGCCACGTTGAGCTCCTGCTCAGCGGCGGCAACGATACGGGCGCTTTCATCCTCGATGGCGGCCTTGATGCGGGCTTCGTCGTCGAGGCTGTCTTTCTCGATCTGGGCGCGGAACTTTGCGATCTCATCGTCCAGCCCGGCCAGCTTGAGCTCAACCGCGGTAAGGCGGGAGTTGGCGTCCTGGGTGGCATCGCGCGCAGCCTGGAGGCTGTGCATCAGGGTCTGCGAGCGCTTGCGGATAATCTTTGGGAAGAGGCGGCCCAGCGGGATGGCAATGCCGAAGAAGATGATGGCAAAGTTGAGGAAAAGGTAGATGGTGGCCGTTTTGTCAACCGAGAGACCGGTGGTCTTGGCGGTCCACTTGACGATGGGTCCATTGACCAGGAAGCCGTGCTCCTGCTCTTCAGGAGTGGGAGCGGCATCCGGCTTGGCGGCGGACTCAGATTGGGCAGCGGGAGCAGATTGCTGTGCCGAGGCTCGGCTGGGCGTTGCCGCGAAGGCAAGCGCCAGGAACCCGAGTGCTGCGAGCGACAAAATCTGAGTGGAAAGGCGCGAGTAGGACATGAGATGTTTCAACGGGAACCCCCGGCGGCCATCGGCAGCACGGCGCGGACTACCTGAGCGGCCAGATCGCTGGCGGAGCCCAGAATTGTCTGCCTTGCGGTAGCGGCTTCGGCCTCAACCTCGGCGCGCGCCTGGCTAACCTTGAGTCCGGCAGTCTTGCGGGCGGCATCAAGGGCAGCGTCGCGCTCGGCGTTCCACTGCTTGACGCGCTGTTCGCGGACCTTGTAGGCCTCGGAGCGGGCCTGGCGAAGCTTTTCAGCGTATTCAGCGGTGCGTTCTTCCGCCCGCGCAATCGCTTTCTCAGCCTCTTCCATGGCGCCTTCGGTAAGGTCACGGCGCTTTTTTAACGTGGCCGTAAGTGGCCCTTGCACCAGGAACTGGTAGGCCAGCACCAGCACGAAGAAGAGCAGCGCGGTGGGAATGGCGCCGACCAGCAGAGCCTCGATTTGTTTGATGATCACTTGCATGGTGGTACCGGTTCGCTCCGGCTGTTCTGATGAGGTTTCTTCAGATGAGATTTTTACGGGTGGAACACCACTTTTGTATCAGGGGCGGCCCCCCAAGTCAACGCAGATGGAGCCATTTGCGTGTGGACCTGTGACTGCTGTCACTAAACGGGAATTTTGTGCAAAAAAGGGCTTGATTTCGTCGAGAACAAGCCTAAACTAACCATACCACCTAGACCCGGTCCAGGGTCCAGCGGGCAGCCGGCCTCGGGAAGTCCTTCCACTCCTGATCCCGGCGGCCCGCCTCTTAGTTTCCGGGCCTTTTTTATTCCTTGTTTCCAGTCCCCAGCTTCCAGCTTGTTTGCGCGCATACGGGCGGGATTTCCTGTGCAGGGAAGTCAGCCGACGGGGGATTTGTGCTCGTGCCTGCTCTGAAGGGAGGAGGCACGAGTTTTCTGGCTGCGATTTATTGCTGTGCCCTAGTGATGAAGCCTGCCAGATCGCTTTTCAACTGGTGCAGGGCATCGAGGTTGAGATAGATCATGTGGCCGGAGGGGTAGTAGCCGAACTGGACGTTGCCGCGGAGGTCCGGGTCGAGGTCCATGTGGGAGACGTCGTACTCCGTGATGAAAAAGGGCGTGGCGAGGTCGAAGTAGCCGTTGGCGGAGAAGACTTTCATGTGCGGGTTCTTGCGGATGGCGCTGGCCAGGTCCGCCGCGACGTAGGGCTGGGACTGCTCTCCGAATCCTCCACCCATGCCGGGGCCGCCGCTGGTGGGGCGGTGCTTCCAGTCCCACTGGCCGATGGAGTTTGCGCTGGGGCGGTAGGCATCGGTGCTCTCGTACTTGAGTTCCCGCTCGAGGTAGTCGTGGAAGGCAGCGACAAAAGCGCCGGTGATGCCGGTATCGGAGGCGTCGTAGCTGGGGCTTTCGCCGGCAGCATCGAGGTCTACGCCTTCAAAGCGCATATCGTAGCGACCCAGGGTCCTGCGGTCGTCGCGCAGCACTTCTTTTCTGAATCTTGTTGGGGAGATGCGGAGGTTGGTCTCTTTGACGTAGTCGACACTGAGGCCGGTGAAGCGGCTGACTTCCTTTGCAACGGTCTCCAACTCAGTGGCGGACAGGTTCTGGCCCTGATAGAGCGCATGGGCGTAGGGGCCGGAGGCGAAATCGCGGGCCTGCTGGACCCAGTCAGCGATTTTGGCTGGCTTGTTGGGAACCTTGTTGAAGTACCAGGCGGCGGCCGCGTAGCTGGGGAGGTTGCCGATGTAGAGGATGTCGTATCCGCCTGCGCGGATGTTGTAGTTGAGGATGGACGAGATGAGCACAACGCCGTTGAGTTGCACGCCGTCGTTGAAGAGCATGTCTGCCAGGGCGGCTGAGCGGGTGGTGCCGTAGGACTCGCCGATGAGGAACTTTGGCGAGTTCCAGCGGTGAGTCAGGCTGATGTAGCGGGTGATGAAGCGGTCGAAGGCATGGAGATCCTGGTCTACGCCGGTAAAGTCCTTTGCCGTGGCTTTGCCCGCGGCGCGGGAGTAGCCGGTGAGTGGCGCATCGATGAAGACAAGGTCGGTTTTGTCGAGAAGCGAATCCTGGTTGGGTACGAGCTTGAAGGGCGGGCCGGCGGTGGGATTGGGGCTGTCTGTGGTGATGCGCACGGGCGAGAAGGAACCCATGTGGAGCCAGAGAGAAGCGGCACCGGGGCCGCCGTTGTACAGAAAGCTAAGGGGACGGGAGTTGGCTTCTGCGCCGTCCAGCGTATAGGCAACGTAGAAGATGCTGCCGTAGGGCTTGTCGTCTTCATCGCGAATGATGAGGGTACCGGCGGTGGCGGTGTACTTGAGGGTCTTGCCGCCGAGCGTCAGTTCGTGGTGCGTGGCCACGGGCTTTTCCGGCGGGATCGGCGACTCTTTTTCCGCGTCTTTGGCATGCGGCTCGGCACCGGCGGCAGGCGGTGTTGCGGAGGCCTGCCGCTCTTGTGCGGGCGTGGGGGGAGTCTGCCGTTCCTGCGCCGTTGCGGTGGAACTTAGAAACATGGAAGCCAGGGCAGCCAGAGAACACACGAGAAGCTTTTGAGAAGATCTCATCGGATTGGAATCTCCAGGACAATCGGGGGTGGGTGGTAATTCGTTCCAGAATACGCTGTTTTTGAGCGCGTTTTAAGGTTTGGCGCCGGTTGCATTCTTGTCCACTGTGAGGAGGCCCTGGGCGCGGAGCCAGTTTTCAAGCAGGTTGGGCCACTGGTCGAGAGCTTCGTCGCCCTTGCCGAGCCCGGTTCCGTGAGGGCCTTTGGCGAAGATGTGCATTTCAGATATGACGCCTACTTTGACCAACGCCTGATAGAAGCGGAGGGACTGCTCAACTGGCACGGTCTGGTCAGTGAAGGTGTGGTAGATGAAGGTGGACGGGGTGTCCTTGGTGACGAAGAGGTCAGGGGAGTAGGCGAGGCGGAGGGCTTCGCATTTGTCCATGACGTTGAAGAGTTTGCAGTAGCTGAGGTGCGAGGTGTCAGACGAAATGGCTCCGAGCCAGGGGTAGCCGAGCACCATGAAGTCAGGACGGCTGGAGACGCGCTCGATGGGGTCATCCGCAGCAGGGTTGCCAGCGATGAACTGGGTTCCGGAGAGGGCGGCGAGGTGACCGCCGGCGGAGAAGCCGATGACGCCGATGCGGTCTGGTGCGATCTGGTAGTCCCTGGCACGGGCACGCACTGTTTGCACGGCGCGGTGGGCATCGAGGAGGGGGATGGGGAGCAAGTAGCCGTGGGAGGTGAGGCGGTAGCTGAGGATAAAGGCGCGGAAGCCGCGGGCGGCGAACCAGTCTGCGACTTCACGGCCTTCGAGGTCCCCAGCCAGCCCGCGATAAGCACCGCCGGGCATGACGATGATGGCGGAGCCGTTCGCGCTGCCGGTGCGCGGTGCCAGGATGGTGAGGGTGGGGATGTCGTCGCAGGTCTGTCCCTTGGCCTGGGGGGCGTCGCCGGGCCAAAGGCGGATGGTCTGGATATTCAGAAAGGCATTGTCATTGCCGGCGGTGGCGCAGGTGGTGAGCTGGGCATGCGCGGCCGAACAGGCCAGCAGGCCCGCAGCCAGGAGTACAAAAAACTGCTTCATGGAAACCTCGTGAGCGTTCGCGAGGATTATACCTGCAGGGAGCTCAGGTCATTCGCTATCGGATAGAAGGCCAGGCCCGCATGCCCTGGTTGGCTCGCCAGCAGATCGCGTAAGTTCCGCACCGTCGCTCGAGCCTTCACCAATTCAAGTATCCCCGCATCCTTTTCAACTTCACTCATGCTCCCAATCCTCTCTCCCTTCCGGGTTTGGTGGTAAACTCACTGCGTTTAGAGGCATTCCATGAGCCAAGCCGACAAAATCGCACAGCTAGAGCGGGTTCCAGCCATGTGGGATCAGCAAAAACAGGCCGATAAGCCCTACTTGGACGAGCTCAAATCCGTGATCCGGATTGTCCTCCGAGCCTTCGCTGTGCTTTTCGCCGTTGGCTTGGGAGCGAGTTCCGTTGTCGATTCCCAGGGCATCATGCGGTGGCTTGTCTGGTTAGTTCTATCCTGCTCCCTCGGCTTAGCCATGTATTACTGGGTAAAGATCAAAAAGTTCCCCTACCCTTCGCTGGTGGCGTTTTGCGTGATCAGTCTGTCAAGCCTGCTTCCGCCATGGTGGGCCGGTGCTTCTACCTTCCTATTCCTTTTTGTACAAGCCTACTACTTCGGAAAAATGAGCAAAAAAGAGAACAGGCAGTGGCACGCCACGCAGAAGGGCAATGCCGCGGAACACTCTTAAAGAGAGCAAGTGGCGGCATCCTTAATTACTTCTTGTCGCCCTCGTTAGAAGCGGCGAGAGAACTTGGATAAAGGCTTAACGACGGGTAGCCTGGGGACTGTTACATCCAGAAAACGGTGTGGCCGGGGCAGGAGTTTTCAGCAAGCTTGCTGATGGTTTCGGAGAGTTCCGTTCCGTAGCGCGCGTAGTAGTAGGCCGCGCCGTGGAGGCGTTCCTGGAGGGTTCCGTGGGGGTAGAGGGCTTGGGTGATGGCCTCTGCGTGGCGTCCGAGAGAGGCCTCGCGCTGCAACTGGAAGTTGGCGGTGAGGCGGCACAGGCGATTCATCTGGTAGCGCATTTTGCCGGCGGCAATTTTGCCTGAGCTGCCAAGTCCCTGGTCGAGCTCGGCCATCCAGTCCAACAGGAAGGTCAACTCGGCGTCGAGCGCGGTACCGGCAGCTTCCAGTTTTCGTCTGCCTTCTACGGGCATGGCGCGGGCGGCCAGCAGTTGGGCGAGGGAAGAGGAAGTCTCACTAAAGATTCGCTCGGGCGAGAGTTCGTGCTTGCGCAGCAGATCTTCGATGGCGGGCTCGACAAGGGTGGCGGAGAAGCGCGGCTCAGAGTGTGTACGCCTGCCAAGGATGCGCTCATAGAGCACGGCGGACTGGGCGAAGTATGCCACCTCAGCGGGGCCACCGATGATGAGCGAGGTAGAGAGCAGGAAGTCCTGAAAGACGGGGCGGAGAAGTGCCGAGGGTGAGATGCGCTCTGGTTCGGCTTCGAGGATGCCGACAAGTTCTGCCGTGGAGTAGTTTTGGCGGCCAGCCTGCCAGAGGCCGGCTGGCTCAGCAGCGCTGGGGGCAGTGCGCTTGAGGGCGAGGCGCGCTCCGGTGTCTTTGTCGATGAGGAAGAGAAGGCTTGATTGCGGGGTGACTGCCACCTGGGCGTGATAGCCGGCGGCTTCAAGTTCGCGATTGCGAAGGAGGAGAGCGAAGTGCAGCTCATCGGCGCGCTCGATACCGGCACGCAGAACGGGTGCGCCGAGGCGGTGGAAGTCGCGTCCGCCGGCATCGAGGACCAGAAGGCCCTGCGCGGCAAACATAGCGGTATAGAAATCGGCAAAGGCCTGAGAGAAGGTGCGCCCGGGCTGGTAAGCAGCAGCCAGCGCATCCATCGCGTCAGAAGCGCCGATGATTTCCCAAGCTCGGTCAATGAGCGGGTTAATGCGTTCGTCGAGGAGCAGCGCGCCGACTGGGCGCGCCGATGCAGCCTCTGAGGCTTTGGCGTATTGCAGCTTCAGCAGTTCGCGGCCAACCGGGAAGGTGACGTGGTCAATCTCAGCGAAGTCGTGATCTTCTGTCGCGAGCCAGAAGATGGCAGCATGGGGGCTGCCCGCTGCAGAAGCCTGGCGGGCGCGGGCGATGGCTGTGGCTGCCTTGAAGGGGGTAAACAGGGGGCCGCCGAAGAGTCCCACCTGCTGGCCTGTCAATACGGTTCCCGCTCCTTGTGCGAGGGAGGCGAGCTGGGCCGCAGCGGAGGGCGATGGATTTTGAGCAGCAATAAGGCGAACCAACTCAGGCCAGTGAGCGGGTACGGGCGGGCGCGCCTGCCAGCCGGAGTCAGGGGGCAGCGAGGCGTAGTAGGGCCGCACCGCGGAACTGCCGGCGCAATAGTCCACAAAGAGCCGGTGGAGGCCGGGCACCACGGTAATCGGATGACATTCTGCTTTTGACGAGCGATTCACTTGGTAAGCCGGTACCCCACGGGGAATTCTGTCTGCGCAGATGGGAACTAATGTTCTGCTGTGTTTAGGATGCCATGCCGGGCTGCATTGATGCAGAAGTGACGCAGGGAATCGACAATGTGAGTTACACAGTGGGTATACTCGTCTTGAATCGCGCATGCATGCGCGCAAGGAAATGAGGTTGGAATGCCCACGAAATTGAAGAACAAACCAGCGGCTGTGAAGCCAAAATCAGCCAAGGCGAAGAAACCGGCAAAAGCAAAGAAAGTTGGGGCAAAGAAGGCTGTCAAGGCGCCCCAGGCGGAGACGCCGGTTGCGAAGGCGCAACTGCTCAGCTCCGAGGTGGTTTTTGAGGGATCGCTGTTCCGCGTTCTCCACGACAAGCTGATTGAGCCGGATGGGCTGGCGAGCGAGCGGGATGTAATCCGCCACAACGGCAGCGTGGTGATTCTTGCCGTCGACAGCTCAAAGAACAAGAAGAATCCGTGGATTGTGATTGAGCGGCAGTATCGCCATGCCGCCAACCAGTATCTTTGGGAACTGCCGGCGGGCAAACTGGACGCCGGCGAAGACGCCCTGGCGGGTGCCAAGCGTGAACTGGCGGAGGAGACCGGTTACAGCGCCAAGAAGTGGAAGCCGTTGGTGGAGTACTTCGCGAGCCCTGGCTTTTTGGGCGAGTCAATGAAGGTATTTTTGGCCGAGGGTTTGGTGGCGGGCGATGCGCGTCCGGAGGAGGACGAGAAGATCGAATTCCGCCTGGTAAAGCTCACAGAAGTTTTGAAGATGATTGATTGTGGCGCGATTTTAGACGGAAAGACGCTGACCAGTGTCCTGCTTTATGCGCGGAAGACAGCGGGCAAACGGAAATAGCGGTAAGTTTAAGTAGAATAACGAGTTAACAATCGCCCCTGTCCCTCTGCCTCCGCAGCCGAACCCGGTTGCGGAGGCAGAGGGACAGGGGCGATTGTTCATGGCGTACTACTTTGTGAATTTCTTTATTGTCCGGCGAAAAAACCTTTTGTCGCGATTTGGCGTCTTAGGATTTATCGGAGTCGAGTCTTCTTCAGGCTCACCCGTATCCCCCCCGGTAGGACCCAAGGAAGGCAGGAGCCAGTGGCTCAGTACAAAGGAAAGGTCAAGTGGTTTAACAACGCCAAGGGCTATGGATTCATCGGACGCGAAGACGGACCGGATGTATTCGTCCACTATTCTTCGATTCAGTTGGACGGGTACAAGACGCTCAAGGAAGGCGATGAGGTGGAGTTCGACATCGTTGAGGGCCAGAAGGGGCCTCAGGCAGATGCCGTGATTCGCTTCAGAGCGAGCGCCAGCGCGAATAGCGCAGCCTAGTCGCGCGGAAGGCCAGGCCCTAACGAAAGACCGCTGCCAAGCGGTCAAGTGAGTGTGCGCCTGAAGGTCTGCTGTTGGTCACAATTGGCCTTTCTGCCTCTTCGAAGACAGAGAGGCTTTTGGGATTGCGCAGGAGGCCGAGCCGGGGGCTCGCAAGCAGTTCTGCTCCAGGATTGATATTTCCACCCTTTGCGAATGAAGCGCAGAAGGGATGGGCAGTCGATCGTCCGTTTTGGCGAGCCGGGGCAATCGCGCGGCGCAGGGAAGAACGGCGTGGCTGAGCCCCGATGTAATGCGCCGATTCCCAACCTCTAAAAATATCCGAATTACAGTTTTGCGTGATACTGACAGCGGAGGCCTGCCCAATGGACAATGCCACGATGGCCCGCCTGTTGTCAGAGACAGGCGACCTGCTCGAGATCGACGGGGGTGACAGTTTCCGCATCCGGAGTTATCGCCGCGCAGCGGAAGCGGCTGAACAAACCACGGTGGAGCTAACGGCCGTTGCGGGGGAGACAGCGCGGCTGCTGGAGATTCCCGGTATTGGAAAGGGGATGGCTGCCAATCTGCAGGCCATTGCCGCTACCGGGACGCTGCCGCTGCGCGAGGAACTGCTGGCGAAGTATGGCGCGGGGTTACTGGAACTTCTGAAACTGCCGGGCATGGGTCCCAAGACGGTGTCGTTGCTGTGGTCTTCCGCGCAAATCAACAGCATTGACGGGCTGGCCGAGGCGATAGAAGCGGGGCGGCTGAACGGACTGCCGCGCATGGGCGCAAAGCAGATTGAGAAACTGCTCAAGGGAATTGATGACTATCGCCGCAGCGCAGGACGCTACCGCATCGATGTGGCCGAGGAAGAAGCGCGGAGAATCTCAGCTTACTTGCTGGCTTTTCCGGGAATTGAGACGGTGACGCCGGCCGGGTCATTGCGGCGAGGGCGGGAGACGGTGGGCGACCTTGACCTGCTGGCTACGGGGCCGGCCTGCGCGCCGGAACAGAGCGCGGCGGCGGCAGAGTACGTGGCTGCCTATCCGGGCATCCACGACATGATTGTGAAGGGCGAGAACAAGGTGAGCTTCCACGTAGGGCAGGGACTGCAGGTGGATGTGCGGCTGCTGCCCTCTGCAAGCTATGGGGCGGCGCTGCAGTACTTTACGGGATCGAAGGCGCATAACGTGCAACTGCGGCAGCGAGCGCTGAAGATGGGCTACACGCTGAGCGAGTGGTCGCTGGCACGGCTGGAGGACGGCTCGACTGTGGCCGCGGGTACGGAAGAGGAGATTTACGCGGCGCTGGGGACGGACTGGATACCCGCCGAGATGCGGGAGAACCTGGGCGAGATTGAGGCCGCGGCTCGCCATGCACTGCCGCGGCTGATTGAGGCAGGCGACATTTGCGGCGACCTGCATATGCACACGACGGCCAGCGACGGCCGAAGCACGATCCTCGAGATGGCAGAGGCTGCGCTGGCCTGCGGCTACGGGTACATTGCGATTACCGACCACTCGAAGAACCTGGCGATGACGGGTGGACTAGACGAGAAGCGGGCGCTGGAGCATATGAAGAATGTCCGCGCGGTGGATCGGCAGATGGAGGGGCGCATCCGCGTCTTCACAGGGATTGAAGTGGACATTCTGGGCGATGGGGCGCTGGACCTGGACGATGATGTTCTGGCGCAGCTGGATGTGGTGATTGCCAGTGTCCATACGCGGTTTGAGCAGAGCAGGGAAGAGATGACGGCGCGGGTTCTGCGGGCGATTGAGAACCCGAATGTGCGGATTCTGGGGCATCCGACTGGCCGGCTGCTGCTGAGGCGCGAGCCCTTCGCCATGGACATGGGGGCGGTGCTAAGGCGAGCGGCTGAGTTGGGTGTGGCGGTAGAGCACAACGCTGCTCCGGAACGGCTGGACCTGAACGACCGCGACCTGCGGCTGGCCAAGGAAGTGGGCTGCCGGATTGTTATCAATTCAGACTCGCATGACAGCCGGAATCTGGGCAGGATGGAGTACGGGGTGCGACAACTTCGCCGGGCGTGGCTGGGCCCGGAGGACGTGCTGAATACGCGCGGGGCGGAGGAGTTTATGGGCGGGTTGAGGGCACGGCAGGGTAGTTGAAGTTAGCCCTGGCTAGTTGCTGGCGATTTCAGCACG
>Ga0007854_10000709_pt1 | contig 21530 bp, 18 predicted proteins | sample CryBogCBH12Aug08_FD_60382 | JGI IMG/M metagenome (GOLD analysis project Ga0007854, IMG submission 60382) | Freshwater microbial communities from Crystal Bog, Wisconsin, USA - CBH12Aug08 | ecosystem: Environmental > Aquatic > Freshwater > Lake | place: Crystal Bog, Wisconsin, USA | collected... | reverse complement strand
ACTGCAACTCAAGTGAAAATAGCCGATAACGGCAACACCATTGGTTTGATGTCATCATTCACTACAAACGACGGCACATCTCACCAAATGGCCGATGTTTGGTTGGCAAGTACTTCAGGAACACAGGCTTCTACTGCGCAGATGACCTCTGCTTTGAATTCATATGCCTCCAATTTTTCAGATAAATCTGGCTCTAGCTCAGTTTTAGATAACGTAACCCAACAACAAATGCCCTCTGTTTCTGATAGTTTGTCGCAATTACTAAGTCAAACTATTAAAAAATACGGATTAAGCTCTTCCGTTTTGGATTCTCAAAGTGGGGGAAGTTCAGAGTTAAACTCGCCCGCGTGCAGTTTAATAAATTCAGCAGCAACTCTCCCCGGAATCACCAGCGGGGTTATAAAACAAACTGAAAATGATTTAAATTCAAATACTTTGAATTCCGTAACTAATCAAAAATCTTGATCAATTAAGTAGGTATTGGTTGTAAAAACAATAATATAAAGATCACATAGATTCAGTTAGCATTTTTTGATAATCCGACCTAGAGGCTATTTTGGGGTTTGTTTTATGGCAGTGATCAGCCATAGCACCATCGATTATTTTTTCAAATAAATCACTGTTTACTCCCATTTCTTGAAGCCCCTTAGGTAATCCCAATCTAACATTCATCTCTTTTATTGCTTTAATGATTTGATCAAGTGCTTGGTTACTGTTGATTGGAGACAGGCCCATAGCTGTGGCTAAACGGATTAGCTTGTTCTCTTTAACCATTGATTCAGCCTGTGCGTTGAAAGATAACACCGAAGGCAGGAAAACGGCATTTAGTGTGCCGTGATGTAGCCTGGGATTTACACCACCTAAGCTGTGGCTCAATGAATGTACACAGCCCAATCCCTTTTGAAAAGCCATTGCACCCATCATGGATGCACACATCATATTTGTTCTCGCTTCCTTGTCCGAACCGTTTTGGGTTGCCTGCTCAATGTGACTCCAACCCCTAGTTAATCCCTCCAACGCTATTCCATCAGCGGGCGGATTAAAAGGGGGGGCCATAAAGGTCTCCATACAGTGTGCAATCGCATCCATACCCGTCGCGGCTGTAAGCAATGGGGGAAGTCCCATCGTAAGCTCAGGATCAAGGATGGCAACCTTAGGAACAAGGTGCCATGAGTGAAAACCTAGTTTACGCCCATCATCAACGATGATGATGGCTCCTCTTGCAACCTCGCTTCCCGTACCCGCCGTTGTAGGGATCGCTATCAATGGAAGTACTTGAGGGGATATCTTCATTGAACCACCCTCTATCGTTGCATAGGTTTTAAGGGCGCCTTCATGAGTAGCCATAATAGCAACGCCTTTGGCGCAATCGATTGAGGACCCACCGCCCAAAGCAACAATACCATCACAACCCATTTTTTTGCAAAGTGTTGATGCTTGTCTAACCGCATCCTCAGTTGGGTTGGAGGGGGTTTGATCGAAAACAACTGAATCTAAGGACTCTAAAACCTTGATAGCCTTCTCTAAAATGCCAGCTTTGACAATTCCTTGATCAGTCACAATAAGAGGTTTTGCGATTCCATATTTTTTACATTCCTCAGCAAGTAAAGAAAGTGCACCGTATTCAATTTGAATTTGAGTAATATAGAAAATATTAGACATAGTTGTATGATTTTTTATTTAAATAAAATGAGAATTTTGAATCTTCTTATTAAGTATATCCAAAATTATCTAAACTCTGGTGAGCAATTGTCCATAGTTGAATAGGTGAAAATAACAATATGAATATACTAGATTTTCACAGCATTAATGATCCATCTCCTTTAACGAGTGAGATGCACAAAGTCCTCGCACAAATGAAACAAGCCAATAGGCCCCCATTTCATCAACTTAACCCTTTTGATGCGAAGGCGCTTTATCTCAAGGGAGCTGATGTTCTTGAAATTACATCCGCAAAAATGGCTAATGAGGAAACAATTAAGATCAACTCATTTGATGGAGCACTAATTGAGATTAAGGTTTTTAGACCTATTACTGTGTCTAAACAATCTTTCACCAATAATTCAAGCAGCAGTGCTCTAATTTACTTTCACGGTGGTGGTTTCACTATTGGTAGCATACAAACCCACTCAATACTTTGCAAAGAAATTGCCGCTCAAACTCAGTTGTGTGTTTTCAGTGTTGAATATCGGCTAGCCCCAGAGTTTAAATTCCCAACTGCGCATCTTGACTCTTGGGCTTCGTGTGAATGGATCTATGACAACTGTGAGAAACTCAATATATCTGCTGACCGCATCTTTATTGGGGGAGACAGTGCTGGGGGTACTCTCAGTCTTTTTTGCACTCAACAGGCCGCTATCCAAGGATATAAAGTAAAAGGACAAGTTCTTTTTTACCCTGGATGCTCTCCTGAACAAAATATGAAATCTCATCAACTTTACGCGAGTGGATATTTACTGGATAGTGATACCATTGAATACTTTTATGGGCAATACCTTAGAAATATTCAGGATCGGTTTGATTGGCGGTTTTCAGCCCTAAATTCACCTTATCTAAAACTACTCCCCCCCACTTGGATTGGATTGGCAGAGTGCGATCCGCTAAGGGATGAGGGAATCGCATTGAATGAGATATTAAATAAACTTGGCTGCACATCGGTTTGCAGGGTCTACGCAGGTGTCGTGCATGGTTTTATAAAAATGGGCCGTTTCATTCCCCAAGCGATTAGCGCGCATAAAGACGCATGTGAATTTATGAAAAATTTAATTTAAATGAAAATCTAAAGAAAATAAATCTACGAAATACAAAATGAACTCAACGTCGAACTCAACAAATAATTCGCCTGTATCAAAGTCGCTTTTTAGACATCATCATCCACTTCGTGTAAGATGGTCAGAAATTGATCTTCAAAAAATTGTATTCAATCCGCATTATTTAACTTATTTTGATGTCTCAGTCACCGAATATTGGCGAAAGCTTGCAATGCCCTATGAACTGACTCTAGACATATTACAAGGTGATCTTTTTGTAAAAAAAGCTAGTATCGAATATCACGCATCTGCAAGACTTGACGATTTACTGCACATATCTTTGAGATGCGACAAAATCGGTCGATCCTCTATGACTTTTAAAGGGGCTATTTTTAGATCAAATGAACTTCTAGTGGAGAGCGAGATAATTTATGTCTTTGCTGATCCAAATACACAAACTTCCAAGGCAATTCCAGAAAATTTCAAATCAATTCTCAATGATTTCGAGGCGGGTAGAGAAATTACAAGTTTAAAAATTGGGTCCTGGGATGAATTAAGACCGGACGCGCTCTCGCTGAGGAACGAGATTTTTGTAAAGGAACAAGGAGTTCCCGCTGAATTAGAGGAGGACGCCTTTGATTCAACATCAACTCATGCTGTTTTGTATAATTTTTGTAATCTGCCTATAGCCACTGCTCGTCTTGTTAAACCAGAGTCGTCCGATAACCCTTTGATGAGTAGAGTTGGCCGTATGGCTGTCAGAAAAGATATGAGAGGGGTTAACTGGGGCTCTAAAGTATTGATGGCATTAGAGCAAGTGGCCAAACACCGAGGCGATGAGCTGTTGTACCTACATGCACAAACAACTGCTAAATCCTTTTACGAAAGAAACGGATTCACGGCAAGGGGTCCCCTTTTTGAGGAGGCGGGGATTGAACACATAGAGATGATTAAATCTCTTTAATTTTTATGATTTTCTTACTCAAGCGAATAGTCAGTTGAGGATCTTGATTTTGTACACGACTTCACAGTAAATCTAATATCCTGTGGATAGTCAAATCCTGCACCATTATTAACGTCTACAAGTGCCCCTGCACCAGCACCCAGGATAATATTTCCAAAACTACTTACATTTGAAGAAGATGAAACTCTCATCATATGGGGCTCGAAATAATTGCTCCTACAAAAAACTACTAGATCGCCGAATCCCTTTTGAATTTTCACCGATCCAGGTGATTGAATTAACCATTCACCGTTTTCATTGCTTACATTACACGAGGCCTCTACACGCTGCGAATCACAATAAGTCGTCACGTGAATGTCTTGATAAACACCGCTCAAAATACTGGCACAGCCACATAGCAACATACTACTCAATAAGAATAATCTTTTGGCAATTGTGTCCGCTTTTAGCTTAGCTCTTTGATGATGAGAATACATGAACTTAACCTTTTAAAACCTAACGACCACAACGCCTGGGTCTCCTGCTATACCTGCAGAACCTCCACATCCGCCAACACCTCCGTAGCCATCGTTACCAAAACTAGCTGGAGGTAGGGGCGGTGCTTTTAAAGAAGATCCACCAGCTCCACCGCTAGCATAGGTTACAGAAGTACCGGTAATGTTATTTGGTGCCCCCAGCCCCCCCCCAGGCTGCATACCAATACCCTCTGCACCGCCTCCTCCGCCCTCAGTAGTGGATCCAAGGATTACGGAGCCACCTGCGTTCACCACAGTATTAAAGGGTGGAATTGCGTTAGTACCTGGCTCTGCGCCACCACTATTGCCAGGCCCCTTTCCACCTATACCACCCAGTGCTGAAAGCAGCCCAAAGGATGAAGAGGAACCATTAGAACCAGGGCTCCCAGAGGCTCCGGCAGTACCTCCTGAGCCACCTGAACCAACAACAATTGTGACTGGATTACTTGAGGATAAGGATTGGTTGGGAATAAATATATAGCCTCCTGCTCCCCCCCCAGATCCATTAATCTGCGTAGTTGTACAGGTTGTTGCTACTGGAAAATTGGCACCTGCACCACCTCCACCGCCACCCACAATTAGGATCATTGTGCTTAAGACGGTCCCAGGAGGTGTCCATTTGTAATTAACAGTGGTCACACCGTTGTTGGTAACTGTTGTTGATAGAACAGACGCAAAAAGACTTGCACCGGTGCAGCTTGTGCCAGAAGTAATTCCTGGAATAGTAGTTGCTCCAGCAACTGCAACCCCGCATCCTGATTGAACAAGTGGAGGTGTTGTTGAAAGTGTTGGTGGTGTAGATGTGTTTGTGAAATATAGTATGTTCGGGGGCATTACTACCAGTTCAATCGGATTGACATTTAATGTTGGATTAGCCCCAGGACATGTTGCGCTTGCACTGATTTCATAAACAGTTGGAGTGAATCCCACTGGAGCAGGTGGAATGGATCCTGACAAAATTCCAGTACTCGATATCGTCAAACCAGGTGGTAGGGGCAAATTCCCTTGCTGAAAACTTACAACCCCACCGCTACTACAGGTTGCATTTAATTGAACATTTACATTTGAAATATTTGGCGCAGTTAAATCGTTATATATACCCACTATACCTTGTGAATTCCAAGTAATGGTCGGAGCAACAGCAGGTGTAATGTTCAATGAAACCAAAGTCGAGCTTGAATATACGTTAGCTGTTTGATCCCACACCGTAAAAGAAAACCCATCAGACCCAATGTATCCAGGGTTAGGTGTGTATAAAAAATTTCCATTGTTGCTCACATTAATTATTCCATGCGCTGGTTGCACGGTAGAGCTATAAATTAATGGGTTACCTTGAACATTGGTGACATAACCAGTTAACGATCCGGTTAGGGAGGCACTCGCCGTGACGTTTAGTACTGAAGCCGGTGAAGTAGCAACTGGGGCAATATATTGTTGTACGACATTGATATAGACAACCCCGGTATTTGAAGTTTGACCACCGGCGGTAATATTAAATGAGAACTTATCTAGACCGTACCAATTTGGATTGGGTGTATATGTGAAAGCTCCTGTAGCGGGATTGGTAATTTGAACTGTTCCGTATTTAGGTCCAGAGACACTACTTTGGGTAATTAAATTGTAAGTAACTGTAGTAGAGTTTGTATTGACTGCTGTTAATACATCCGTTAAAAGTTGATTCTCGTTGACTGTATAGTGAAGGCTTGTCCCAACCTGCAAGCCTGGTTGAGCTACAGTAGTTGTGGTGGTTGTGGATGAAGCATTTGCACAAGCATTGGCTCCTAAAACACCCACACTTGCTACGCACGCACCAGTCCCCGCTCCACCACCACATGCATTAAGTAATAGGCAAATTGCTCCAATCAGGAATACCCGTTGCGATGTGAATGGGTTTAATAAAATTCTAGGTAGGTAATTTTTCTGCATCTTGCTGATTCGGTTTCAACAAGGAAATCTTGAGCATTCAGGAGTATATTTTTGTACTTATAAAGCATTAAATAAACTCGGAATTCGTGAAAATATACTATTTCTTAATGGACTGTAATTTTGCAAATGCTTGTTGCATCGCAGAACCTGGGGATTCGACTGATGGTCTGTTACCTTGGTGGTGACTTTGCCTAAAACCTTGTGAACTCCTCCCAGGCGAACGAAAGTGATTATCAGTAAGATTTGACGAATTTTCTCTAGAGTCGCTCGTGAGTTTCATAGTCAATGCAATCCTTGATCTAGCAACGTCGACTGAGACAACTTTTACGTCGACGATGTCTCCGGTTTTAACGACCTCGCGAGCATCAGTAATGTACTTGTTACTGAGTTGACTGACGTGAATGAGCCCATCTTGGTGAACACCAAGGTCAACAAAAGCGCCAAAAGCTGCAACATTACTAACAGTTCCCTGTAAAACCATGCCTTCCTTAAGATCTTTAATGTCCTTAACATTATCATTTAATTTAGCAACTTTAAAGGATGGCCGGGGATCTCTTCCCTTTTTCTCTAATTCTTGAAAAATATCCTTAACAGTAATTAATCCGACCCCTTCTTTGACAAAAAACTCTGGTTTTAAAGATTTGATCTTATCTGGCTGTCCCATTAATTCGTTGACTGGACAGTCGGCTTTTAAAATAATCTGCTCAACTATGGAGTAACTCTCTGGGTGAACCCCAGTGACGTCCAACGGATTGTCACCATCTCGGATACGAAGAAATCCCGCGCTTTGTTCGAAGGTTTTTGCGCCAAGTCCAGTTACATCAAGGAGTTGTTTGCGATTTTTAAAAGCACCATTTTTTTCACGCCAACGCACAATAGACTGTGCAGTTGTAGTGGATAAGCCAGATACTCGAGCTAAAAGGGGTGTACTTGCTGTGTTTAAATCTACTCCGACAGCATTCACACAGTCCTCTACTACTGCGTCCAAGGTCTTGTCAAGTTGGGCAGGATTCACATCATGCTGATACTGTCCCACGCCAATTGATTTTGGAGTAATCTTAACCAGCTCTGCTAATGGATCTTGAAGTCGCCTAGCAATGCTAGCGGCCCCTCTCAATGAGACATCTACGTCAGGCATTTCTTTAGATGCATACTCGCTCGCACTGTAAACTGAGGCACCGGCCTCACTTACAACGACCTTTTGCAAATTAAAAGTAATGTTTTGTTTTTTAAGATGTTCATTCATAAACTCGATCAACTCTGCTGCAAGTTGATCAGTTTCACGACTAGCTGTCCCGTTTCCTATGGCAATCAGGTTTACATTATGAGTAGTGCAGAGTTTAAAAAGTGTTTGAAGTGATCCATTCCAATCACGTCTGGGCTCATGAGGATAAATGGTAGATGTCTCTAAGAGTTTACCAGTCTCATCAACAACAGCAACTTTTACCCCAGTTCGAATACCAGGGTCAAGACCCATGACAACTCTTTTACCTGCAGGAGCGGCAAGTAAAAGATCTCTTAAATTATCAGCAAATACTTTTATTGCAACTTGTTCTGCATTCTCCCGCAACCGGGTCAGTAGATCACGCTCAACAGATAAACTAAGCTTTACGCGCCAAGTCCAGCTTACACATTTCTTAATGAAATCATCACCTTTTCTGTTCTTGTGATTCCATTTGATTTGTTCCCCAATTCTCCCCTGTGCTAAAACTTCGGTCCAAGTTTGGGATGCTTTGGGGGTGTCCTCATCTTCTTGATTGGTATCGGGAATTTCAATTTGTAGGGATAGAACCCCAAGGGTTCGCCCTCTAAGTGCAGCCAAAATTCTGTGTGAAGGAATACGCGTTAAAGGCTCAGAATAGTCAAAATAGTCTTGAAATTTAAAAGCGTCAGCAATAGGCTCTTTTGGTGTTATCTGCGTACTTTTAAGTACCCCGTTTTCCCACAACCACTCTCTGAGCGATTGAACCAATTGAGGATCTTCTGAGAACTTTTCGGACAAAATATCTTTTACGCCGTCAAGTACTTTTTGAGCTGTTGTGAAATCAGCCCCTTCAACGGCCAATGGATCGCCAACAGGTCGCAAAAATGTTTCAGCCTCCAATAATGGGTCAAGCGATGGGTTGGCAAATAATAAATCCGCTAAGGGTTCAAGACCCGCCTCCTTTGCTATTTGACCCTTTGTCCTGCGCTTAGGTTTAAAGGGTAGATAAAGATCTTCAAGAATGACTTTTGTTGATGCGTTTTGGATTAGAAGATTAAGTTCTGGTGTCAATTTACCCTGAGAATCGATACTTTTTAAAATAGCTTCTTTACGCTCACTCAACTCCCTTAGATAAGCAAGCCTGATCTCCAACTCGCGCAGTTGTATGTCGTCCAAGCCACCTGTGGCCTCTTTTCTGTATCGAGCAATAAAGGGGACTGTAGATCCTTGATCAAGTAGCGTAACAGCGGCTAAGACTTGATCTGATTTAACCGACAACTCTTGAGATATTTGTTGAATAATTTGGGGATTCATGATTTCAAAAAAATAGATTCACTTACCAACCTTAAATTGGAATTGGTTTCACACAAGGGGAGGATTTAAAAAATGAAAAAAAATAACTAAATAAAAAAAATATTGAGTAGAGATGGCTTAGCGCAATAAACTTAAGTGGCAGAACGAAGCGCAATCTTAAGTTCCTCCCCTATCTCAGGTCTTTTAGAAAATGGATTAGGGGGTTGTTTATTATCTAATATTGCTTGCATTCTCTCCTGCACGTTAGCTAAAGATTTGGGATGACTAAAGATATAGAACTGATTTTGTGAAATTGCATCAAAAACTTTAATTGCTACATCGGCTGCTGAGACTTTACCTGAATTTACAGCTTTATCTAACATTTCCTTACCAATTTTTTGACTATGTGTAGTTAATACCGCTGGTGAGTTTTTGCTCTCATCCGAGTCAATACTTTTATGATTATGAGTCTCATTAAAACTTTGATTAATTGAAGTGGGAACAAAATAGGGGCAAAGCACACTGGCAGTGACTTGATCGCTGACAAGAGCTAAATCTTGATAAAGAGTCTCGGTTAAAGCAACAACGGCGTGTTTGCTAACGTTATAAATTCCCATATTGGGCGGAGTTAATAGGCCAGCCATACTGGCAGTGTTTACGATGTGTCCTGTCCAGTTGGGATCGCTTTTAGATGCCTCTAGCATCATTGGAGTAAATAACCTTACACCATTGATTACGCCCATCAAATTAACCCCTAATACTCTTTCCCAATCCTTTACTGAATTTTCCCATACAAGCCCACCGCCGGAGACGCCCGCATTATTAATGACAAGAGATGGAGTATCGTGCTGATCTCTAATTCGATCCGCTAAAGACTGCATCTCAGAAGCACTAGAGACGTCAACCGAGTAGTGTTTTATTCTTGAGGGTGAAGTGTGTTGATCAGTATTAATATCAATTAAAGCCTTTTTCAGCTGAGCATCGTTGATATCAATCATGATCAGATTCATACCAAGAATCAGGGCGCGCTTTGAAAACTCCAATCCCAATCCAGAGGCCGCACCCGTAATTAATGCAGTCTTATCTTTAAATTCTTTAATCAAAACTAAACCTGTGCAAATTCAAAATGAAAAATAGCTCTGAGTCTAAAAATTAATTTTAGGCCGGTTTCAACATAAACCCATTTCGCGGAAAATGCACATTTACTGTACCTGCGCGGGGATCAGTTTGCTCAATTGTGAAGCGTGTTTTTGTAGCTGCCAAAAGCTTTCCTTGCGTTGGTTCAACGCCAAAACTCTCCGCATTAATAATCACTTGAGATCCTAAAGCAATCCCATGAATATCTTCAAAAACTTCGTCTAGAAGTGCTTTCGGCTTAGCATTGGCGCTGATCTTTAATGCTTCTGTGGAAGAGACTTCTAGCTGAGTCGAAGAGTCAAATGCTGATATCCTTTCATACCATTTACGTATCTCAGGCGTGGCATCTAATATGTGACTCAAATGAGGCACATTGTTAATGGTGAACCAAATAGGATGGTATGCAGAGAAATCCGCAAGACTGGGCTGATCGCCGCAAAGAAAAGGCTGACTCTCTAAGATGCTTGAAAGCCTTCTAAGGTAACTTTTGTAAGTAACAGTAGCTTCGGGAGGGGACATCCTGGGGGCCCCTCCCCGCATGGCGCTTCTATCGGCAGCGAAAGCTTTTGCAGCCTCTGCTCCCATTTTTGAGAATACATGCTCAGCCCCTTTGGGTTGAAAGTTATATGCCATCGCAACAGGAAATAGTATGGTGTCGGCCCATTGGGCAAGTATGCGAGTCAAACCCTTTTCGTGATCTGGGTATAAAGTTGGTGTGGGAGCTAAGTGCTCCAAGACATCAGAGATTAGGGCTGTATCACAATATATGTCAGCACCAATTTGCAGTACTGGTGTACGCCTGTGACCACCCGTTAAAGCCACCAAATCAGGCTTGGGCATAATCATTGGGATTTGAACACTACTCCACACAAGCTTTTTGAAACCTAAAATTCGACGAATTTTTTCAGCAAATGGGGATACAGGGTAATGATGTAACAAAATAGAATCTTGCATGAATTTATATCCTAGGGTTAATTAAGTTATCTGAGACTGCTTTAATCAGTAGCAATGGTGCCATCAGAGTTGAAGTGCTGTTTTTCAGGAGCAGGGTCTTTAACTTCAGCAGGTTTTCTTTGAACGTAGCGAAAAGTACCGGTTGAATGAGCACAAAGCTCACCAAGTTCATTCATAATTTTTGACTCAACAAATGCAGTAGTTTTGGTCCTGTGTATTAACTCACCCATAGCAATGAGTCGACCAGTAGAGGGTCTTAGGAAGCTAGTTTTCATCTCTATTGTGACAATACCTAGTGACTTATCGACGCTTCTAGCTGCCGTTGCCATGCTGACATCCATGAGCGTCATCACGGCCCCTCCATGGGCGACTTGGAAAGAATTCAAGTGCTGTGGCTTTGGTGAATAAGTAATTTGGGATTTACCACTTTCGTAAAAATTCAGGACAAATCCAAGCTCCTTTACGAAAGGGATCAAAATTCCAAATCCGTTTAACTCATCAATTGGTTTTTCAAAATTGTCAACAATAACTTCAGATTTGATAGTTTCATTCATAAGACAAAAGCCTAGCTTGGAACGAATCCGAGCAAATCCCCATAAATATTAAAATATTGTTTAATTTCAATTGGTTAAGACAACTTCTTAACGTAAGAAACATTATCCAACTCCTGGTAAATTGTAATCCTTTAAATGCTCTCTTAATTTTGTTTTTAGCATTTTGCCAGTCCCTCCAAGAGGAATTGAATCAACAAAAATAACATCATCAGGAATCTGCCACTTTGCAATTTTCCCTTCGTAAAAAGCAAGTAAGTCTGCCTTCTCAATTTTTTCTCCAGGTCGTATGACAACGACCACCACCGGACGCTCATCCCATTTGGGATGTTTAACACCTATACAAGCAGCCATGACCACGCTAGGGTGCCCCATAGCTATATTTTCGATATCAATCGAGCTAATCCATTCGCCGCCTGATTTAATAACGTCTTTAGAGCGGTCTGTAATTTGCACAAACCCATCAGGATCTATAGTTGCAACGTCCCCGGTTGGGAACCAACCGTTAACCAACGGGGATGGACCATCATTTTTGTAGTAATTCTCAATAACCCAAGGGCCTTTGACATATAAATCACCGTATGCAACGCCGTCGTGAGCGACTTCCTGACCCGAGTCATCCATGATTTTGAGATCAACTCCAAAGATGGACCGTCCTTGTTTTAATCGGAACTTTAATTGCTCTTCAGCTGAGAGTTTTAAATGCTTATTTTTTAAATTTGATAATGTACCTAATGGACTCATCTCCGTCATGCCCCAAGCATGCAAAACCTCAACCTGATAATCATCTCTAAATGAGTTAATCATTGCAGGCGGACACGCAGAGCCCCCAATTACTGTTCTTTGTAGCGTCGAGAATTTAAGACCCAATGGACGCATATAGTTCAAAAGCATTTGCCAAACAGTTGGAACACCTGCTGCAAATGTAACGCCCTCTTGTTCGATTAATTCGTAAACAGATTTACCGTCTAATGCAGGCCCAGGAAAAACCATCTTTGCCCCACTGATTGCGCAACCATACGGTAATCCCCAGGCGTTAACGTGAAACATAGGGACTACAGGCAAAACTGCGTCCTTGGCAGAAACACACATAACATCGGGCAATGCGATTGCGTATGCATGCAAAAGGGTGGACCGGTGACTGTAGAGCGCAGCCTTTGGATTGCCAGTCGTACCACTGGTGTAACACATACTAGAGGCCGTGTTCTCGTCAAAAACTGGCCAAACGTAATCCGCCACTGATTGATCTTTGATCCAACTTTCATAGCTTAATAACTTTGGTAAGTCAGCATCGCTTGGCAAAGCGGATTCATCACAAAGGGCAATCCAGTGTTTAACGGTAGGGCATCGATCGTGGATCGATTTGATGATGGGTACAAATGTCATATCAAAACACAGAACCGTGTCCTCAGCATGGTTGATAATCCAAACAATTTGGTCTGGATGTAGCCTTGGATTTAAAGTGTGCAATATGCGCTCACTACCACTAACACCGTAATACAACTCAAGGTGCCTGTATCCATTCCAAGCCAAAGTACCGATCCTCGAGCTTGCTGGGACATTTAATTTGTCGAGGGCAATTGCAACTTTTTTAGAGCGATTTGCCACTTCTTCCCAATTACTTCTGTGGATATCTCCCTCCACCCTTCTTGAAATGATTTCAGAGTCGCCGTGGTGCTTAGAAACAAACTCAATCAAGGATGAAATGAGTAGATGATCGCCCTGCATTAATCCGCGCATAATTGAATTGTCCTTAACATTGTGTAGACACAGGGAACTCACCTCTAAATTGTGATACCCCACTTTAATGACATTGTGCCCAATTAAACACCCTCATTGACCTCTTAGATTCCCTTAGATTTTGCAATCATAGCGGTGGATCAAAAAAACCGAAGGACCTTTTCTAGAGTATCTATAATTAAAATTAATTTCAGCTTATTGACTCTCCTTTTTACCTAACATCCCCTAATAATTACCCCCAATATATGACTACAAATTCAATAAACATAGGCGTTCTTGGCTGTGCAAATATTGCAAGACAATTCATACGCGACACGAGAAACAGTCAGGTTATTAAAATCATGGCTGTTGCCAGCAGAGAAAAAGGGAAATCTGAGGCTTTCGCGAAAGAAAATGAAGTCCCAAGATCTTACGGGACATATGAGGAACTTCTTTCCGACGAGACTTTGGACGCAATTTACATCCCCCTACCCAATAGCATGCATGCCGAGTGGGCAATCAAGGCGGCTGAAGCCGGCAAGCACATACTCTGTGAAAAACCTCTGGCACTGGGCACAGGACAAGCCAAGGACATGGTGAAAGCAGCCAGGGATAACAATGTGTTTTTGCTAGAGGCATTTCCTTATTACTTTCAGCCTCAAACCCAAGAATTGCTAAAACTACTTGAAAGTAAAAAAATTGGCTCCATCAAATCAGTTCAATCATGTTTTGGTTTCACACTTCCTAATCCCCAGACCAATATTCGACTCGTACCGGACCTAGGTGGTGGTGCGCTACTTGACGCCGGAAGTTACGCACTCAGTATCATTAGACTTGCAATGGGTGAAGCCCCTCTTCATGTTTACGCTCAAGCAAATTGGGCTCCATCCGGAGTTGATATCAGCATGATGGCCATCCTCTCGTATGCCAACGGTAGGCAAGCCCAACTGTCATGTGCAATGGATGCGGCGAACTACAGACGTGCGACCATTTCAGCAACAAACGGGACTATAGACACTGAATACCTGAATCATACAAGTGCAAAAGATAAAGGTGATTCTTTTGGCTATTTAACGAGCCAATTAAGAGTCAGGTACGGGACTGCTAACTCAATAGCATTTGAGGAAATTCAGTGCCAAACAGGAAGTGGCTTTTTATTTGAAGCAGAAGCATTTGCTAATATGGTTTTAGAAAAAAACAAACAAATGTTCGAACTCCATGCTCAAGCCAGTATTGATAATGCGGCAACGTTGGAGGCATTGGCCACAAGTGCAAAACTTGGCAAAGCCGTAAATTTAGCCTTTTGATAATCCCAAAATCACTGAACAAGTGAGAAAACTAATTCATTTTTCAAATCTGAGTTAGTTCATCAACCGATCCAATAATCGCTCATTTTGGGCGATTATCAAACTAAATCAAGATCTTAAGCAACAATAATCATCGTATTGAGGGTTAGTTTGTACATTTTTAAATCACGGATCCAAATAATATACGTTTAGGATAATGGCAAAGTATTAGTTACATTCGCCTCCCGCCATAATTCACCGAATCAAACAATAAGTATTTCGAATCATAAATGAACGCTAATCCCTCGAATTCCAATCACCACAGTCTCGCAGTTGAAGTTTCCTCTGAACTTGACCTGCCCCATCAGCGTTTCTCTCCAATAGTTGAGTCAGTTTTTGATTACCTACTGGCTGCAATTCTTTTCTTAGAACTCATTTTGCTGTTTGGGAATACTGCCATGAGGGCCACTCTCAACACCTCTTTTGTTTGGGCAAATGAGGTCGCTGAGTACTCCTTGACCAGTTTGGCTTTTATTGGTGGAGCCATTGCCTATCATAGGGGCCTTCACCTCGTAGTTCGATTTGGAATTGATAAACTGCCATTAGCTTATCGCGAATACGTTGAATGCGCTAGACATTATTTGGTCATTGCAGTTGCTTTGATCGGGCTTTATTTTGCCACTCCAATGTGGCATGACGCTTGGAGCACTCTAACTGTAGTTCTCCAAATCCCTAAATCTTGGACTTTGCTCCCATTTTTTATTGGTATGGGTTTGACTTTAGTTTTTGCATTCTTTGAGTTAAAACGTCACACTTTCAAAGAGAATCTCGTTGCTGCACTACTGGTTGGTACTCTAACAGCTGCTTGGTTTTTCTTGCAGCTCTATACAGGACCATGGCTTGGAACCTCGGGAATTGGATTTGCCCTAGTGCTTTTGCTTTTCTTGGTTTTTGCTGGTGTTCCGATCGCTTATGTACTATCCGTGACTGCCTATATCTTTATTTACAGCTCGGGTGAAGATCCGATGGCAGTTTCGATTGCAATGTCTAACGGCATCAGTAGTTTTATTTTGCTAGCAGTGCCGTTCTTCATTCTTGCAGGAAACGTCATGACCGACGGTGGACTCACCAAGCCACTTGCCGATTGGGTAACGGCCATGGTTGGACGAATGCAAGGTGGCCTCCTTCAGGCGCTTGTTGTTGCGATGTATATTTTCTCTGGAATTTCAGGCTCCAAAATAGCAGATGTTGCCGCTGTCGGAACAACTTTAAAAGGAATGCTGAAAGAACAGGGCTACGACCCCGCTGAAAGCAGTGCAGTTTTATCAGCAGCTGGAATCATGGGAGAAACAATACCACCGAGCCTTGTCATGATGGTTCTAGCTTCAATTACCACCTTATCTGTAGCGACTTTCTTTGTCGCTGGGGTTGTACCCGCTGCAGTTCTGGGCTTGTGTCTGATGTTTATTATTAATAGACGAGCAAAGAAAAATAATTGGCCCAGATGCGCGGCAATTCCTTGGGAAGAGCGGATCAAGATTAGCATAAAAGCCATACCCGCCTTAATGGTTCCAATTATTCTTATCATCGGTATTGTCGGAGGGATAGCTACTACGACTGAGGTCTCCTCTATCGCTGTTGTCTTCTCGATACTTGTTTCGGTATTTGTTTACAGAGGCATGAATGTCAAAAGCTTCATAACCACCTTAGCTGATTCAGGTGCAATGGCTGGCATGGTGTTATTCATGGTAAGCGCTGGAAGTGCGTTTTCTTGGACCTTAGCCATCAGTGGATTGCAAACCGTAGTGGCTGATTTTCTCTCTTTGTTAGGTGGCTCAGCTTTTGCGTTTGTCAGCTTCTCTATTGTCTTAATGATCATCATGGGCTCAATACTAGAGGGACTACCTTCTCTACTTATTTTTGGACCTATGCTGCTTCACCTAACCCAAAGTTATGGGATCGATCCTATGGCTTTTGGCATAGTTATCATCATTTCCATGGGAATCGGAACGTTCATACCTCCATTTGGAGTTTGTTATTTTGTAACCTGTTCAGTTATGGATACAACCGTAGAGAAAGTAACCCCCAGATTCCTTCCCTATTTATCTGTTTTGTTAATAGGCCTTGTTTGCATTGCATTGTTCCCGTCCATAAGCCTGGTCCTTCCGCACGCTTTTAATCTTCACTAATCTCTAATCAATCTCAATTCTACCAAGGAATAGCATAATGAAACCTTCTCTTAAATTACTATCAACAGTCGCTTTCGCTACAATTTTGAGTATTGCTGGGACTACCGCACTTGCACAAAATAAATTTGTACTCAAAATTGCCCACGCTGACTCAGTAGACATCACGACCTCTCGTAAAGCGATTATGGCTGAGGCATTTGCGAGAGAAGTTAAAGCCAAAAGCGGTGGGAAAATTGAAGTACAGGTATTTGGCGCAGGAGCGCTGGGCGGCGAAAAAGATATAGTCGAAGGCGTGAAAAACGGATTTATTCAAGCCGGGCTTGCATCGGGTGTTATGGCCAATTTCTTTCAAAATGCAATGGTCACCGATATCCCCTACTTGTTCCCCAATGACGACATTGCAGATAAAGTAATGGACGGCCCCTTTGGTCAAAAGTTGTCTGATGATTTCACAGCTGCCACTGGTATGCACAACATGTGTTTTGGTGAAGTTGGATTTAGACACTTTAGTACCGGTAAAAATCCAATTCACTCTCCAAAAGACCTAGCAGGACTCAAAATTCGCGTTCAAGAGACCCCACTCTATGTGACCGAAATGAAGTCCTTGGGTGCTCAGCCGACTCCCATTGCATTTCCAGAGACCTACACAGCTCTTCAAACGGGCGTTGTTGACGGGCAAGAAAATCCAATCCCAACTATTATTTTTGCTAAATTTTATGAAGTTCAAAAGCATGTTACTCTAGATGGTCACAATTACGGAATAGACTGGTTCGTCGTAAGCGATAAGTTCTACAAATCACTTCCCCCAGACTTACTTAAAGTCGTAACAGACGCAGCCAAAGTGGCCTGTAATGAAGAGAGAAAAGCCAACAGAACATTTACTGACAACGGCAAGAAAATTCTTGCTGACAAAGGTGTTACGGTTTATACACCTACACCTGCTGAGTTTGCACAGTTTCGAGCTGCTACACAGCCCCCAGTTATTGAGTTCTTGAAAACTAAAATCGACCCCCAACTAATCGACAACATTCAAGCTGCGGTTAAAGACGCTGAACGCAAAAAATAAACAATAACGATTGCGAGCCCTCCAAATTATTTTGGGGGGCTTTTTTGTTGACCAAATACTGAAAATTGTATATTTGCTCTTTAAATGTAAGTGATTAGCATTCGCGGGATAATATTCATATGAATACTCTTGCAGAATTAAATCTTGGCCTTTCATGGAATAACAGATTTACTCAATTGGGTAATGCTTTTTATACCCATCTCAGACCTACCCCCCTTCCAAATGTGCACTGGGTTAGTTGCAACCACACCCTTGCTAGAGAAATGGGCTTTGAGCCAGACTTTTTTGATAATCCCCAAGTATTAGATGCGTTAAGTGGTAACGGAGTCATCAAAGGCAGCTCCCCTCTTGCCAGTGTCTACAGTGGCCATCAATTTGGACACTGGGCTGGCCAACTTGGGGACGGTCGAGCAATTTACCTAGGCGAGATCCAAACTTCCACCGGATCCGTAGAGTTACAGCTAAAAGGTGCGGGCAAAACACCTTACTCCAGATCAGGGGATGGCAGAGCTGTTTTGCGTTCAAGTATCAGAGAATATTTGTGCTCGGAAGCAATGCATGCATTATCAATACCAACGACGAGAGCATTGGCTATATCAGGCTCAAAAGGTGTTGTTTACAGGGAGGAAGTCGAAACAGCAGCTGTCGTTACAAGGGTGTCTCCGAGTTTTATTAGATTTGGCCATTTTGAACACTTCTCAGCGAACGGGGAAACTGAGAATCTTAAAAACTTGGCAGATTTCGTTTTAAATGAATACTCTAACGTTATGACTGGGCAAAATAACATCGTTTTGGTCCGTGAAAACGCTATTACAAAAGATGTTGAAAATAATAAATATGCTCGCCTATTGCTTCAAGTTGTTATTAAAACAGCAAAATTAATTGCTCACTGGCAATCGGTTGGTTTTTGTCACGGTGTAATGAATACCGACAACATGAGCATTTTAGGACTGACGATCGATTACGGGCCATTTCAATTTATGGATAATTTCGATATCAATCATATTTGCAACCACTCTGATCACTCTGGCAGATACGCCTATGGTCAACAACCCAATATTGGCCTTTGGAATTTGTATTGCCTTGGACAATCTCTTCTTCCTTTGATTGCAGATAAGGATCTAACTGTAAAGTGTTTAGAGTTTTACAGGGAGGCGTTCTCTGAATCGATACTCCAACTGAATCTGAAAAAACTGGGCTTCAATGAGAATATTAATCACCCCGATATAGGCAGTTTGGTACCTAAAATAAATTCAATCATTCAAATGCAAGGTGCTGACTTTACAATTTTTTGGAGAACCCTTAGTTACTGTGTTTCAAATTCAACGGGTACTAACGACCTTGCAGCATTTGACAAAATGAGTGAAATGCTCAACCACGAGAAAGCAAGATCTTTATGGCTAGAATTTTTACCAACATATTTAAATTTATTATCCGAAAGCGGTCAAACCAATGAGCAAATAGGATTAAATATGCTCAAGATCAACCCGAAATTTGTGCTTCGTAATCATTTGGGCGAGACTGCCATAAAAAAAGCAGAAGCTGGAGATTTCTCAGAAGTCGATATACTCCTTAAAATACTTACCAATCCCTATGATGAGCACGAGGCGTACGATGACTATGCAAATGCGCCACCAGACTGGGCCAAATCAATTTCAATTAGTTGTTCATCATGAAACTTAAATTAACTGACGCACAGTGGCAAACTCTTTTGAAAGAAAAAAATGCCGAACCCTTGGCCTATGAAGTCACCAGAAAGGCCGCGACAGAGAGACCTTATACAGGCAAATATGCTGATTTTTGGGAAAAAGGTTCCTACAAATGTATTTGCTGCGGTGAGAAGTTATTTGACTCCGAAACCAAGTTTGATGCAGGTTGCGGTTGGCCGAGTTTTTACTTGGCCGCAGAAAACGCTCCAGTTGAGGCCAAAATCGATAAAAGTCATGGGATGATTCGCACTGAATCTATTTGTGGCAACTGCGGGGCTCACTTAGGACATCTTTTCGATGACGGTCCACAGCCAACTGGTCAAAGATACTGCATGAATTCAGCATCTTTAGAATTCGAACCCAAAAAATAATTACTATGAAACTATTCATCGATTTCTTTCCTATCGTTATTTTTTTTATTGCTTTCAAAGTATTTGATATCTATGTCGCAACCGCAGTAGCAATAGGTACAACTTTATTGCAGATAGCTTATTTGAAGAAAGTACACGGCAAAGTTGAAGTGATGCAGTGGGTAAGCTTAGGTGTTATCGTTGTATTCGGTGGGGCAACTCTATTTTTTCACGACAATACATTTATCAAATGGAAGCCAACCGCTTTATATTGGCTTATGGCTGTTTCCTTATTGGTAGGAAAGTTCATTTTCAAGCGTAACCTTATGAAAATTGTCATGGGTGAGCAATTGTCATTACCAGAACATGCCTGGGGAGTGCTTTTACTCAGTTGGGTAGGCTTTCTTTCATTTATGGGGTGTCTTAACATTTATGTTGCCTACAACTACGATTTGGATACATGGGTTAACTTCAAGCTTTTTGGCAGCATTGGTTTAATGATTGTTTTTGCAATTATTCAAGGTGCCTACTTGAGTCGGTTTATAAGCCATGAGGAGATATCGTCCTCGGATATACAAAACCCAACCAATGAAATCAAAAACATAGACACCCACCCACAATCTTCTGAATCAAAGCACCTATGAATGCCACATCCGCAGACTTGGAGCATCAACTTAATCTAGATCTTAAACCCAGTTTTCTTGAGGTTATTGATGAAAGTCATCAGCATGCTGGTCACGCAGGTGTCCAAGAAATGCAAAACTCAGGTGCAGCCAAAGGTGTTGGAGGTACGCACTTTCGAATCAAAATTTCTGCCCCCGCCTTTGAAAACCTGAGTCGAGTATCAAAACACCGGCTTGTATATGCATCTTTACAAAATTTTATTGATGCAGGAGTGCATGCGATTGCTATTGAATTAGTTTAGAAAATTGTGAGTGTCAACTCGCACCCCCTCAGAAAGTCTAAAATTAACTGACTTTTCCTTAACTTTCTGTGTCTATAATGACCGGATTAGGATATGAGAAACTAAGTTTTTACTCTTCTTGCAGCTGACTTTAATTTAACTTTCTTATTTCTAAAAAGTTTCTAAATTTCTATTTTGTTTTTAATCTTTCTATGAAACTCTCAATACTAAATAAAACCCTTCGCCAAGCGATGATTTTTTCTGCTGTTGCTCTAAGCCTCAGCACTTTTGCTCAAAACATTGCGATCGTTAACGGCAAAGCTGTACCTAAATCCCGTGCAGAGGCTTTAGCTCAACAACTCATTCGCTCTGGTAGACCAATAACCCCCGAGGTTGAAGAACAAATTAAAGAAGAGGTCGTTGCACGTGAGGTTTTCATGCAAGAGGCCCAAAAACTAGGACTCGATGCATCGGTTGATTTCAAAGATCAAATGGAATTGGCTCGCCAAACCATCATGATTCGAGAACTATTCATGGAGTTCCAGAAAAAGAACCCTGTAACTGATGCCGAAATCAAAGCTGAGTACGACAAATTTACTGCGGCAAATTCAGGCAAGGAATACCACGCTAGACATATTCTTGTAGAAAAAGAAGACCAAGCAAAAGCCATCATTGCCTCTATAAAGAAGGGCTCAGCAAAGTTTGAGGACATTGCAAAAAAACAATCTAAAGATCCAGGCTCAGGCTCCAAAGGCGGAGACCTTGACTGGGCAGCCCCCTCAAATTTTGTAAAAGAGTTTTCTGATGCGATGATTGCTCTTAAAAAGGGTCAAATGACTGAGCAACCTGTTAAAACTCAGTTTGGTTATCACATCATCCGCTTGGATGAGGTCAGAGAAGCTCAGATTCCTAAATTTGAGGAAGTTAAGCCGCAAATTGCTCAACAACTTCAGCAATTAAAAATGAATAATTACCAGCAAGATTTGCGTACAAAAGCAAAGGTTGAATGAGTA
>Ga0007854_10000707_pt1 | contig 21557 bp, 15 predicted proteins | sample CryBogCBH12Aug08_FD_60382 | JGI IMG/M metagenome (GOLD analysis project Ga0007854, IMG submission 60382) | Freshwater microbial communities from Crystal Bog, Wisconsin, USA - CBH12Aug08 | ecosystem: Environmental > Aquatic > Freshwater > Lake | place: Crystal Bog, Wisconsin, USA | collected... | reverse complement strand
GATGGCAAGCGCCTCGACAGCCTGCATGACAGCTGCGTACGGGCTCTTACGCTGGTCTAGCTTTTCTCGTAACGCCGCCACCACATGGACTGCCTCGGCCAGCAATGATGAGGCCTCCCGAGGCGGTAAAATGGAAAGAAATTCAAGGATAAGAGGAAGATAATCAGGCAGTTCGGATGCCGAGATCTCGACCCCGTGCCGCTGGTATAGCGCGCCAAGGTCAACCATGGCTTGACCCCGGTCACGGGACTCACCGTGAATATGTTCGTAAATATGGAGAGAAAGGGAACGGTTGCGGTCGAACAAGTTTACATAGCGTTCTTGCGCTTCGAGAGGATCAAGTCCGGCAAGATTCTTCATGAAGTCGATGAGAGCGCGACGGGCGGTTTCTGGCAGAAGCTTTTCGCAGTCGACCGCATCGACAAGCTCGTCCATATGGTTTAGCAATTCCGGCTCCGGATAGGCGAGCAGAGCCGACAGCACCTTGAATGTTTTCATGATGCACCCTCCGTCGTCCGTTTTACCCCATGGGGATGTTGGGGCTTGCCGAACAGGCCAAACTCGCTAGCGCCGTTCGAGCAACCATTACCGAAACTGAAACCGCAGGAATTTCTCAGGTCAAAAGCGTTTTCAGCATATTCGCGGTGGGTTGTCGGAATGACGAACCGATCCTCGTAATTGGCGATCGCAAGGATCCGGTACATATCTTCGACCAGCGGCACATCAAGACCGACCTGATTGAGAATGGCCGGTGTATCGATTCCACCGACATGCCGGCCGCGCATGAAGGCGCGCATGGCGAGAAGCCTCTCAAGGGCCAGCTTGACCGGCTTCTCATCGCCGGCCGTCAGCATGTTGGCGAGATATCTAAGCGGAATTCTGAGTTTCGAAACATCCGGGATGACCCCGTTATCGCCGAGCAACCCGGCTTCCGCTTTTGCCTGGATCGGCGATAGAGGAGGAATGTACCAGACCATCGGCAAGGTTCGGTATTCCGGATGCAACGGAAAGGCGATCTTCCAATCAATGGCCATCTTGTAGACCGGCGACTGGCGCGCTGCTGTCAGCCAGGAGTCTGGCATGCCATCCGCCCGCGCTTGTTCAATGACCTTGGGATCGTTCGGGTCGAGGAAAATGTCGAGCTGGGCCTGATAAAGATCTGCTTCGTCGGGAGCGCTAGCAGCCGCCTCGATGCGGTCGGCATCATAGAGCATGACACCGAGATAGCGGATGCGTCCGACGCATGTTTCAGAACATACGGTCGGCTGGCCTGCCTCGATGCGGGGATAGCATAAGATACATTTTTCTGCTTTACCGCTTTCCCAGTTGTAATAGATTTTTTTATAGGGGCAGGCGCTGACGCACATCCGCCAACCGCGACATTTGTCCTGGTCGATCAGGACAATCCCGTCTTCTTCCCGCTTATAGATGGATCCCGAAGGGCAGGCGGCGACGCAAGCCGGATTAAGGCAGTGCTCGCAGAGCCTGGGAAGATACATCATGAAGGTGTTTTCAAACTGTCCGAAAATCTCTTTCTCGATCGCCTCGAAGTTTTGATCCTGGCCGCGCTTTGAAAATTCGCCGCCCAGAATTTCTTCCCAGTTCGGACCCCATTCGATCTTTTCCATTTGTTGCCCGGTGATCACCGAGCGCGGTCGCGCGGTCGGCGCCGCCCGGCTCAGACCGGCCGTCTGCAAATGGGCATAGTCGAAGGAGAAAGGCTCGTAATAGTCATCGATTTCCGGCATATCCGGATTCATGAAAATCTTGGCCAATACCCGGAACTTGCCGCCGAGACGCGGCGTCAATTTACCGTTGGCCTGACGGTTCCAGCCACCATTCCATTTTTTTTGATTTTCCCAGTCCTTGGGATAACCGATCCCCGGTTTGGTCTCGACATTGTTGAACCAAGCGTATTCGACCCCGTCGCGGCTGGTCCATACGTTCTTGCAGGTGACCGAGCAGGTATGGCAGCCAATACATTTGTCGAGATTAAGCACCATGGCGATTTGGGCACGGATCTTCATGACCGGGCGCTCCCTGATAGGGCGGCAAGCGCTGGCTCTTCGGCGCGCGGGCCTTCCAGCCAGTCGATCTTGTCCATCTTGCGGATGACAACAAATTCGTCGCGATTGGCACCCACCGTGCCGTAGTAATTGAAACCATAGGAGAGTTGGGCATAGCCGCCGATCATATGGGTCGGCTTCGGGCAGACCCGGGTCACGGAATTGTGGATACCGCCGCGCTTGCCGGTGATTTCGCTGCCGGGCACGTTGACGATTTTTTCCTGCGCGTGATACATCATGCACATTCCGGCCGGGACCCGCTGACTTACCACGGCGCGAGCGGTAAGCGCGCCATTGGCGTTGAAAGCTTCAATCCAATCATTGTCGACGATATTGGCTGCTTGGGCGTCGATCTCGCTGATCCAGACGATCGGCCCGCCGCGCGATAACGTCAGCATCAACAGGTTATCGGTATAGGTACTGTGAATGCCCCATTTCTGATGCGGGGTAATAAAGTTGAGCACCAAGGATTTGCGGTGATCCGCAAGACGTTCCCGGATTGGCTTCACGGTCTTGGTGTCGATCGGCGGGCGGTAAACAGCGAGCGCCTCACCAAAACCGCGCATCCATTTGTGATCCTGATAAAATTGCTGACGGCCGGTCAGGGTGCGCCACGGGATCAGTTCGTGGACATTGGTGTAGCAGGCGTTGTAGCTGACATGTTCGCTTTCCAAGCCACTCCAGGTTGGCGAAGAAATGATCTTCCTTGGTTGCGCCTGGATGTCACGGAAGCGGATCTTGTCGTCCTCACGCGGCCTGGCAAGATGCGTGTGTTCCCGGCCGGTCATCTTGCCCAGCGCTTCCCAGGCCTTAACCGCGACCTCGCCATTGGTTTCCGGCGCGAGGCTGAGGATCACTTCGGCGGCATCGATGTCGCTCTCGATTCTTGCCTGGCCCAGGCCGGCTCCCGGCGTGGTGACGACGCCGTTGAGCTGCTTCAGGAAAGCCACCTCATGCTGGGTTTTCCAGCCAATGCCTTTGCCACCATTGCCGAGGCTCTCCATCAACGGGCCGAGCGACGTAAACTTGGCGTAAGTCTCGGGATAGTTGCGCTCGACCACAGTAACGGACGGCATTGTCTTGCCCGGGATCGGTGGGCATTCGCCCTCTTTCCAGTCGGCCACGATCATCGGCTGCGCCAACTCGCCGGGCGTGTCATGCAGGATCGGCGTCAACACCACATCGCGCTCCCGCCCGAGATGACCCACGGCGACTTCGGAAAATTTGCCGGCGATGTTTTTGTAAATGTCCCAATCTGTCCGTGACTCCCAGGCCGGATCAACGGCCGCCGAGAGCGGATGAATGAAAGGATGCATATCCGAGGTATTAAGGTCGTGCTTTTCGTACCAGGTGGCGGTCGGCAGAACGATATCGGAATAGACGCAGGTGGTGGACATGCGGAAGTCGAGCGTCACCAGCAAGTCGAGCTTGCCGGTCGGCGCTTCGTCGTGCCAGCGGACCTCATCCGGTTTTGTGCCGCCTTCCTGGCCGAGGTCCTTGCCGAGCACACCGTGATCGGTACCAAGAAGATATTTGAGGAAATATTCATGCCCTTTGCCGGACGCCCCCAACAGGTTGGATCGCCAGACGAACAAATTGCGCGGATGGTTGACCGGTGCGTCCGGATCTTCGGCGGCGAATTTTATGGCGCCCGAGGTAAGGCTTTCGACGACATAGGCCGGCACCTCTTTCCCTGCCGCCTCTGCGGCAGCGGCAATGCGCAGGGGATTGGCGTCAAGTTGCGGGGCCGACGGCAACCATCCCATGCGTTCGGCTTTGACATTGTAATCGATCAGGCTTTTCGGATAGTCGGCCGGGTTGGCCAATGGCGAGAGGATTGCCGTCGGATCGAGCTTCTCGTAACGCCACTGAGAGCTGTGAGCGTAGAAGAACGAGGTTGAATTCATCTGACGCGGTGGACGGTTCCAGTCCAGGGCAAAGGCCAAGGCTGTCCAGCCGGTCTGTGGCCGAAGTTTTTCCTGCCCGACATAGTGCGACCATCCGCCGCCCGACTTGCCGATGCAGCCGCACATCACCAGGAGATTGATGATCCCCCGGTAGATCATATCCATGTGATACCAGTGATTGAGTCCGGCCCCGAGTATGACCATGGACTTTCCCTCGGTCTTGTCGGCGTTTTCGGCGAATTGGCGGGCAACCGCGATGATCTGTTCACGATCGACACCGGTTACCGCCTCGGCCCATGCCGGCGTGTAGGGCACATCGTCGTCATAGCTCGCCGCGACATTGCCGCCGCCGAAGCCCCGGTCGATGCCGTAATTGCCGGCGAGAAGATCGAAGACAGTGGCAACCAAGACCTCGCCAGTCTGCGTCATGACCTTGCGGACCGGTAGCTGGCGCTCGATAACGTCCTGATGGTTGGTGGCATGGAAGGAATCGGGGGCGGTGCCGCCAAAATAGGGAAAAGCCACCGGTACGAGCGCATCTTGGGTCTGGTCAAGCGACAAAACGAGTGAGGCGTCGCGCCCCTCACGGGCGTCTTTCTCTTCGACATTCCACTTGCCGCTTTCGCCCCAGCGAAAGCCGATCGAGCCGTTGGGCACAACCAAGGAGCCGTCAGCGCGGTCGAACCCGAGTGTTTTCCAGGCAGGATTGTTGCTCTGACCGAGTGCGCCATCGAGATCGGCGGCCCGCAGATAGCGGCCCGGAACATAGCGATCCCCCTCCTTGTCCAAAACGACCAGCATCGGCAGATCGGTCAGGCGCCGGCAATAGTCGTCGAAATAGGCGCTGCGGCCGGCAAGGTGAAATTCCTTGAGGATGACATGCCCCATGGCCATAGCGAGCGCCGCATCGGTGCCCTGTTTGGGGTGCATCCAGAGGTCGGCGAATTTCGCAGCTTCACTATAGTCCGGACAGATGACGACCGATTTGGCGCCTTTATAGCGAACCTCAGTATAGAAATGGGCGTCAGGTGTGCGCGTCTGCGGGACGTTCGAACCCCAGAGGATGAGGAATGTCGAATTGTACCAATCCGCGCTTTCCGGCACATCCGTTTGTTCGCCCCAGGTCTGCGGCGATGCAGGCGGCAAATCGCAATACCAATCATAGAAGCTCATGCAGACGCCGCCGATCAGCGACAGATAGCGGCTTCCGGCTGCGTAAGAGACCATCGACATGGCGGGGATCGGCGAGAAGCCCACGATCCGATCCGGGCCATATTTTTTCGCTGTGTAGACATTGGCCGCGGCAATGATCTCTTCGGCCTCGTCCCATTTCGCCCGAACGAAGCCGCCGAGACCACGAATGCTCTTGTAGGACTTTGACTTTACCGGGTCCTCGACGATCGCAGCCCAGGCTTCGACCGGCCCCTTGGTCGCCCGTTCGGCGCGCCACAGTTCGACGAGGGCGCGCCGGATCAGGGGATGCTTCACCCGATTGGCGCTGTAGAGATACCAAGAATAGCTGGCGCCACGCGCGCAACCGCGGGGTTCGTGATTGGGCAGATCGGGCCGGGTGCGTGGATAGTCCGTCTGTTGCGTCTCCCAGGTGACGATGCCGCCCTTTACATAGATCTTCCAACTGCAGGACCCTGTGCAATTTACCCCATGGGTAGAGCGCACGATCTTGTCGTGCTGCCAGCGGCCGCGATAACCCTCTTCCCATTTTCGATCCTCGTTGGTTACCACGCCATGGGCGCCCGAGAATGTCGAAATGTTCTTACGGAAGAAGGTCAGGCGATCAAGAAAGTGGCTCATGAAATTTCTCCGGACTAACCACGCGTCGGAACTAAGGATTCCTGATTTCTGCGCCAGGACGCAGATAGAACCACCAGTTGAGGAGCAAGCAAAAAGCATAGAAGACAGCAAAGCCGTACATCGCGAACTGCGGTGTTCCCGCCTTTATTTGGTCGCCGATAACAACAGGAGCGATAAAGGCACCATAGGCGGCAACTGCTGAGGTCCAGCCCAATACAGGGCCCGCTTGCTGACGATCAAAAATGACGCCAATTGTACGGAATGTTGAACCGTTACCGATTCCGGTTGCCGTAAACAACAGGATGAACAGTCCAAGAAAGGCTGGGAAATACTGCTCGGGGGTTGCCGACCCATAAGCCTGCATCATCACATAGCCGAGGGCAGCAGAGGCGATAACCATGACCGCTGAGATGATTTGAGTGACGATGGAGCCACCAGCCTTGTCGGATATCCAACCGCCGATGGGGCGTGACGCCGCACCAACAAAGGGGCCAATCCAGGAATAAGTCAGTGCTGAGACGGCGTTAGGGTTCTTGAGCGTGTGCTGCATGACGCCAGCTGCATCCGGTAGGTGGCTGATGCCAAAAATCACCGTTATGGCCAGCGGCAACACCATTGAAAATCCGATGAAGGAGCCAAAAGTCACGATGTAGAGCGCTGTCAGCGACCAGGTGTGTTTGTTTCTGAAAATCGCAAACTGCTTAACAACATTTTCTTTCATGGGGCCGAAGGCCGCCAGACGCATGGTCAGCACCGCCAGTCCGATATCCAGCGGAACCGCGACCCAAACGCTGAGAATGCCGAGCCCCGTCGGTGCCGGCAGATAGAGATAAAGCATGAAGATGGCGGGCAGGAATGCGAGGGTGTAGAGATACGCGATTTTTGTGAACGCCACGATCGGGCTACCTGCTTCGGGGGAAACAGTTTTCAAATTATTCATGCCGAACCAGCACAGCACCCCAAGCGGCACCAGTGACAAAACCCAAGCGAAACCGGCGTTCTGTATCCATGTGGGGGTACCGGCGGGGATTTTGCCGAATATCCAGCCGCTGTCTTTCACCAGGATCATGGGCTCACCGCCCAGTGCGCCGAGGACGCTCATCGTCATCAACAAAGGAATGACAATCTGCATGGTTGTGACGCCAAAATTGCCTAGCCCGGCGTTCAGCCCCAACGCGGTACCCTGCAGCCTTTTTGGAAAGAACGTGCTGATATTGGACATGGAGCTGGCAAAATTGCCGCCACCCACACCGGACCACAACGCCATGAGCTGAAACACCCACAGTGGCCAGTCCGGATGCTGGAGAGCGATCCCAGTACCGAGGGCGGGTGACAGCAACATCGATGTGGTCAGAAAGATCGTGTTACGCCCCCCGGCCAGGCGGACCAGAAATGAGGCAGGAATACGCATCGTGGCGCCGGCTATTCCCGAAATGGCTGTCAGCGTAAACAGCTCGGATGGCTTGAAGGGAAAGCCAAGATTGAGCATTTGCACCGTAATGATGCCCCACATACCCCACACGGCAAAACCGCACAGCAGCGCCGGAATTGAAATCATGAGGTTACGATAGGCAATCTTCTTCCCGGTGGTTTCCCAGAACTGCTCATCTTCGGGCTGCCAGTCCATGATGTCGGCGCCCGATTGACGTTCTTTACTGCTCATGATCCGTCGCCCCCAACCTTTAAGCGCTAATCGCTCAACGCGAATGCCTTCGCGTTGTTCCCCATAACCTCGCTGCGCCGGACCTCGGTCCAGTACATCCAGATGAGCGATACCCAGACCACGCCATACAACAACATGAAGGCGCTGGAGCGAATGCCGGTCAAATCGACCAGTGCGCCAAACATGATCGGCAGAACGAACCCGCCCAAACCGCCGGCCAGACCGACGATGCCGCTGATGGCCCCGATATTGTCGGGAAAATCATCGCTGATATATTTGAACGTGCTCGCCTTGCCGAACGCCAAAGCGATCCCCAGAACGAACATCAGGGCCGTGAACAGATAAACATTAAGGCCGATATGAAAGGACTGGGGTCCATCAACGGTGGCAATGGTCAAGTCTGTTTGCGGGTAACTGAGCAGGAAAAGACAGATCCAACTGACCCACATCACCCACCAGGTTACCCGGTGCGCTCCAAATTTGTCGGATAGCCACCCGCCGACGGCGCGCAATACGCCTCCGGGCAACGAGAAACAGGCCGCCAGCAAGGCCGCCTTTTGAATTTCCAGACCAAACTCATTAACGTAATATTGAACCATCCATAGCGACAATGCTACGTAGCCACCAAATACAATGCTATAATACTGACAATATTTTACGACTCTAGGGTCTTTCAGAGTATTTAGCTGATCTACAAAGCTAACACTGCTTGGAATTAAATGCTTTTTATCACTGTAGCTGAACATCCAAAATAAAACGACCGCAACGGACATCGCCGCCGCATAGGTCATCGGCACCATCGTCCAACCAAACGCGACCACCAGGGACGGGGCAACAAATTTGTTAACAGCGGCGCCTGAATTGCCAGCTCCGTAGATGCCCATGGCAAAGCCCTGCTGGTTTTTTGGAAACCAGCGCGCGACATAGGGAGTACCAACGGAAAAGGAGCCCCCCGCCAGACCGACAAACAGCCCGATACAAAGATAATGCCAAAACGCCGTCGCATAGGCCATCAGCCAGATTGCGGGCACCGTTGCTGACATCAGGCAGATCATGACGATGCGCCCGCCATATTTATCGGTCCAGATACCGAGCGGCACGCGGATCAGGGATCCGGTCAGTACGGGCATGGCTGTTAATAAACCGAACTCTGTGGCATTCAGACCAAGCGTTTTCTTGATCGGTATGCCAATCACAGCGAACATCATCCAGACCATGAAGCAAACGGTAAACGCCAAAGTGCTCACGATCAGCACCGACAGCGCTTGGCTATTTCTTGCCATTTTAACCTCTACCAATCTGCCGCCTAAAACGGACAAAGCAGAGGGCAGGATGCAGAGGCTTGAGCAAGCGCACCTTGACGTTCGTCAATCTCCTTAGGCCGACTGGGGCGATTGCCTTTCCCACCAGGACCAGAGAGCGTCGGGATCGGCAGGAAGCAGTTCGCACAAACCGCCGCAGCAGGCGAGCCAAGCGGCCAGACGCTCCGTGGAAACCGTGGTCAGCAAAGGCAGACCTTCGGCCATGCCATTCAACATTTCGTCGATCAAGCCGCCGCCCTCAGCTTCCAGCGCCCCGAACTTGTTGACCAAAATCGGTTCGCGGCGCTGCTCTATGGCGCGGCGGAGCGCCACTGAAGCTAAAGCAATCTGCTGGGTATCGGCGGCACAGGAGGCGTGCCGACCAAGACGCTGCATGATGGGGAAGCTTTGGCCGGTATCCAGCGCCAGCATCATGACCTCGGCCGGCGGTGTACCAATGCTCTTGCCACCTTGCTGCAGCAGCCCACCGATCGGCAGGCCGCGGCGGCGCGCTTCGGTAACAAAACCATGCAACAGGCGGTAGGCGTCCCGACCGGCCGGCAGCACCACGGCGCCGGCCCGGCGGATGGAAAGGCTCGCCAAATGTTCGGCTTTCATCCGATCGTCGGGGGTGTTGACGTTGAAGAAGGGATCGACCGGGTCGTCTGGCCAATCGACGATGGCGGCGCCGCAATATTGGGCCCATCTGGTGGCTCGCAACTCGCCTTGGTCAATAAGAAAGCGGCGAAGAGAACCGGCGAGAGCCGTGGACCAAAGGCCGATCACCGGGTGATTTCGCCCGGCCGATCGAGCGATGGCCGCGCCGGTCGGCTCGCGTAAGCCGACAGCCAAACGGATGCGCAAATCGGCCGGCAGAAAAGGCGTGTCGGTTGGAACGGACAGCAGCCAGGGGCAGCCTATCTGTGCAGCCCATTCCAGTCCCGCCAGAAGCCCGGCCAATGGCCCCGCGCCACGGGGATCGTCCGGCTTTATGTCCAGATCAAGGTCGGCGAAACGCGCACCATCTCCGTTTGCATTCAGAAGCAATGTCGAAACCTGCGGACGCAAGGTGTTGATTACCCGCGACAGAATAGCCTGTCCACCTACCCGCAACCGCCCCTTGTCCTCTCCGCCCATGCGGCTAGCCTTGCCACCGGCTGTAATCACGCCGGCCACCGAAGAATTCTGAGATAACAACGTCTCTATCCAGCCACGGGGCATATTCAAAGCAGGGTCCTCAGTTAACGAACGTCTTCATCATCTCGGCGCGCCGCAGGGTCTTATCAATCGTCGGATGATCGTCTGCCCGTCGATAAAATCGCCTTAGCCCCAAGAGCCGCGATGGGACTTAAACATGTCGCGAACCTTCTGGCAGAATTGTCCAGCGCTCAGCCCGCTGGTCGTCCTCGTTCTTGGGCTCGACCCAGTGGCATCCACCCGGCCCTTCTTCCAGCTTCCAAAATGGAGCCCTTGTCTTCAGCCAGTCCATCAGGAATTCGCAAGCCTCAAATGCGGCGAGGCGGTGGTTGGCGGCGACAGCCACCATCACGATCTGCGCGCCTGACAGCAATCTGCCAAAGCGGTGGATGATGGCCACATCAATCAGCGACCAGCGGCGACGGGCCGCGGCTTCGATTGCGGCAAGCTGGCGTTCGGTCATGCCCGGATAATGCTCCAGGGTCAGGGCCGACAATTTCTGCGCGTCGTCGCGGACAAGTCCTAGGAACGTCGCAACGGCGCCAATATCTGTCCGTGCTGACGTCAATCGACGGATTTCCTCGCCGAAGTCGAAGTCTTGACGCTGAACCCGGACGGACATATCAGCCTCCGGTGACGGGCAGAAAGAAGGCCACCTCGTCATCTTGCCGCACTGGATGATCCAGCGTGACGACATCCTGGGGCAGATGGAGTATTTCCTCGCTGACGCCGATGTTTGACCGCAGCCAAGCAAAATATAAAATCTTCACGACATCACCTCGCTGAACGGTAGAAAGGCCACCAGGTCGCCGGGATGGATGTCCATCGCTGCTTCGGGCAGATCCACCAGCCCATCGGCCGCCACCATCGAGGTGAGCACGGCGGAGCTGTCCGGACGAAACAACTCAACCCTCGGGCCGTTGGCAGCATCGACCAGACGAGCGCGCGGGAATTCCCGGCGCCCCGCCTTCTTCTTCAAGGAGAAGCCGGCAGGCAACATCCAGCGGCGTGGCGTCTCCATGGTGGCTCCGGATAGTCGGGCGATCAGGGGCCGTGCCAGCAGCAGGAAAGTCACCATCACCGCCACCGGGTTCCCGGGCAATCCCAGAAAAACCGCTTCCCCAATGCGGCCCAACGCCAGTGGCTTACCGGGCTTAATCGCCAAGCGCCACAGATCGAGTTTGCCCTGGGCCTGCACTGCAGCCTTAACGTGATCCTCTTCTCCGACCGACACGCCACCCGAGGTGATGATCAGATCATGATTGGCGGCCGCTTCGGTCAAGGCATCGCGTACCAATTCGGGGCGGTCGCGAACAATCCCCAGATCGCGTACCACACATCCCAATCGAGTAATCAGCGCTGCCAGAGCGGGTCGATTGGAATCATACAAACAGCCTTCGGGCAAAAATTCGCCTGGTTCGCGCAGTTCGTTGCCGGTCGAAAAGATGGCTACCCTCGCGCGTCGGTACACCTGTAAACTGGCCAAACCCAAGCTGGCGGCGACGCCCAGATGTTGAGCCTTGAGAATTGTCCCGGCAACCAGCGCCACGTCGCCAACGGCAACCGAATCGCCGATTTTGCGCAGATTGGCTCCTGGAGTGGCGGCCGGGAGCAGAACACCCCCCTCCGTTTCGCGGCAATCTTCCTGCATCAACACTGTATCTAGGCCTGTGGGTAACGGCGCACCGGTGAAGATACGGTAGGCCCGCCTCGGCAAGACCTCTTCAGCCAACGGACGACCGGCGACGATGCGTCCGCCAACAGGCAGGCAAACCTTCCCTTCCGGCAGCAGATCGGCACCCCTCACCGCCCAACCATCTACTGCTGAATTGTCAAAGGGCGGCACAGCGATTTCAGACACCAGATTTTTTGCCAACACCCGGTTCAATGCCTGAGCAAGCGGGATGACTTCGCTCTCGGTCGGCCCCTTGAAAAGTTGACTGATCTGCGTCAAAGCCGCATCGAGTCGCATGGGGCGGGCTTCGTCCGGATTGACACTGTCGCAACCGTTGTGATCCGTCGTCATGCTCTCCTTCCTATCGCCTGAACAGATTTCTGCCTCCGAAGGGATGACAGAAGCAGCGCAGATCAACGCGCCGCATAGCCCGTCAACCACTGGTTCAGCGCTTTCCGCTGCTGGCTTGGCAAAAAATTGCCACTCAGTCTTAATAGTTTTTCCGTTTTTTGATTCAGCCAAAATGAGCAAAGCTCAAGGATTGGGGCCAAATCATCTGACTATAAAATTCGACAAGTCAGGGATCGCGCATTGAGTTTGGTCAAGCGGGATGGCGCCCGAGCCCAGAGGGCTGCTTTGCGGCCCAAAAAGTTAGGCCCCGGTGCGTAAACACCGGGGCCCTTTTTATAGGTTCGACCAGACCAAAATCAGCGGGAATAGAATTCCACCACCAGATTCGGTTCCATCTGGACCGGATAGGGAACGTCCGGAAGCTTTGGCGCCCGTACGAACGTGCCTTTCATTTCCTTATGATCCACCGACAGATAGTCGGGAACATCACGTTCCACCGACTGCGCCGCCTCAAGGACCAGAGCCATGTCGCGGGACTTCGTCTTCAACGAAATCACGTCATTGTCGCGCACCTGATAAGAGGCGATGTTGAGGCGTCGGCCATTGACCTGGATATGGCCATGATTGACCAACTGGCGCGAGGCAAACGGCGTCGGCGCAAATTTCATGCGATAGACCACCGCGTCAAGACGGCGCTCCAGCAATTCGATCAGATTTTCCGAGGTGTCGCCACGACGACGAACGGCCTCGTCATAAAGACGACGGAACTGCTTTTCGCCGATATTGCCGTAATAGCCCTTAAGCTTTTGCTTGGCCATCAACTGAGTGCCGAAATCTGACGGCTTCTTACGGCGCTGACCATGTTGGCCCGGCGGGTTCTCGTGACCTTTATTCAAAGGACTTTTGCTACGGCCCCACAGATTGACACCGAGCCGGCGATTGATCTTATATTTCGCTTCAATGCGTTTGCTCATCGACTTTCCATTCCAGTCTGTTGTCCCGATAGTCCAATCAAAGCCGAAAGCTCGGCAAAAAAGGCGGGGAACGGATTGGCTACCGGCCCACATTCTCGGGAATAGGGGGCGGATTATGCAAAGCGCGCCGCCAGAGTCAAAGAAAAACCGTCGGCAAGCGGAAAATGCCTAGGTTTCTTTGCTTTTGCGGAAGGTCACCAACTCATGGACGATGCCATGTAGGGTTCGTAATTCCTGCTGGGTCAGATCGGCGCGCTCGAACATATTGCGGATATTGCGGACCATGCTGGGGCGCTTTTCCGCCACCCGAAAAAACCCGCAATCGTCCAACTCGCGTTCAAGATGCTGGAAAAAGCCAATGAGCTGATCCTTGTTGGCCACCGGAGCGGCGCCTTTGGTCATCGCCCTGGGTTCCGCCGGGTCACCGGCCTGATACCATTCATAGGCGACCAACAGCACCGATTGGGCCAGATTCAGAGAACAATAATCCGGATTCAGCGGCACGGTGATCACTTCATCCGCTAAAGCGACATCGTCATTCTCAAGGCCGGTCCGTTCCGGACCGAACAGGATGCCGGCCGCCAGCCCCTCGCTCAGATAATGACGCAATTCTTTTGCCGCCTGGTGGGGCGTCACCACGGGTTTAACCATAAAACGGTTGCGCCCGGTGGTAGCAAAGACCCGATGTAAATCGGCAATGGCCTCTTCCGTCCGGTCATAACGGCGCGCCTGACGCAAAACCGACTCAGCGCCCGACGACGCGGCCAGCGCCCGCTCGGACAACCAGTTTTCCCTAGGCTCGACCAGACGCAGATCGGTCAGACCGCAATTGAACATAGCCCGGGCGGTCGTACCGACATTTTCCGCCAGTTGGGGCCGCACCAGAATCACGGCCGGCCGGGCATTCTCAGACATCAGACGCCGTCGCGCAGCAGCTTGAACGTGATGCTGTCATGCAAGGCGGCGTAAGAGGCATCAATGACATTAGTTGACACACCCACGGTCGACCAGCGTTCGCCGTGGCCGTCGCCGCTTTCAATCATCACCCGGGTGGCTGCGGCGGTTCCGGCCTGTGGATTTAAGATGCGCACCTTATAATCCATCAGACGGAGATCTGCCAATTGCGGGTAGATGGGAGTCAAAGCCTTGCGCAAAGCCGCGTCCAGGGCGCTGACCGGGCCATTGCCCTCAGCCACCGTCATCAGGGTCTGACCGTCAACTTCGGCTTTGATGGTGGCTTCGGATAAGGTGACCAATTCGTCACGGGCATTCCACCGTCGTTCATCGATGACGCGAAAGCTTTGCAGCCGGAAAAAATCCGGAACCCCTTCAAGAACCCGCCGCGCCAGCAGTTCGAAACTGGCTTCGGCGCCGTCATAGGCATAACCGTTGAATTCCCGGACTTTAACTTCCTCAATCAGGCGATTGACCTTGGGATCGGCGGGATCGACCTCAAGCCCGATATCCCGAAAGCGGGCCAGGATATTGGATCGGCCGGATTGGTCAGAAACCACGATATGGCGACGATTGCCGACCAGTTCCGGCGCGATATGTTCATAGCAGCGCGGATCCTTTTCAACCGCCGACACATGCAAGCCACCCTTATGGGCAAAGGCCGATTCACCGATATAGGGCGCATTTCGGTTGGGCGCCCGGTTCAGCCTTTCGTCCAAGGACCGTGAGACATGGGTCAGTTTGGTCAGATCATTGGGGCTGATGCCGGTCTCAAACCCCATCTTCAAAATCAGATTGGGGATGATCGAAATCAGATTGGCATTGCCGCAGCGTTCGCCGAGACCGTTCAGGGTCCCTTGAATCTGCCGGGCCCCGGCGCGAACCGCCGCCAGAGAATTGGCCACCGCATTGTCTGAATCATTGTGACAATGAACGCCGACATGGCTGCCAGGAACGGTTTTGCAAACCGCCGAAACGATGGCTTCAACGTCATGCGGCAGCGATCCGCCGTTGGTGTCGCACAGCACTACCCAACGCGCGCCGGCCTCATAGGCCGCCTGGACCGCTTGCAAGGCATAGCCGGGATTGGCCCGATAGCCATCAAAGAAATGTTCCGCATCAAACAGAACCTCAGGAACCCGGGTCCTGGCATGGATAATCGACTCCGCGATCATCTTCAGATTCTCGTCAAGACCGATTCCCAGCGCCACCTCGACCTGAAAGTCCCAGGTTTTTCCAACCAATGTGGCCGCCTGCACCGTCGGCACCAGAACCGCCTGCAAACCCGGATCATTGGCAGCGGACCGCCCGGCCCGCCGGGTCATGCCGAACGAAGCAAGCTTCGCTCTTGAGAAAGGGGGCGGTTCGGCAAAGAAGGCGTCGTCCGTAGGATTGGCCCCCGGCCAGCCGCCCTCGACATAATCAATGCCCAGCCGATCCAGATCGCGGGCGATGGCAACCTTGTCCAGGGTGCTGAAATCAACACCCTGGGTCTGTGCTCCATCGCGCAAAGTGCTGTCATAAAGATAAACGCGCTTGTCGCTGTCCATTGCTTTGCCAGTTTATTGAAAGGCCGAGAGAATGCCTGATCGTGCCCGGTGACTCAACTGCGCTGTTGTCAGCTACGGCGCCAGGAGGTGCCGCCGGCGCCATCTTCAAGCAAGATGCCCTGTTCGGCCAACGCCTTGCGGATCGCATCGGCCTGGGCAAAGTCCTTTGACTGACGGGCCTGGATGCGGCGAAGCACCATCGCGTCAATCTCGGCATCGCTCTGTTCGGCACCGCCCTCCGGGGTCCAGCGGAACCAGGCTTCGACATCTTGCTGCAGCAGACCAAGCGCATCACCGGCCGCCAACAAGGCGCCCTTGGCACAGGCTTTGTCGTCATCGCTGACCGCTTTGTTCAGCTGTGTCGCCAATTCATGCAAGTGAACAATTGCCTGGGGTGTATTCAAATCATCCTTCAAGGCGGCCAAAACTTCCACAGGCAGATCCTGGCGGCCTTTGGCCGGGATCGTCGCCACCGCCCGCAAGGCCAGATAAAGCCGATCCAATGTGGTGCGGGCCTGACGCAAGCCTTCGGCCGTCCAATCGAAAGGCTGATGATAATGCGTGGTCAACATGGCCAGACGAATGGCCTCGCCGGGGGCCTGTTCCAGCAGGTCGCGGACGGTAAAGAAATTGCCCAGGGATTTGGACATCTTCTCGCCTTCGACCATCAAATAGCCGTTATGAAGCCAATAACGGGCGAAGGGCTGTCCATGGGCGCAGACACTTTGGGCCAGCTCATTTTCATGATGCGGAAACACCAGATCCTGACCGCCACCATGGATATCGAAAGTCATGCCAAGATATTCACGGCTCATGGCGGAACATTCGATATGCCAGCCGGGGCGGCCACGCCCCCAGGGACTGTCCCAACCGGGCAAATCCTGAGGGGACGGCTTCCACAGCACAAAATCAGCGGGATCCCTTTTGTAAGGCGCCACCTCGACCCGCGCGCCGGCAATCAATTCGTCCTGGCTGCGGCCAGACAGACGCCCATATTCGGCCATTGACGGCACGGCGAACAACACGTGACCCTCGGCCTCATAGGCATGGCCGCGCGCAATCAGCTGTTCAATCATTGCCAGCATCTGGGTGATATGAGCAGTGGCACGCGGCTCCACATCCGGGGGCAGAGCATTCAGCGCCGCCACATCCTGGTGAAAAGCCAAGGTGGTGCGCTCGGTTAGCGCCCCGATCGTCTCGCCATTTTCCCGGGCACGGGCATTTATCTTATCGTCAACATCGGTGATGTTCCGAACATAGGTGACCTTCGGATAAAGCGTGCGCAGCAGGCGATAAAGGACGTCAAAGACGATGACCGGGCGCGCATTGCCGATATGGGCACGGTCATAGACGGTCGGCCCGCAGACATACATGCCGACATGACCGGCATCCAGCGGCTGAAACACCTCTTTGCGGCGGGTCATGGTATTATAAAGAAACAGCGGCATGATCAATTTGTCTCGGTAAAGCCATTGACGATGGGATAGCGCCGGTCCCGGCCAAAGGCCCGACTGGTAATTTTTACGCCGGGCGGGGCCTGACGGCGCTTATATTCGGCGCGATCGAGCAGGCTGAAAACACGGCGGACGGTCTGGATATCGTGACCGGATGCGACCACCTCGGCAATGCCCATTTCGCCTTCGATCAGACAATGCAGGATGGCATCCAGTTCTTCATAGGGCGGCAGACTGTCCTGGTCCGTCTGGTCCGGCTTCAGCTCGGCCGAGGGCGGCTTGGTGATCACCCGCTCGGGCATGACCGGCCCAACGGGGCCCAGGGCACCCGCAGGATGGTGGGTATTGCGCCATCGGGATAACGCGAACACCGTGGTCTTATAAACATCCTTCAAGACCGAATAGCCACCACACATATCGCCATAGAGGGTGGCATAACCGACGGACATTTCAGATTTATTGCCGGTCGACAGCACCATGTAGCCGAACTTGTTGGATAAAGCCATCAGCGTTATGCCCCTGGCCCTGGCCTGAATATTTTCTTCGGTGATGTCTGGCGGACGACCGCTGAAAACGGGGGCCAGCATGCCGCCAAAGGTCTGCATGGCCGGCGCGATATCGACCTGATCCAGGCGGATGCCATTCATCAAAGCCACCGCCGCGGCATCTTCAAGACTGTCCGACGAGGTGTAGGGCGAGGGCATCATCACGCACCAAACCTTGTCGGCCCCCAAGGCGTCGACGGCCACCGCCGCGGACAGCGCGCTGTCAATGCCCCCCGAAAGCCCAAGCAGCACCCCCTTGAACCGGTTCTTGCGGACATAATCGGCCAACCCCAGCACCATGGCCTGATAAATCCCCTCAAGATCGCTCAAAAGCGGCTCACATCCGCCTGGCACCGCGACCAGGCCGCCGTCAGACTGCCAACAGATATTGGCCAGCGCGCTCCGCCAGGCCGGCAAACGGTGAACCAGTTCGCCCTGCCGATCGAGGATGAACGAGGCGCCGTCAAAAACCAGCTCGTCCTGACCACCGACCTGATTGACATAGACCAACGCGACCCCGTTTTCGCGGGCCCGGTCGCGGGCATGCTGTTGACGGACCGCCTGTTTATCAATCTCGAAAGGAGAGCCGTTGGGCACCAGCAGAATCTCGGCGCCCCGGGCGACCAAGGCTGCAGCGGTATCTTTATACCACATATCCTCGCAGATCATGACGCCGACCGAGCGGCCCCGCACCTTCATCGGTTCAGGCAAAGGCCCCGGACTGAAGACCCGTGCCTCGTCAAAAACGCCATAATTGGGAAGATGATGTTTGAAGACGACCGCGGCCACACCCCCGTCCGCCAGCAGCAACACCGCATTAAAGCGCTTGCCATCGCGACGCCAGGGCGCACCCACCAGCAGATCAGGCCCCCCATCGCCGGTGATCCTGGCCAGATCCAGCACTTCTTTTTCCACCGCCGCCAGGAAAGCGTCTTTCAGGACCAGGTCCTCGGGCGGATAGCCGGACACCGTCAGTTCTGGAAAGACCATGAGATGGGCGGTCATCGCCGCCGCCCGCGCCTCTCGGATCAGGCGGATATTGCCCGGCAGGTCACCGACCATGGGATCAATCTGCGCAACAGCGATGAGGAAAGCTTCGGACATGGGATCGGTGTAAGTTTGAGCAAAGCAAAAGGCAAGCGAATCTGTCGCTACAACACCGTCTGGCAGGCCCGGTTTTCCGCCGGCCCGGGCGCGGTTTTGCGATCAGGGCTTGCTATTTCAAGCTCTTCGGATCATATAGCTGCTGACTGAACTCAATTTGGGTCCGCCCAACCACCGCCTTGTTACCGGTACTGGTGTCTCCCCGAACGCGAGTTACCCTCCGGCAAATATTTGCCGGAATTGTAAGGACTACGGGAGCTACCAATGTCGACAGGTACGGTAAAATGGTTCAATTCCACCAAAGGCTACGGCTTTATCACCCCGGATGGCGGCGGACAGGATGTGTTCGTGCATGTCTCCGCGGTTGAGCAGTCCGGGATTTCGGCTCTGGCCGAAGGGCAGAAATTGTCCTTCGATGTGCAGCGCGGCCGCACCGGCAAGACCGAAGCCAGCAATCTCAAAGCCGTCTGATAGGGTCGACATTGGCTAAGGAAGATCTCGTCGAAGTCGAAGGTGTGGTCAGCGAGGCTCTGCCCGACTCCCGGTTCCGTGTGGCCCTTGAGAGTGGCCATGAAGTACTGGCCTATACCTCTGGCCGTATGAAAAAGAACCGGATCCGTATTCTGGCTGGTGACCGCGTCACTGTAGAAATGACGCCTTATGACCTGACCAAGGGCCGGATCAACTTCCGCCACAAGGACGAGCGCTCGGCACCGCCGATGGCCCGCCCGACCCAGCAAAAGCGGCGCTGAAAAGCCCCAACCAATAAGCTCTTAGACTGTCAGCCGGGAGACACAACGCTCTCCCGGACAGTCTTATTTTTGAAAGTATAAAAAGAAATGACGTCATTTATCGAACTCGGCCTGTTAAAGCCGATTTGCGAAGCGGTTGCCCGTGAAGGCTATAGCCAAACCACGCCGATCCAACAGCAAGCCATCCCGACCATTGTCGCCGGACGCGATGTCCTTGGCGTTGCCCAGACCGGAACCGGTAAAACTGCCGCCTTTGCTTTACCGATTTTACATCGGTTAGCAGAAAACCGGGTCGCTTTGCGTCCCCGCCGGGTCCGCGCCCTGATCCTGACGCCCACTCGGGAATTGGCGGTGCAGGTCGGTCAATGTTTTGGCACTTACGGCGCGCTTTTGCGCTTAAAACGGGTCGTCGTTACCGGCGGCGTCGGCATGCAACCGCAAATTGCTGCCCTGCATGGCGGAACCGACATCCTGGTGGCAACGCCGGGCCGGCTGCTTGATCTGATGGCGCGTGGCGCGGCCAATCTCGATGCCGTGGAGTGCTTTGTGCTCGATGAAGCCGACCGTATGCTGGATATGGGTTTCATTAACGATATCCGTAAAATTGTCGGCTGTTTGCCCGTCGCCCGTCAGACTTTGCTGTTCTCAGCGACGATGCCACCGATGGTCGGCAGTTTGGCCGCAACCATTCTTAAAGATCATCAGCGGATTGAAGTGACGCCGGCGGCCACCACGGTGGATCGCGTCGATCAACGGGTGATGTTTGTCGCCAAAGACCGCAAGCGCGACCTTTTGCTGAGCCTTTTAAAGAGCGGCACCGTCAGTCGGGCCATAGTCTTTGCCAGAACCAAGCATGGGGCCAACCGGCTTGCGGAACAGCTTGAGAAAAGCGGCATCAGCGCCGAAGCCATCCATGGCAACAAATCCCAGGGCGCCCGGCAGCGCGCCTTGTCAGAATTTCAGGCCGGCCGGGTCATCGCCCTGGTGGCCACGGATATTGCCGCTCGCGGCATCCATGTCGATGATGTCAGCCATGTCATCAATTATGAATTGCCTAATGAACCGGAAAGCTATGTTCATCGCATTGGCCGCACGGCCCGGGCCGGCGCCGAGGGAATTGCCCTGTCCTTCTGTGATTCCGAAGAAATCGCCTATCTGCGGGCGATCGAAGCGACCATTCGCCAACCGGTTCCCGCCGATGAGGCTCATCCTTTCCACTGCCCGGCAACCGCCAGAATGCGTTTGAACAGCGCGGCCAAACCACCGAAAAGAATGGGTGGCGGCGGCAATGGACAACGCCCGCGCGGCCGCCCTCAAAATGGCCGTCGGGCGGCCTGATTGGCCTAATGATCCGTGAATTGAGGCGCCCCGCCGACCGCGGGGCGCCTTTTTCTTTTCTGAGGGCTAGAGCCCTTTATCCGCAAGGCAGGGCTTGACTCGCCGGAAGTCTTCACTCTATAGATTACTAGGTTTATAGACTTATAATCGTTGAGTTTGGACAGAGGAAAGGGTCACCATGGCTTATTTCAATCAGAAAGCAGGGCATCGCAGTGTTCTGCTGTCCCTGGTCGCGGCGACTTTGCTGCTGTTATTCGGGACAGCCAACGCGGCCGAGCCCAGAACCCTGCTGAACGTATCCTATGACCCGACCCGGGAGCTTTATCAGGCGATCAATGAAGCCTTTGCCAAAGAGTGGAAAGCACGAACCGGCGAGGATGTTAAAATAAACCAGTCTCATGGCGGCTCGGGCAAACAAGCGCGCTCGGTAATTGACGGATTGGCCGCCGATATTCTGACCCTCGGCTTAGCCTATGACATCGATGCGGTAGCCGAAAAAGCCAAATTACTCGACCAGAATTGGCAGAAACGTCTGGCTTACAACAGCGCTCCCTATACTTCGACGATTGTTTTCCTGGTCCGTAAGGGCAATCCCAAACAGATCCGGGACTGGAGCGATCTGGTAAAACCCGGCATCTCGGTCATCACGCCCAACCCTAAGACCTCTGGCGGTGCCCGCTGGAATTATCTGGCCGCCTGGGGTTTTGAATTGAACCGTACCAATGGCGATCAGGCCAAGGCCGAAGACTTCGTCAGCCGCCTTTACAAAAATGTTCCGGTGCTGGATTCCGGGGCCCGAGGCTCGACAGTCACCTTTGCCCAGCGCGGCCTAGGCGATGTCTTGCTGGCCTGGGAGAATGAAGCCTATTTAGCCCTGCAAGAGTTTCAAGAGGGTTTTGAGATTGTGACCCCTT
>Ga0007854_10000705_pt1 | contig 21558 bp, 14 predicted proteins | sample CryBogCBH12Aug08_FD_60382 | JGI IMG/M metagenome (GOLD analysis project Ga0007854, IMG submission 60382) | Freshwater microbial communities from Crystal Bog, Wisconsin, USA - CBH12Aug08 | ecosystem: Environmental > Aquatic > Freshwater > Lake | place: Crystal Bog, Wisconsin, USA | collected... | reverse complement strand
AGGTTCACAACGGCTGGGGATTGCGTGGTTCAACCCATAACGTCGGCGACAAGTTAAAGCCGCTGCCAATCCGGCTGCAATTGGCTTGGTTCTCCTTTGTCGAGGATCGTTTCTATGTGGGCCGGTTCGATCTGCCGACGAACAGGCTGCAAGAACTCTTTAGCAAGGGCACCGCCTCTCCAGACGGTAACCAGCGTCTGCCCTATGATCGCATCATCATCGGCATGGCACCGGGAGGCGACGTATCTGTCTGGGTTGGTGCCCGCCGCATCGTGAAAGAGGTCGCGACCTTCCGCGCCCAACCGGCCGAACTGCCGTGGACATCGGTGCTCGACAACCCCACAGTCACCCGTGCCGAGTACATTGCTCTTTCACTCCAAGATGCCCTATCGCCCGAAGTGCTCAAGCGGGTGCAATCGACCCCAGTTCCCGTTGGACGGTGGGCCCAGTTCGCGCACCGCTTCCCATGGGTTCCGCGCTTACAACCCGGGGTCGTCGGCCACGATTTGTGGATCAAGGGGCTTAATGCTGAGGTGGAATGGCTGGATTTGACCGGCACACGCAAGGATGTGGATGCACCGCCGCCTGATCGGGGGGCTCCGAGGGAACTGTCATTGTATTGGCGTACGGCAAGGGGCTTGAATCTGAGCGCCGACATTACCTTCGACGAGAATGAATCGATGGCCGCGTTCGCCAAGCTTGCCAGCGTGAGATCCACTGACCCCATGACCCTTTTGCTGGAACCTGCGGATACGGCCACGACTGTCGATGTGCTTTTGCAGCGTGGCAAAATCGTATACCGCTTTGAACACCTGACAGTGAAGATTTACAGTGTACGGTAATTTTAAATCACGGATTCAAGCCCGATAGCGCAAGGGAGCAATAGCGAAGCGTATTGCGCCGCATGAGTAAGCCTTGCATCCGGCGCAATACGCGGCAAGTCACTATTCGCCCTTACAAATACTTCTTACTGCATTGCAATCCTCTACCGCATTGCGGAAATGGCTGCTTGCATAGGATTGGCATCATGGCGGATAATTTTTCTTAACACGGCACAAATCCTAATCATGCCATCGGATAAACAAGCCAGCCTTGAGGTTATCTCCTCCGGGTCTGAAAACAGGGTTTCCCTAGAAAGGATTTCCAGCCTGTCGATAGGCAGTGGAACCGAAGCCAATTTGCACATCGGCGATTCGCTGCTAGAACCCGTGCGTTTTTTCGGTCCGGCTGATGAATTCTTGATGGAGGCGGTAGACCCGCAAAGCCTGTTGCGCTTCACGCGGGGGGAAAACGGCGTGGATTGTGCAAACGTCCGCCTAGGCGGCACTGAAACGGCAGGGGCTTGAACCGGTGTTTGAGATTCCGCCCCAGCAGTTCCATCAGCTTCGCAAAAACGCCTTGGCCAAGGCGCTCGTCGCAAGCTTTGCAGACACGCCGCAACAGGCCGCCATCGACCCGCGCAGTGGCGATGTCATAGCCACCGACCCGCACGGCCACAGCTTGCGCTTCGGTTTCGACGAACAAGGTTTCGTCGGCTCTGTCACCAGCCCCTTGGGCCGCGTATGGCGCTTCGACAACGGCCCGCAAGGCCGCTTGCAAGCCCTCACCAGCCCGGCCGGACTCAATATCAGACTGGACTATGACATCAGCGGCAGGCCCGCCGCCTTGGCCCGCGACGGGCGGGCCCACGTCGGCCTGGGCTATGACGAGATTGGCAACCTCAGCCGCATCGACCACCCCGACGGCTCGGCCACTGCCCTGGCCTACCACGCCCCCGGCCAGCTTGCCGAAAAAACCGGCCGGCTCGGCCACAAGGAACATTACCGCTACAACGAAACCGGACAGCTTGTCGCCATCACCAACGCCAACGGACAAACCACCGAGTTTGAATACGGCGGATGGGACCGGCCCGACCGGGCCATCTTCCCCGATGGCCGCGAAGAGAACTATGCCTATGATGAGCAAGGCAGAGTCCGCCAGATCGTCGTCAAAAACGGTTATGCGGCTATTCTCGACTACGAGGGCGACAGCCTCTACCCGGCCTGCATCGCCTATGACGATGGTGAAATCCTCGAATTTGTCCGCGACAGCCAAGGCCGGGTGCTCGAAGCCAAAAACGCCGAGGCCACCGCAAAATACCAATACGACGACCAAGGCCGGGTCGTGCGGGAGGAGGTCAACGGGGCGGTTGTCCAGTATCAATATGACGAGGTGGGCAGTCTAGTAAAGCTGGCTTATCCGGGCGGCGATAGTGTGCGCTTCGGCTACGACGCCGACTTGCGCCTAGACCAGGTCAAAGATTGGAACGGTGGCGTATGCTACTGGGGCTATGGCGAAGACGACCGTACCCAGGCCATCGCCTACCCTAGTGGATTGCAAGCCAACTTCTGGCAAACGCCGGCCGGGCGCATTGAAGCCATCGACCTGCTCAACCGGGCAGGCGACCACCTGTTTGGCAGCCGTTATGATTACGACGAGGAAGACCGCTTACAGCAAAGCGAAGACACCCGCTCCGGTGTGCGCCGCTACCAGTACGACGCGGAAAGCCGGTTGCTGGCCGTGGAGGCCGACGAGGCCGGGCTCAGCGAGCATTTCGCCTACGACCCCAACGGCAACCGCACGGAGTGCAACGGCGAAACCGCAGAGTTCGATGCCGCCGACCGCCTGTTGCAGCAAGGGCGAATTTATTGCGAATATGACGCGCAAGGCCGCCTGGTGTTGCAGCAATCGCCCGGCGGGGAGTGGCGTTATCAATGGAACAGCCGGGGCCAGTTGATCCGCGCCGAATCATCCGGCGGGCGGGTCGTCACCTTCGGCTATGATGCCTTTGGCCGCAGGCTGTGGAAGCGCAGCCGCCACCGTGGTCAAGAGACGGAAACGCGGTTCTACTGGGCCGGTGAGCATTTGATAGGCGAGGAAACCTGGAGCGGAGGCCAAGCCGTCCGCCGCCAAGACTACCTCTACCAGCCGGGCAGTTACACCCCGCTGGCCACCCGCATCGACGGGAAGGTGTATCATTACCACTGCGACCCCCTCGGCACCCCGCGCCGCCTGACCGACAACACCGGCCAAGTGGTGTGGGAGGCGGATTACAACGCCTTCGGCCAAGCGCAGCTTTGCGTCGAGGAGATAAGCAACCCGCTACGGTTTCCAGGGCAATACTGCGACGCGGAAACCGGGATGCATTACAACCGGTTTCGCTATTATTCGGCGGATTTAGGGAGGTATTTGAGTAGTGATCCGCTCAGTTATTTAGAAGGGATGAATCTATACAGCTACTCTGGTAGCAACCCAATCAATCGAATTGATGCATTAGGGTTGTTTTCCTTAACTGGGTTTATCAAAGCAGCTATTCCTGTAGTTGCCGCTATCGCAGTGGGTATAGCTGTCGTAGCACTTGCACCGATTGCGTTACCTCTGGCTATTATCGCTGGTGGTATTGCAGCAGGTGCGGTTTACGGTGGCTTGAATGAGGCAATCAATGGCACTTTCTGTTTTGAATGTATAGCCAAGGCCGCTTTAAGAGGTGGGATAGTCGGTGGGCTTGCAGCGATACCGTTTGCACTTCTGCCAGTAACTGCAGGGATAGCTGCCTTTGCCGGTGCTGGGGGGATTTCAGGCGGTATCGGTTACACTGGAGATTGGATAGCCAATGGGGCCAATCTAAGCAACTGGAGTTGGAAAGGGTTTGGAACCGCTGTGGGGATAGGGGCAGTGACGGCGGGTGCCGGAAAGTATATCAGTGGAAGAATTGCCACAAAAATAAATGGATTGGACTGGACACGGATTAGTGGAAGAACTGGGTCGAATGCTGCCGAACATGTTACTCTGAATCATGGGACGTTAAGTCTTACAAAGCCAACCCAAGGAGTCTTTTATGGAAATCCTGTATCAACAGTCGAAGACGCTTGGGCAATTGCTAATCAAAATGGCCTCGAGCCTGTAACATCTGGTAATCGTGATATATATGTTGTACCTCGTCCTAACTCTGGATACGCTGGAGGCATGGGCGGTCAATTGGAAAACTATAATAACGTGACTATAATTACAGAATCTGGAACAAATCGTGTTGTAACAGCCTATCCATCAGGTGGTACGCCTCCCCTACCAAAGGGTTATAATTTTTTACTTGGAAATAACTAATGGAAGACTATTCGTTCGGAGAATGTCCAATTTGCAGACAGGGTATTTTGCTAGCAGTCAGAAATAGATCAAATGGAAAGCTTTTAATTATGTGTGACGACTGTGAATCACAATGGTTAACGCCACATGATGCGCAATCATTTGATAACGCCTTACCAAATGAGATTCACGATATTCAAATGGCAACAATTGAGGAAATAAAAGCGGTTGGTTGGTTGCTCTAAATACGCATTCCAAAAAAAAGGGGGGTTCATTTGAATGCTGTAACTTCTAACGGTTTTGGTCTCGCCATTTGGAGTTCGTCGGAGAGCCATGTATGGAGCGCATCGTACACCTTTTCCAATAGGGGTAACAGTACCAAACGAAAAAAATTGTACGAGCATAGGGGCATTGTGGCACGGAATACCCGCATTCCGCTGCGCACCGTGTACCTTTTAAAATATTGCCGAGATGGCCGGTATCTTCACGTTTTTGTAATTCCCGGCGGGGGTTAATGTACGCGGTGCGTACCGTTATTCGGCTTAATCCCCCACTTTGAACTTGACATATCCCATTGCCACGCCATCCTTGCCGCTTTCCTGCTCAATCAGTGCCTGCAACCTGTCGGCGGAATAGGTTTTTCCAAGCGCAAACTCAGCCTTTTTGGGGTCGGCAATGGCTAAGACGATGTATTCCCCCTTACCATCAGAACTGAGGTATCCGCCTTGACCTGTGCCTTTGCCCATCACCCACGGTTCAATCACTCTGGACGATGGCTTTTCTTTGTTGGGAAACACCACTATGCCTTCCCCCTTGGGAGTGATATAGAAAACATACAGGTTTGTCGGTCGGTCAATCCCGATTTTAAGCGTAAGCGGGATGTTTGGTTTTGCCACAGGGTTGGGTTCTAGGCCTACCGAAAGTTTGTTGTCAAGCCTGGCTATGCGCTCGAACAGCCGTTCTTTTGATGTTTTGGGCTGCGCTTCCGGTTTATTTGGCAATTGCTGCTCTTGGGCAGGCTGCTCTTGGTCGGCCGAGTTGGAGGGGTACGATTGGGGTGGTTGCCCGTTGTTTGCCGTTTCGACCGACGACTGAGGCTGGCTCTTCCGTTGCGCCGGTTTGACGGGTTCGATAGGTGGCCCCTGTGTCGGTTTGATGCTGGCCTTAATGTGTCTGAACGTCTCATCGGCTTGTGCTGCAAGCGCATCTGTGTCGGCCAGTTTTCTGGCCAAATCCAGAAAATCGACTGCAACATCAGTGTGCTGGCTATCGGCTTCGTGGCTGCTGCGGGTCAGCAGCCGGGTCATCACGTTGTCATGCCGCTGCCGCAGCGAGCTGTCGGAGCGCACAACTTCGTTTTCAAACAGGTGCTGTGCTTCGCCCACCCGTTCCTGGGCCAAGCCTGGCAAAGCCGGGGCGGCGGCGAAGGCTTCGATTTGATCGAGCAAAGCCTGGGCTTCCTGGCGGGCTTGCCGGTTTTGATTGGCATTCCAGGCGAACAGCGCGGCGGTGCCGAGCACCACGACTAACAACAATGCGCCGACATGGCCGGGCTTTAGGTGGAAGCCATCGGCAAGAATGCCATGCAAAAAGTCTTCGACGCTTTCTGTCCTCTCGCCCCGGTTGAATTTGAGTCCCTTTTGCAAAGCTTCCCATTGCTTGGGCCGCAGGCCTTTGACCGGCTTGGGAACATCGCCATCGTTCCTGGCTCTGAGTGCGCCTTTGTCGCCAAAAGGCTTTTTGCCTTGAAGCAGTTCGAAGGCGACACAGGCGAGCGCGTAAACATCATCGCGGGGGTCTGGCGGGTTCCTTTCCAGCACTTCACAACTGGCATATTCGAGGGTGTAGCCAGATATTTCGCCAGATTCGCCCTCAGTGCTGGCGATGCGCGAAATGCCAAAGTCCAAGACTTTGACCTTGCCGTCGTCAGTGACAAAGACATTGCCGGGCTTGATGTCGGCATGGATCAGCGGTGGTCGCTGCGCATGGGCATGCTGCAGAGCCTTGCCTATGCCTTCAATGTAATCAATGGCCTGCCTATGGTTTGGGCGTTTTTTAGACAAGGGCACACCTTCAAGGAACTCCATGCGGATGAAGCATTCCCCCCGCGCTTCGTCCTCGTCGAAGCCATACACATTGACGATGTTTTCGTGCTTCAAGTCGCGGGTTCTGACGGCCTCCTTGCGCATGGCTTCACGGGCGTTTTTGTGGCGCTTGAAGGCATCGCCTAGGACTTTGATGGCGACATACAATTTTTCGGTCTTATCGTAGGCTTTGAACACCTTGCCCATGCCGCCACGGCCAATTTCCTCTTCCAGCAAAAAGCGGTTGCATAGTGTGTCGCCAACGCGCAATTCGTGCTGTTCGAGAAGGGCATCCGAGTCTAGAATAGTTTCATCGCCGATGTTTTCTGCCATTATTTGGTTTCCGTTGGATTTACAGCATTTTTAATATCAGATGATTATTTGTTTGGTTATATTATTTAGCAAAATTAACCCTACTTCCCCTCGATCACAGAAACAAACTTAGCCAAATTCTTTAATCCTTCATCTGTTATCCCACACCTAAAATCAATCCAATTCTTAGTCCTAAGAAATACTGGCAATTTTTCTGTATCTAAACCTGGTAACAACACAGGAATTATTTTTTTAGGACTTAGTATTTCATCAAATAATGCAATATATTCTTCTTCTTGGAATCGTCCAAATCCAAATGAGCCAAATAAAAGAATAGCGTGTGATGATATTGTAAGACCACTCTCAATTTCCTTAAGCCAGTTAGTTCCTGGATCAATTGCGAGTTTATCAAACCAACAATTGATTTTCATTCTATTAAGCCCTGAAAATATATCTTCGGCATATTTTACGTCTTTGCTGTTGTAGCTAATAAATACAGTTTTTTTAGTTTTTTTCTGTCTATTTTTATGAACTGCATCGTATATTTGAATGCTTTTTTTGAATTCGTTAACAAATTCATTAACTGAGCCGTATCTGCCTGTTGGTTGCTCGTGAAGTGCTCTTGCCAAAACAGCAGACACAGCTGCTGGAACCTGATGCCTGCCATTCTTTTTAGCTACATCATGGCAAGGCGAGGGGCCGCGTCTAAAGTTGTCTAGGCGATTGGATGGGCTCTCTTTCCCGTTATGTTTATATGGCAACTCACCTGAGATTAATTGGTACAACACAACGGCCATAGAAAACTGGTCGTCTTCCGCTGTCTCGTCTTCTCCTTGCCATTGTTGCGGCGACATATAGGGAGGAGAGCCTACAATTAGTGTTGCATTAAACTGGCTGTTATGAATGATTTTGAAATCAAGCAATATTGGGTCATTGCTGTCATTTATGATGATGGCACTTGGTTTTATTGATCCATGATAAATTTTCTTTTCATGGCAATGGTCGAGAGCCTTTCCAAGTTTTAACGACCACTCAACAAGCTCAGACAAAGCTACTTCCTTGTCTTTTTTTACAATATCATCCCATGAATATTTTTTCTTGTAATCCATCACAATAAAATAAAACTTTTTTTGAACTTCATCTATCTCAAGCAGTTCTGATCCATAATCAATGATAGGGTGGATGTTTGAAATTGCAAGTCCACTTATAAGCGAGGCTCGCTTCTTGAAGTGGTTAAATAAGTCGTCTGTAACACCTTAAATGTGTGAAAAAACTCTCACCGAACTCGCCCTATAATTCAAACTTGTATCTTCCGCTTCATAGAGGTGACTTATCTCGCTTTGATGTAACAATTGTGTCAGCGTGTACCGATTTTTTAGTGCTTGTCCAAGCAATATCGGTGGTTCTAATATATAGGTACGAACTATTGAGTCAGTGTTAGCAGTAAAGTTTATTATAGAACCGTGAGACAACTTTTTGTTTTGGTTTTCTTTCAGTTTTAATCCATCAACGTGGAGTGGATTTGTATTGTCATTATTTAACAAATACAAGTGACGACCCTCATATTTGAGAATTGCTTGCTCATCACCAACATTATCATCTAAGATTGACAAATTGCATTTATCCGAAGCTTTCTATATTATCATAATCAGAAATAAAACCAGAATATGATGGCTTTTCTGCGCCAATAACAAAAAATAAAAATACTATTTTAAAAAATATTTTTGGTGTCTTTATATAGTCAAATTTATCTTGAACGCTTTCATTGCCTATGTTGTCTACCATTTTTCTGTTCTCGTTGGGTTTACTTTTTAGCAAACAATATCCTGCTTGACTACAACCACGACCAAACTGAAGTTGTCCTGCGCCGGGCCCATTAGAACCATATCCCGCAGCCGCTCACAGGCGGAGCGGGGATCTTGTCCGGTTTCCGCCAACACGGTATTTATTTCAGCCTCTTCAAGCTCGTTGCTGAGGCCGTCGCTGCATAACAGGAAGACATCGCCCGGTAGGATGTCGAAGCGCATGGTGTCCGGCCTTCGGAATTCGCCCTTGCCGCCAATCGCACGGCTGATGATGTTTTTGTCGCTGTGGCAGCGGGCCTGTTCCGGCGACAAAACGCCTTTGCGGACATAATCCTCTACCTGGCTGTGGTCGCGTGTCAATGGAACCAACTCGCCGCTGCGCCAGCGGTAGGCGCGGCTGTCGCCGAGCCAGGCGCAGGCTCCTTCCCGCTCCGCCGCCAACAGTACGACGACTGTGCTGCCCGGCGGGGAGCGGTATTGCCCTTGCTGCGCCTGAGCCTGCAGCTCGTCATGGGTTTGTCGCAGCCGCTGTTCTAGGCGATCCAGAAGCTTGTCCAGCGTGTCCGCCGGGCCGCAGCCGTCCAGCCGCCCGATCACCAGTTGGCTGGCCACTTCGCCGGCCTCATGCCCGCCCATCCCGTCGGCCACCGCCCACAGCCCTTGTTCTGGACGGTTCAAATAGGCATCTTCGTTGATAGCCCGAACCTTGCCCGCGTGGGTCTCCCCCGCCGACAGCAGGCACAGCGGGCCGGACTGGCCCGTCCGCATGGGGGCGGCTGCGCAGCCTTCGATCCAAGTCGGGTCGTCATCGTTGACATGGGTTATCACCTCAGGCTCGGAAAAGTCTTGCCAACTATGCATCGCCCATTGCCCGTCGAAAAGCGCCGCGAAACCCTCGGCTGGCGGTAAACCAGGGCAGAATAGCAAGGCTGGGCCGACGCGCTCGTCGCCCTCCGTCCACCAAGCGCTATGGCCCGACGGCATGGTGGCCAGCCGTTCCAGTGAAAAATACGGCCAGTCCTGCAAGCACCCGAGCATTGCAGGAGGGATGCGATAGTTGGCCTGGCTGTCCGGCCAGGCGTGTTTCTCCGTTTGGGCTGCGGTTGCGGGTGGCGGTGGGCCAAGCCGGGCAAGTTCCGCGTCGATGGCATCCAGATTCAGGCACTCTAGCAGCAGCTTGGCGAGCGACTCCCCGGCTTGCCAATGCCAAGGCACAGCAACCGGCAGGCCATGCGGGAAGGCTTCGCCAGGCCATTCCGCCGCCAACGTAAACGGGAACTTGCGTCCGCCCTGGTCGACGCTGGGGGCAAATACGCCAGTCCAAGCCTTGGGGCCGCAGACGCCCGGTGGCAGGGCGAAATGCCAGCGGGGGGCATCGTGGTAGATGCTGTGCCAAACATCGCCCAGCCGCTCCTCGGCGGCGGCCAAACCCTCCCGCAGCCAACCTTCCCAGACTTCAACTAGGCCGTGGTGCAGGTGCCGACACACAAAGTCCGGGTAGGCAGGGGTTTTGCCGAAAAATCCCGGGGAGGGCGACGGGTGCGATTTTTGGCCGAACCGGAGCGGCCAGCGCAAGGCTATCAAGGCGCGGCCTCCACGCTGACCTTCAACCCCTCGATGCGGATCGCCAAGCGGTTCGCCACGCCTTCGGCCACCGGTGCTGATTTGCGCCATTCGGCTTGCTGGTAGCTTCTAAAAACAGCAGCCACGCCGATATGGTGAACACCTGCCCGCAGTTCCCAGTCCAGCTTGAGGCTTTCGCCGGGCGCTAACATCAAGCGCCGGGTATCCAGCAGGCTGTTGCCCAAAGCTTGGATTTCTTGCTGCTGGTACAACTTAAAAAAGTCCGCCGTCAGGAACGGCTGCTCGTAGGCCAGTTGGTACACCAGCACCTCGACCGGGGTGGGCTTGCCGCTACTGTTGGGGTTGACGCTCGGCAGCACGGCGATGTCTAGGTGCAGCGTGGTTTTCGGCGGCTCCGGCCTAGCCTCGGCCACTGACGGTGGAGGCGGATCGTCGCGGAAAAGGCCGCAGCCGACCAGCAATGCCGCAAGCAAGAAAGGCAAATAGCGCATGGCGGTCACTGGCTGCCCTGTTTAGTAAAGGGTTTCGGGACAACTGAAGCTTTGCAGCCGCTGCATGTGCTCCGGATTGAACGGATCGAAAGAGCCGGGTATGAAAATGTAGGTGGCCTTATACTCGCCATCTATGCTGAAAGTCAGCAACTTATGTCCATCAGGGTCCGTGCTCGGGTGGGCTCTCTCCAAAAAGCGCAGCCACTCCCATGGCGAGTTATTATCTTCTTCAACGATGGGCATCCTCCCATCCGTAGTATTTAAAGTCAATCTGGCAAAGTTCGCTTGAGTCGGCCATGAAAAGCTTTTTCCATAACCTTTCGGGCCGGTTCCTTGTTGGAGGGGGTTGCCATCGCCAAAATCCATCTTCGATGAAGTGATGCTCTCCGCAGGTTCAACTTCGCCCGGCTTCAGCGTGAAGGCGACACCCAAATCGCCATTGGCGAAAAACATCTTTTGAATTTGCTGGGCCTGCTTTTGTAGCGTTTTCACGCTTGGCGGCAAGTCTTTCTCCGTCTGCAAGGTGGTGTGCAAGAAACTGTCTAGCGTACCGTCGGGTTTGAAGAATCTACGGAATTCGGCGATTTCCACAAACTGGGAAGCTTTGGTCAACGGATAGCGACCATTGATGGCATCTTGGCACGGCTCGAAAACCTCGCGGTGCCAGCGCTCATTCAACGCTTGATGTTTCTGGATTTGCCCTTGGTGGACTTTGCCGTTGATTATGTCGCTGCCGCTTTGGGCGACCCCTTTCATCCATTTGCCAAGTCCGGGTGTGTTGGTGTTGCCATAGTTTTTTTCGAGCGCACCAAGATCAAGCAAAACCGCTTTGCTGGCTTCGTCCTTTTCGGACGCTTTGGCAAAGCTTGCAATCTCTTCGAACAATGGAGCTACGTTTTTAAGCTTGTTCTCGACTTCATCCGGCTTGGTCACGTCGGAATGGCAATCGGGCCGGTTCTTTTCGTCTTCATTAAAGTCACAAAATTCGGTTTCCTTATAGGCCTTTCGCAACACCGCAGCAAACGGCGATTGCTTCGGGTCATCAGCGATGATTTTCAACGCTCTTTGGAAATCGCCAATATCCCGCCAGGACATCAACCGCAACTGATCCAAAGCGTCTTTCCAGGCGAAGCGGTAATCGTTTCGATAAATGTCCATCGCTTCCTGCCGCAAGTGGGGAATGTCTTGGTTGGCGGCATCGGCCAGCCCGGAATTCTGTGCATCCTTGCGCAGCATTTCCTCCAAGACGGCATGAAACTTGTCATAACCTTTTTGGGTAAAGGCATATTTGACCTGCCAGCCTGAGCCAGTGGGTTGAAATATAGAAGATCCACTCGTCGTGCCATACAGTTCAGTGACCGTCAGTGCGCGATCATTGTCCTTTTCGAGCTTGGCCATTACGCGCCGGTATATGTCTTTACCCTCTATGGGCTTCCCCAAATCCCTCTTAATCGCCAGTGTCATCTCGTCATCGGGCGGATAGGGGTTGGCCGGTGTATGGGCCAACAATGCCTCTAAATGCGGCTGCAATGCTTCGTATTTAGTTCCAGGGAACAGTTCTGAATACTGCTGTTTGACCCACTTCTGCAACTTGTCAGCGTTGTATTTTTTCTCACCGGCCAACATCAAATAGGCTTGCAGCGCATCTAAATCATGTTCCGATTTGCCCAAATCATTGTGCAAGTAATCTTCCGTTCCCAGCACCAACCTAGGCAGCAAAGCCTGATCTAACGTCTTCAGGTACAGATCGTCGGCGCTGTTTTTCAATTTCTCGTAGGGATTGCCGAATGGTACCCAGCGCAGCAGCCTGGGCAGGGATTCTTGTTGCACGGCCTGCCGCAGCATTTGTGCCTGGTCGAGCAGGCTCTGGACTTGCTTGATGGAGGCCTTCGTGCTGGCGGCGGAGATTTTGAACGGCCCGGCCAATTCATCGAGCTTTTCGCGGTCGTCACGGATTTGCTGCGCATACTCTTCAGCCTTCTGCTGAACCCGCCAGCCTGTTGTCGCCAAGGCCAAGGCCAGAAACACGGTGGCGGCGGCGCTGGCCCAGAAAACACGGGCTTCTCTTAGCTCCAAGCTGCGATTGCGGCCTGCTAGACCCAAGTCTTGGAATACCCCCTTGCGAAACAAGTCTTCGACAAAATAGCTTTTCTCGATGCGCCTGACCGGTGCGTCCCGCCCTTCGGCCATGGCGACGTGTATGCCGAACCGAGCCAACAAGCTGTCAATCGGCGAGCGTTCTTGCAGGCTGCTGGTGAAATAAACACCACGCAGTAGTGGCAGTTCGCCGGATGGCGGCGAGAACACGGTTTTGACAAATTCCCCGGCAAGCCCGGCCAAGCTACGCATTTGGCCGGGAAAGGCGCAGTCCAACGGGCGCGAGGGGAGGTCTTGCTCCTCGGCCAGCCGGACAAACATCAGATATTCCAGGCGCTGCTGCAGGGTGTCCAAGTCGGCACACGGATCGACTGTCGGCACCTCTTCCTCCGTCTGCCCCTCCAAGGCGTATGGCAACGTCACTCCCCAGCGTGGCTTGCGCTGCTCCTGCTCCACCTCCCGGAAAAACGGCCTAAAGCCCTCGGCAAGGTCCAGCTTGGTGAATACCATGTAGACGGGAAAGCGCATGTCGAGCAGCTTGCGCAGTTCATACAAGCGGTTGCGGATCGCTACGGCCTTGTCGTTGCACTCGGACTCGCTCAGTTGGGCGTGTTGCACCAAGCTGAGGGCGACGATCACGCCGTTGACCGGCTGGCGTGGGCGGCATTTTTTCAGCAAGGCGACAAAATGTTCCCAGCCTTTTTTGTCGTTTTCGGTGTCTTGGCGTTCGATAAGATGACCGCCCGTGTCGATCAGCACAGCGTCCGGCGTGAAGAAGAAATCGCAATAATGGGTGCCGCCAACACCCTTTTTCTTGTCCACGCCATCTCTGGCGATCACCTTGACCAACTCGGTCTTGCCGGCCTGCGAGGGACCGATGAGAATGAAAAATGGCCTCCGGGCCAGATCTTCGCGCTGCCAAGGCGGCCAGCCACGCCGCAATAATCCGGCTGACGTGAACTTGGCGTTCAAGGTATCCACCGGCATCGCGTCCACGAGCGCCTGACTGCGGTCATCGGACTGGCGGCCACGCCGGTAGTAATACCAGGCGACGGCCGCACCGCCTAGGGCGACCAGCCCCGCCCTGGCCCAGCCGCTGGCCAACCACTGGCCCAGTTCAGGGGGCAGCAGTTGGTTCAGGTGCCAGACGAAATAGACAAATCCCGACAGGGCGGCGAGCAGTAGAAACGGGGTTGAAATGAGGTTGCGGATGCCGTTAAGCCGGGTCATCAAATCGTTCATCAATAACCTCCTGGCGTCTGGAGAGTGATTTCTACCCTGCGCTGCCCGGCATTGCGAGGGAGGATGTCTTGGCGAAGTTTTGTGTCGCCACACCCCTTCACCTCGACAATGCGGTCAGGCTCAACGCCGAGTTCCAGCAGCCGGGCTTTGACTGCCTCGGCGCGAGCCTGCGACAGTTCTAAGTTGGAATGATACAAACCTTTGCCTGTGTCGGCTACCGGCGTGGCATCGGTGTGCCCATAAACATGGATACCACCCCGCTCGCTTTTCAGCCAGCGGGCAATGGCATTCAGTGCCTCGCCATATTCGGGGCGGATCGTGGCATCGCCCAAGTCAAACAAGGCACCGCCGGCGATGCGGATACCGGGCGTATTGTAGAGTGCTTCCAGCTTGTCTTGATTGCGAATCAACTCTTGTAGCCCTTGGTACGAGGGCTGGGATTCCTGTGGCCTTGCGCCGATCTTCTCAGGGGGGACGATGGCAAGCTCGCCGAAATAACGCTTGGCGAGGTCGTCGGTCATCACGCCGATGCGTGCCTGGTGGATGGTCAAAAAGAAGGCCAGCAGCCCCAGCATCGCCAGCGGTACCGCCCACAGCGGCCGAGGGCGGGGGGCGGGGGGTGGCTTGGCATCTTCGTGGGCGATGTGGAGCAGCCGGGCCAGTCTGCCGTCGAAGCCGATATTGTTGTACTGGTTTTGCAATTTCTTCCAGATGTCCGCACGCTCGTCTTCGGCACTGCGGAATGGGCCGACAGCCTGCCGTGTCCGATATTTTCCTTGGAAGCCCACAGACAGACACAGGTAAGCCAGTTTGAGATGCCCTAAATAGCGCGTAGGATCGCGCTTGAATTTTTCATTGACCAAGTCGAAAAATTCATCGCCCCAGGCACCGGGGCGTTTTTTTTCATAGATGCTTGAGGTCACGCCCTTGCGTCTGAATGCGCCATCCCTCCCCCAGCCAGTCTCGTTGATGATCAAGTCGTCTAGCGTGGAGCACAACAGATAGCAAGCATCGTCCACCATCTCCTCGCTGAAGGAGCGCTCGATCTTGCACCTGAATGTGTGGACCAAATCTTCCATTTCATGGAGAAAATCGGACTGGTTGCGCGGTGTCTCGATTTGCCGGATGTGCGTGGCCAAATACAGCAAATCCGCCGCCGCCGCTTCAAGCCGCTGCGCCCCCCCGCTGCGGTGCCCACCGTCTGCGGGCGGCGGACTTTGGGGCTTTGACGGGCGCAGGGGTGGCGGCCTCCGGCCTGATGCCTGCGGCCTGGGGCTGGCATATTCTTGCTCGTCAAGCGACGTTTCGTTGCTCATCGCCTAGCCCTCCACCCTGGATGCCTGCGCCCTTTTAACGGCCCACAACCGCAGGTCACGCTGGTCCATGGGGCCGAGCTTGATATGGAAAACCAAGCCGTGCGGAGAGGCTTCGACCTCCCGCCACATTGGACCGCCTTGACTGAGTTGGAAACAGGCCGGGTTGCCTTCGTCGTCCACCCCCAGCGGTACAGATTCAGGCGTTAGGCGGATGCCCGCGATGCCCCCTTCGCGAACCTCTTCGATCTGCGTCCATTCCGCGATGAAGCACTGGTTGGCGAATATCTGCCTTTTGTCCTGCGCAATCTTGACGGTCAGATACAGCCTGATGCCCGCCGCGACCAGCGTCTTGAGCTTTTGGAACGCTTCGTCCTCGACGGTATACCAAGAGCTTCTCCCGTCGGACTCATTCGCTTGGAAAATTACCGGGATCTCTTCGACATCCGGTTCCAGCGGCAGGCGCAGTAGGCGGATGGCCTCGTTCCTCAAGGGCGGCAGGCTATGCTCCAGGTCGTCATGGCGGTAAATCGGCAGTTTGCCGGGTATCCTGCCATTCAGCCGGGTCGTGGACAAGTCGGTGGCCAAAGTGAGCAAGTCGCTGTAAAGCTGGTAAGGATGCCAATCAGGCTCGCCGCTTTGCCGCTGCAGCGAGAGATTGAAGCGGTTCATCGCTTGCAAGCTGATCAGCGCGTCGATCTCCTTGGCCCCCCTAGTCGGCGTACTTTGCAACCATTGCGCGTGTTCCTTGATGCAGCGCTCCAGCTCGCGCCCCAATTCGCCCACCAGCCGACTTTCCAGACCGGCGATGTGCTTGATGCCAAGGCAGGGTGGAATGAAAGCTTCTTCATCTAGGGTGACGACCTTGTCAACGACCTGCTTGACGCGCCCGATGGGCAGGCCCGTGCAGCCTTCAAGCTCTGTTTCCTTGCTGAGATGGAAGCAGTAACGGCCTAGTTGCAGCGTTTTCTTGGCACCGCCGACTTCATCGGTGACTTCAACGGCATGCGCTTGGCAACGGGACTTGCCAGGCACTTCAGACAGTCTGGCCGCGCCCTCCAATTCAAGGCGGGAGTTGCTAGGCAGGTTGAGAAACACCCGCACATTGCTCAACCCCGGATCCAGCCTGAGCGGAGTCACCTCATTAGTTCCGATGGAGAAGGGAGTGCCGTCGGGCAAAATCCCCGCACAGCGAATAATGCCAAATTCGCCCTTGACCAAGCACCTGCGGTCGATTTCGATGCTCGCCAGGCCCCATGGGTAAACTGCCACGTTTTTCACGGATTGGGTGACGAAATCCAGCACAAACCGCTCTTGCTGTTGAAAATGTTGGGGTCTTAACAACATGCCCTCATGCCACGCGACCTTCTCATTCATAGGATTGAATTCCCCTTTTCAAAGATAGTAAACTTATTCCAAGTTTTTTGGTGGACGCGGGAGTATCCACGCTTGTGTTATCTCATCCTCGGCGTTCGCATAGGCTTTGGCGACGATACCTTTAAGCGACTCGGGATTTAGTTGGGCGTGGGCTTCCTTGAAAGCATTCCATGCAGCGGTTTTTGAACCCGGCATTAGCGATTTCTTGCCCACCTTTTCAATCCGGCCGGGTTCCAATTTGCCTAGTATATCATCTTGCAGTGCTTCCATTGCCTTCAGCATCCCGGCTTGGTGGGTCTTTAGGCTATGAAACACTTCGTCCAGAGCCTCATCGACTTCCGCCAAGTCGTTTTCCCGCAAAAATGCCAGCACCTTGGATTTCGCCTGCGCACCCTGGCTGGAATTGATGCAATCTTTCAATATATTCCAACTAGGTGAGGTTTTCCTGGGTATATGGTATGCCTCCTTCATCTGGTTTCGGTCATCCAGCAACAAAAGCAGGCCAGCGACCAGCCGATTCAGCAAGTGGTCATGCTTGGCATCCAATGCTGTTGAATTAACTCCTCCCCCCGACTGGGGGAGGATGGAAGGGGGGGGAGGGGAGGGGTGCGAAGCCACTGATTTATCTCGCCCCCACCCTAACCCTCCCCCGTTGGGGGTGGAAACTGTCGGCCTTAATTCAACAGCCTGGATTATGGGCTCAGTTTGGTCTGGATCGGGATTGCCAAGCTTTCTTTTAAGAAAGCTTGGCGTTCGCTGGAGCGTGATTGGTGCCGCAAGAATAGGCTGAGCAGCGGGAGGAAAATCTTGCTCATTTGAATCAAGGAGGATGGGCTTTGGAGGCACGGACTCAACAAGTTTGGACTCGACTGGGCCTGCAAAAGTCACCCTAATAACATATTCGGCGGGCGCATCGCACAGCATGAAGCAGTCACCCTCGTGAAGTTCTTCAAGAATATCTTCGGCCAAGCGTCGGTAATTGAGTACAACACCGTTTTTTCGGTCGCGTTTTTTGCTTTTCTGATCGACAAGGTAAAACTTACCTCCAATACACTCCACTAGGCAATGCTCGCGGTGCACCCTGGGCTTTGGCCGTTCATCTGGAAGCGTCCACAACGCGTCTGCTTCGCCCTTGTCATGGGTGCGCCCAATTAGCAATTTGCCCGACTTCAGCGATATTTCTCTTTCTACGCCGATTGGCAATTCGACGGGTTCGATGAGTGTGAGAATTAACGTCATAATTTCGCCGACAGCGTCATCAGTAGTCCTGCCACCGGGCATTGGACAGCGTTCAGGCGATGGTCGCCCTCGCTCAATATATAGGCAAGCCACACCATGACGATTTCCCCTAAACTTGGCCTTGGCCTATTCTTCCACTGTGAGGGACAACAATAATTGCCTCGACCCTTCGGTTCAAGCGTTGGTGTTCTTCGTCCGTTTCTTTAAATAGAAGCTGTCGCTTGCCCATACCTTCCTCGACAAGTTTTCCAGTCAAATCGGGGAATTTACTCACCAAGTAGGTTTTCACGGAAGCGGCCCTCTCCTTGGAAAGACGGTCATTGTGTGCATCGCTTCCGTTCATATCGCAATGACCGACTAGCAGTGCGTTTTGGCCGCTGCCTGTTAATTTAGACTGTAAGAATTTGCCCAACTCGTCCGCCTGTCTTTCACCTTCAGGGGTAAGCTTCGCACTATCTACAGTGAAATTGATCCAGTTGTCCAATGCAGGCCCGGCTAATTGGTAAACAACATCTGAACTAGACACTGGGATTTGTTCCAGGTTTTTCCCATCCTTCTTAGTTTGTGCGTAAGGTTTAGACGGAACAGGTTTTCGACTAATACTATAGTGTTTGACAGCGACGGAAATAAATCCTCGCCTTCTCCGTTGCGGTTGTTGTTTTTCTATTTCCTCTTCTGCCTGTGCTGTCATATTCATAACCTCGGCAGTCTTGAATTGTTGTCGAGAAATAAGATTTTTGTAGGCATCTTTAATCCAGGCAGGCGCGTCTCCTTTTGCCCCGGCCTTTTCCAGATAAACTTGGGCATAAACTTGAGCTTTCGGGTCGTCAGAAGCGGCAGCATAGGCAAGGCCAAGGTTTCCATAAGCCTCTTGCTGCTTGGATTCATCGCTGCCCGCTTGCAGTAATGCTTGTTTGAAATTTCCAATGGCCGAGCTGGTATCCCCACCATTCAACGCACTTTTGCCCTGTGCTAGATATTGGTCATAATTAAGGGGGGCTTCTTTGGGATGGGGGGTGTAAGAGGCGGCAATAGCCTTTCCAAACGGGGGGGGTCCCTGATTGATGGCACAAGAAACCACAACTGCCAACAGAGGAGCGGTCATGACCAAGCGGGAAAAACCGTTGATACGTTGATTGTGTGCTTTAGCTAACTTCATTTTAACCTTCTCCCGCGCTTGCGGTATTTTGATTGATGAAACGATTTGTCTAATTTACTGATTTAGGTAAAGCATTTTAGGTTTATCGCAACAAATTACACTGCAATCGCTTGGACTACCATGAACCAACCAGTATGAAAGCGGCCCAGAAAAACGGGTGATCAAGGGTCTTGTCCCCAATCATGCCAATCTGTGCTTGCTTCAGTGCAGCAAGCTTGTCACCGTTTTTTTCCTTTAACGCTTTATAAAACTTATTCATGAATTGGTAAGTTGCCTCATCATCGACAGACCATAACGCACCCAAGGCATTATGGACATTCGCCTTGATGGCAATGCCTGTAAATCCTAAAGATGCCTGATCATCCCCTGTAGCCGTCTCGCAGGCACTAAAAGTCACCAAATCGAGTTGACGTTTTTTTTCGTCTTTCTTCACTTGAATGAGTTTTTCCATTTTATCGACATGTAAAAGTTGATCATAGGTCATAATATAACTATCTTTAGCCGTATGGGCAAAATGGCCATGGGAGGCTATATGGACAAACTCGTAGTCTCCCGTTTGCAACTCCTTTTCTAAGTTACTATAGGTGAAGTTTTTATTCTTCAGGGGTTTGCTGTCTAACTCACCCTCTAGTGATGTAATCTCATTCTCTACGCAAGGCAAAGCTAAACCCTTGACTAATTGTTGGTCATATTCGACTGTACCCCGTTGATGCATGACACTTGCAGATGTTTGTTCCTGTGTGGGTTCGACTGCTGACGATGTTTGTGTTGCGAAATCACAGCCTAGGTTGTAATCATCTGCTTTTTGAACAGCCCCATCTTGGAATTCAGCGGGAATCTGCCTTTTCGACGGCCCATCAGGTATGCTCAAACCCGCCAATAGCGTCTCGCCTAAAGCTTTCTGCCCACGGATGGATACACCAAATTGTAGTCCGTTGTTAATCACCACGGCATAGTGTTCGGCGACAAAGGAGTGCCCGTCATAAAATGCGCTAATCGGTGCCAGTTTCAATTTGCCATCGGGAATATAGACAATCCGGTCTATGCCCACTGATTCAAGATCGGATTGTAAAGGTTTTATTATCCATTCGTACAGCTTGTTGCTGCTAGTTTTCCAATCGCCAGTTTTCGCCTCGTCTTCATCAAACCTTGTATTCAGCTCCTGTGCAACCGAGTCAACACTTTCTTTGGGAGCATCTTTAACCGTTTTTTGCACGATTATGCTGCCTTTCCCATTGCCTTGCTCATGAACGAGTAACAATTCCAAACGGTCATTCAGGATGACAGGATATAGAATGGCTGTGTTTCCGGTTGCTTTGCTTAAGGCATTACGGAGATTTTCCATCCCACCCAATACAGAAAATGCGGAAAGTATTTTGACAGGGGTTTGTTTGGGCGCATCGCCGTCATCGGAAGATGCTTCCAAAGAACAACGTGCATTGAAATAATCCTCCAGTTCGGATTGCTTGAGCTTCTCCAATGAATAAACCGCTTTATGCAATAATTCCTGTTGGTCTTCCTGCCTAGGCATACGGGCCGCCTTCCGTAATAACAAATCGGCCATTCCACGATAAATGGGTTCCAAGGTTTCAGTGTAGGAAGATTTCCCATCGGCGTTAACCAGGGGGATGTCGTTGCGGATCATGTCCACATAGAGCATCGCCTCATCGTAGGCATTGATGGCTTTTTCTTCTTGTCCTTCAAGGGTCAGAAGCCGTGCTAGCTTGGATTGCCACGCCATAATTAAATCCGGTGCATCCGCCTGCACAGAATATCGGATGGCCAATACAGTTTGTTGAATAGCCTCTTTGCGGTTTTGATCCCATTCGAGGCAGCTTGCCAAAAAGCCTTCACCTTGGGATTGTGCGCGTAGCATACCCGTTTTGGCAGCCAAAATAATGCCCGGTTGGGCAACGCCGAATCCAAATTGCAAAAATTCGGTTGTGAGGCTTAACGCTGAGCCTTCCCTATGCATGGATTCGAGTTGATCCATGATATTGAGCAGCAGGTCGACTCGGGATACGTCGTCTTTCACGTCTGGCAAGTTGGAATGCACCTGTTTCAACATGGCGAAACGCTGGGATGGATCGTCTTCCAATCTGGCCAAATGCAATTGCGTGGCGTAGGCCAGTGCCAAATCCCTGTTATTGTTTGCCAAGTCATGGCTTTCCTTAAATTCAGCCTTTGCCTGCTGCCGATACTCTTCTTTTCGATCCACATATATTTTTTGGTCGCCGGGCCTTTTGTCCTTTTCGGCATTTTCGGCATCCAAACCCTTGTCTAGGGATAACTTCGCGTGAACTAGGCCGAGATAGGCCTTGATTCGCGCTTCCAATGCTGGGTTTTTGGCTTGCCTTGACAAATCCAGAGCACGCTTCAGACGGGGTTCGGCAAAATTGAGTGGGGGGGGCTTTTGATCTGGTTCATCAACCTGCTCAGGTGGTTTCAATCGATGTAGAAGGTATAAGGCATATCCTGAAGCGCCATAAATTTCGGCCAATTGCCCTGGCTGGTCTCCTTGCATTTCGGCATCGGCCAAGGCGAGATTAAATTCAAGCAATGCGGGGCTGTATTTGCCGGAACCTAGATAGGTGTATCCTTGCGCCAAATGCGCCGCGTCGTCGGCGGCAGCAGGCTCTATCAGCGAAAAACCCGCGATGGCAAATGCCGCAACTAGGAAAAAACTTGAGGGCAGCCATTTCAATTTCATACAGTTGTTCCCATTTAAAATAC
>Ga0007854_10000704_pt1 | contig 21566 bp, 23 predicted proteins | sample CryBogCBH12Aug08_FD_60382 | JGI IMG/M metagenome (GOLD analysis project Ga0007854, IMG submission 60382) | Freshwater microbial communities from Crystal Bog, Wisconsin, USA - CBH12Aug08 | ecosystem: Environmental > Aquatic > Freshwater > Lake | place: Crystal Bog, Wisconsin, USA | collected... | reverse complement strand
AGCCGAAACTGCCGACGATGAAAATTTATCTCGGCGCGGAAATGCTCGACGCCGAGCTGGCGCTGACGCAGGAGCAGGAGATGACTGGCATGATGTTCCGCACGAACATCCAGGAGACCGACGCGATGCTGTTCGTGCTGCCGGAGCCGCAGCGCGCGAGTTTTTGGATGAAGAACTGTCCCGAATCCATCTCCGCCGCCTACATCACGACCGATGGCACGATTCAGGAAATCCATCACCTCGAACAAAACGACACCAATTCCGTGGTCGCCGCGCGCGACGACATCCGGTTTGTTTTGGAAACGAAGGAAGGCTGGTTCACGCGCCACAACATCGCGCCCGGCACGGTAATCACTTCGGAAAAAGGCTCGCTGGCGGATACTTTTTTGCGCCGCCAGTAGCCAACTACTTGCCCGCAGAAATCTTGTCCAGTCTAGCTTTCAAATCGGCTTCGTCCGGCAGGCCGGTAAGGCGGTCGGCCACCTTGCCGTCCTTGAAAAAAATCAGCGTCGGAATCGCCTGCACCTGGAAATTCTGCGCCAGCCCCGGCGACTCGTCCACGTTGATTTTGACGAACTTGATTTTGTCCGCATAGCCGCCGGCCAGTTTGTCCAGCATCGGCGAAAGCTGCCGACACGGGCCGCACCACGTCGCGTAAAAATCCGCCACCACCGGCGTCGCGCAGCGCGTCACCTCATCGGCAAAATCTCCCTGCGTGATATGCTTCACGTTTGCCGTGGACTCGTTCATCGCCGCCGGATTACCGCAGCCAGCCAGCACCAAAAGCGTCGCACCAACCAAAACTGGAAAAAGTTTCTGCAGAAAGTTCATGGAGAGATTCTATCGCCAGTCAACGTGATTCGCAAATTCGTTGGTAGGGCGCGCAGTCCTCTGCGCGCCGCCCCCTGCAAAACGATGCTCCATAGTTCGCAATGAACGGCGGTCAGAGGACTGACCGCCCTACCTTTTCAAACTGTTTGCGAAATTTTCATTCCAGCTTAGGATTCGGCCATGCTGTCGCTCGAACAACTGGCCGAACTTCTGGAAAACAACCGCGTCGCTGCATCTGCGAGCGTGAAAGAATTTTCGCTCGGCGGCAAGAAGTTCCATTTTAATTCCCAGCCCACCATCATGGGCGTGGTCAATTTGTCCGCCGACTCGTGGTATCGCGAAAGCGTGTGTTTATCGGCAGATTCCGCGATTCAACGCGGCAAGGTGCTGTCGGCGCAGGGCGCACAAATCATTGATGTCGGCGCGGAATCCACGCTGGCGCACGCGGCGCGCGTCGGCAATACGGCGCAGAAATCGAAGCTGATTCCGGTCATCCAGGCGCTGCGGCAGGAAAAAATTCTCGTCTCGGTGGAAACCTATTCGCCCGCCGTCACGCGCGTGAGCCTCGAAGCTGGCGCCAACATCCTGAACCTGACGGGCACCGTCGGGTCGAAGGAAATATACAAGCTGGTTGCCGACCACGACGCGGCGGTCATCATTTGTTACGTCGCCGGCAAAAACGTCCGCGAAGTCGGCGACTTTGATTTGAGCGCCGACCCGATTCCAATGCTGCGGGAATTTTTCGCGCGGCAAATCGAAGTCGCGCAAAAGTGCGGCGTGGAAAAAATCTTCATCGATCCCGGCCTCGGCTTTTACTACCGCAACTTGCAAGACAGCGCGGTGCGCGTGCGGCATCAGATGAACGTTTTTCTGAACACCTTCCGCCTGCGCGAACTCGGTTTTCCCGTCTGCCACGCGCTGCCGCACGCGTTCGAGTTTTTCGGCGACGAAGTCCGCTGCGCCGAGCCATTCTTCGCCGTGCTGGCGGCGCTGGGGAAAACGGATTTGTTCCGCACGCATGAAGTCCCGCGCATCAAGGCCGTGCTGGAAACGCTGAATGTTTTTTGAATCTCACGCAAAGGCGCAAAGAAAGTTCAAATTCTTCGCGCCTTTGCGTCTTTGCGTGAGAAATTATTTCTTGCGGCAGAGAAACACGCCTTCCTCTTCTGATTTCGCAATCCATTCGCCGGAAACTTCAAGGCCATGGCGTCTAAGCGATTTGCGAACGAGCGCGGACGTGTAGCGATAAGAAAAGAAAAGCCGGATGGCTTCGCCACGCGCGAACAAAAACTCTTGCCCGCTGACTTTAATTTTTCTGGCACGGCGAAAATGAAACCGGGCGACCACGCGTTGCAACCCCAATCCGCCGGTTTCAATGCTGAAACGCAGCTCGCCGTCGCGCGCTTCCACGCCCAGATCGAAGAGAAAGGCGGTGAGCCAGTCGCGCGTCAGCGGATTGTCGTATTGCGGGATAATTTTTCTCATGCCAGCGGCGTAATCGTCGCCCGGCGCAAGGTTGGCGCTGAACAGCAGATAATCGTTGGGGCGCAAAAGCCCTGTAAGTTTCGGCAGAATCTGGCGCGGCTCGAAATTTGGAATCATGCCGAAGAAAGTGACGAGTGACGGGTGACGAGTGGCGAGTTGGGCGGGCAAGCCGTCTGCCGTCGCCAAGTCGCAGACAAACGGAAAGCAATTTGTTGCCGGCACCAGACTAAGCGCCGTCTGACGCGCGACGAGCACCATCGCCACGCTGACATCGCAGGGCGTGTAGGAAAGTTTTTTGCCGTGCGCTTGCAACTGCTTCAGCAACTGAACGTCCTTTTGTCCGCCGCCGCAGCCGAGGCCGATGACGTGAACTTGCCAGCCTTTGATTTGATTTGCAGTGGCAATGAAGGCTTCGTCGTAAGTCGTCAGGCAATTTCTGTCGTAGCGAGCGGGCGAGTGCGCCTCGTGCAACGCGAGCCATTTCTGAGTCTGTTTGACGCTGTCGTAGTGGAATTTGTGATTCACGCGCCGCGTGCGCAGTGAGGCGAGCAGATCACGGCGAACATTTTCTGGAAACTGGCTGGGATGGATCGCAATTTGGACGCTGACAGTCATGCACGATTAATTCTGCGGGAAAACCTGGTATAGGAGCAGATAAATCACCACGCCGGTCACGGAAACATAAAGCCAAAGCGGCCAAGTCCAGCGCGCGATTTTTCTGTGCGCTTCGAAGTTTTGTTTTTTTGCCCGCCAGAGCGTCATCAGTATCAGTGGCACAATTGCAATAGCGAGAATCGTATGGGTGGCGAGAATCGTCAAATAAACTGGCCGGAACCACGCGGGATTCAAGAAGTGCGTCACCGTTCTGACCGTGGCGTGGTAAGTCAGATAGCACGCGAGGAAAACCACCGATGTGCAGAATGCGGAGATCATGCAGTTGCGGTGAGCGATCTTATTGCCACGCTTGATGGCAATGAAACCGGCGGCGAGAAAAACCGCGCTCAAGCCGTTGAGGGTGGCGTTGACGGCGGGCAAATCGTGGAGGGTCATGGTTCGCTTTCCAACTGGCGGACGGATTTCAAAATCTTTGGCAACACGGCGTTCGTCCAATCCACACCATCGCCGCCGGTTTCAAAAAATCCGCGCAATTGCGCGTGCTTGTCCACGATGACGAAAATCGTCGTGTGGATGAACAAGTCGGCGGCGTCCTTCTGCTCCGCCGGCTTCACCGGCTGCGCGCTCAATTTCAGGCTGTTCGCGGCGACGCCGGCAATTTCACTTTTCGTGCCGGTGAGAAAAGTCCAGCGACTGAAGTCCGCGCCGAAATGTTCGCCGTATTTTTTTAGCACGGCGGCCGTATCGAATTCCGGGTCCGTGGTGAGCGTGACGAGTTTTGCACTGCTTTCCGGTGGCAGCAAACCCTGCACCTGCCGCATCTGCTGCGTTAGGCGCGGGCACGGACCGGCGCAGCGCGTGAAGATGATGTCGGCGAGCCAAACGTGGTTGGTGAAATCAGCGAGCGTCACTGGCCGGCTTTCCTGGCAGGTAAGCGTGAACGGTGCCACCGTGCCAAGGACACGCATGGGCGGGCCGCTGCGGCTGACTTGCAGCCACCACACCAGAAATGTCGTGGCCATGGTCACCGACAGGAGCAAATACCCCACCCAAATGATGCGGGGCGGACGTGGTGAAACTTCCGTCATAGACTGGGTATTATGCCGCTGGAAAATCTGGCGGCAAGCCAAGTTGCGACGGCTTATTCAAAGCTCGCGGGCGCACCTGAAGCGGATTTGGACTTGATCCAGTCGTCAAAATCTTGCTGGCTTTGCACGACGATGAAGCCGCCGGACATCGCCGCATGACCATTGCCACAAAGCTGCGCGCATTCAATCTGGTAGCGGCCAATTTTCGTCGGCGTGAACGTGCAGGGTATGCGCAGCCCGGGAATGGCGTCCTGCGTCAGGCGCATGGCGACGAGCTTCAGCGAGTGAATCACGTCTTTGGAACTAAGATAAATCAGCACAGGTTTATTGACGACAACGTGGATTTCATTGAGCACCTGAACGTCGTCCTTGCCGGCGGGGTCGGCGGGATCCACACCAAAAACATTGTCGCTGGAAATGAGCTTCATGTCCTGCCGGCCAAATTTTCCGTCCGCGCCGGGATAACGGGCGTTCCAAGCAAACTGCTGCGCCATGATTTGGATAACGGTGGATTCTTCGGGCTTGGGAAAACGATCTACATTTTTCGCCCAAATAGGAATGGCCACGCCGACGAGCAGCACAGCTTCAATCACGACTACGGCAATCTCACTAAACTTGGGCAGCGGACTTTTGGAGCCTTCGTAGTCGGCCGTGGGATTGCGCACGGCATTGAAGCGCCAGAGCGCGTAGCCAAAATACAGACTCCAGCCCACGAGCAATGCAAGCATCAGCCAATGGACATAAACCATGAGGTCGTCCACCGCCTGGCCGTTCAGCGAGGCGAGTTCGGGCAAACCAAGGAGATGATGGGCAAACCAGTCATTCATAATTTTGGAGCTTGGGGAGAATTTTTTTGTTCGGCGGCGGCGGTGAGCGCCTCGCTCTTGCGGATGGCGTAAATCAAAAAGGTCAGGAATGCGCCAAGCACCGTGGTGAGCACGGCTCCGAGCGTGAGGATGGCCCAGTTCATGCCGTCAGCCATCGGCGAATCAATGTTGCCACCAAAACATGCGGCGCACGCAAAAATTTTCGCGGGCGCGAACGTGGCCAGGGCAAATATGGTTTTGCGGAACGATTTCACAGGTAACTGACGTTTTTCAGTTTCTTCAAAAAATAAACGCCGTAAACAATGACAAAAATGCCTGCGGCAATGCCCGCCGCCCCCCACAGCACGCTGCCAGATTGAAACGCCCACGCCGCGCAGCCGAAAGACAGCGCGGTTAGCAGCGTCACAAAAATGAGATGGAAGGCTTTGAGGGACATATAGGTTTAATGGCTGGCCGTGCCAGGCGGAAAACCGTTCGTCGCCCAGAGGGTTAAGCCCATCAGGCCGATGAAAAAGAACACAGTGAACGCCAGCACGGTGTAAATCAGTTTTTTCTCGGACAGCAGATGCATCAGGTAGCCGGCGACGAGAAATGCATTCACCACGGCGATGGCGAGGATAAGCGCGACTTTAAGCGTCCAGCCGTCGCCAATGTGCGAGAATGACGTGGCGATCATCGCCGACGTGGTGCAGACGACGACGAGAAACACCACCGCGCAGAGGCGGATGTAGCTTTGCAGGGAAACGGGTTTTTCGGATTCGCTCATAAAATTCTCAAGTCAAATAAAGCACAGGGAACAGAAAAATCCAGACCAAGTCCACGAAATGCCAGAACAGGCCGGAAACCTCAATACGGTTGGTAAAGCGCTCGGGATCAGTCTTCCACATCGCGCCACCAAAGGCCCAGAAGTAAAATATTACAACCGTGCCGCCCAAAATGTGCAGCGCGTGCAGACCGGTGAGTGTGAAATAAATTGCGGTGAAGGTATTATGCTTCGGGCCGTAATTCTCCATCTTCTTGATGTCAGTGGCGGCGATGGTAATTTCGTCATGCTTCGCGGCCTGCGCCTCAGGACTGCGCAAATCCATCAGTTCCTTCCGGTCTTCGACGATGTGACCGTGGAGCGTGACCGTTCCGGTTTTTTTGGCAAGGTCGAAATCGGCGGATTTTTCCACGAGATGGCCATCGGCGAATTTGCCGTTGGCCAGCGCGATTTCATAATGAATCAACTTGTCGTGATATTCGTAGGATTTGATTCCCAAAAATATCAGCGCCAACAAAATGGTGCAGGCGTGAAAAATCTTAAACTTGGTGAAGTCGCGCACCTTGCACGCCGCCCACGCGAGCAGCGTGGTGATGGCCGAGAGCGCGAGCAGCAGCGTGTTGACGGTGCCGAGCGTGACATTGAGCCAGCCGTGCGGCCACATGCCCGGCTCCGCACCGACGCGCAGTAAAATATACGCGGAAAAAAGTCCGCCAAAGAGCATCACTTCGGACGCCAGGAACAGCCAGATGCCGAGCTTCGCGTTGTAGATGCCGGTATCCGGCCGATTTTGAACGGTGTAGGGAATTTCCATGGAAAATTAGTGGTGCGCGGTTGGGGTTCTCGGCGCGGAAGGTCCTTCCGCCTCGTCCTGCGGCGTGAAATCCGTGGCATGGCCGGGCGCGCTGTATTCGTAAGGACCGCGAACAACAATTGGTTCGTGGGCGAAATTGCCGTGCGGCGGCGGCGTGGGCGTCTGCCAGTCGAGTGTCGTAGCGTCCCAAGGATTGTCATTCTCCACTTTTTCACCGTGGCTGATGCTCCAAAATAAATTAATGATGAACGGAATCTGCGCAACGCCCAGCGCGATGGCCGCCCAGAGAATCCAGGTGTTCAACTCCATCACCGAGCCGGGCAACGTATCAATGGCGTTCGGCACGCGTGCGGCGGAATAGTTCACCGCGCCATCGCTCATACGGCGCAACATGCCTTTGATGCCCTGCGCGAACATCGGCATGAAAACAAGATTCATGAAGACGAACGAGCACCAGAAATGCACGCGCCCCCAGAATTCATTCATTTTTCGGCCGGTAATTTTTGGAAACCAGAAATACACGCCGGCAAACAACGCGAAAATCGTCCCGGGTGCGACCACATAATGAAAATGCGCGATCACATAATAAGTGTCATGCAAATACAAATCTGCCGCCGCGAGACCAAGCGGCAAACCGGTCAAACCGCCAATGCCGAACATCGGCAGAAAGCCGAGCGCAAACAACATCGGCGTGTTGATGCGGATGGAGCCGCCCCAAAGCGACAGGAACATACACGTCAAAATAATGACGGATGGCACGGAAATAATCATCGTGGTCGTCTGGAAGAACGTCGCGATTTTCTGGCCCATGCCGGTCAGATACATGTGATGCGCCCAAACGATGAACGACAGGAAGCCGACAAACAGCGCGGAATAGACGAGCGATTTGTAGCCCCAAAGTGGCTTGCGCGTGTTGTTGGCAATGACTTCGGCAACGATGCCCATCGCTGGCAAAATCAAGACATAAACTTCAGGATGACCAAGAAACCAAAACAAATGTTGCCACAACAACGGACTGCCGCCGCCGCTGCGGTCAGCAAGCTGCCCGCCGACGGCAAGCCCGGTCGGCAGGAAAAAACTGGTGTGCGCGACGTTGTCCATCAATTGCAAAACACCGGCGGCTTCGAGCGGCGGAAATGCGAGCAGCAGAATGAATGCGGTCACAAACTGCGCCCAGACAAAAAACGGCATCCTCATCCATGTCATGCCCGGCGCACGAAGCTGGATGATTGTGGCGATGAAATTCACCGCGCCAAGGAGCGACGACGTGATGAGCAAAACCATTCCCACCAGCCAAAATGCCTGACCATTTGTCGGGATGGTCGAAGCGAGCGGTGAATACGATGTCCAGCCCGCCTGCGCGGCGCCGCCTGGAATAAAAAAGCTCACCAACATCACCACACCACCGAGGAAAAACGCGTGGAAGCTCGCCATGTTGATGCGCGGAAACGTCATGTCCGGCGCGCCAATCATCAGCGGCACGACGTAATTGCCGAACGCCGCAAACGCCAGCGGCACGACGCCGAGAAATACCATGATGGTGCCGTGCATCGCGCCGAAGGAATTATAGAGGTCGGGTGAAATCGCGCCGCCGGCTGCCATCGGACCGCAAATCTTTTCCAGCAGCGGACCAAGCACCGGCACCGGCACGCCCGGATGCGCGATCTGCCAGCGCATCAGCATCATCAGGAAAAACCCGAACAGCATGAAGCAAAGCGACATGAAGCCATATTGGATACCGATGACCTTGTGGTCGGTGGAGAAAATATATTTCTGCCAGAAATTCGGCTCGTGGTGCTCATGATGGCCGTGGTCGTCGTGCGCGAGGTGCGCCGTGCCTTCGCGAAACGGCGGAAATTGTTGAACAGTCGCTTGCATAAAATTATTTCAATTTGTCCCAGACCATCGCCGCGAGCAGCAGCGGCAGGTAAATGATGGAGGCCAGAAAAAGCTGCCGGGCACGTTGCGCCGTGAGCTGCCGCGCGAACCGCACCGCGCACCAAAAATATCCGGCGCTCAAAATGACGGCGAGCGCGAGATAGATTTGCCCGTTCATTTTCAGCAGAAACGGGCAGAGGCTCACGATGAACAACGCAAGCGTGTTGCCAACCGCGTGTTGCGCCGTGCGGGTGCCATCGGCATCCACGTTGGGCAGCATGACGAAGCCGGCTTTGGCATATTCTTCCTTGTAAAGCCACGCAATGGCCATGAAATGCGGAATCTGCCAGAACGCCAGAATCGCAAACAGCGTCCAGCCTTCGCCGCTAAGTTCATTGCGCGCGGCAGTCCAGCCCATCAGCGGCGGCAGCGCGCCGGGAATCGCACCGATGAGCGTGTTGACCCACGTCACACGCTTGAGCGGCGTGTAAATAAAAAGATAACTGACGGAAGTCACCGCGCCGACAACGCTCGTCAGCGGGTTCACCAGAACCGCGAGATAAATCAAGCCGGCCACGGAACAAACGCCGCCAAAAATCGCGACGGTCGCCGGCTGCAAACGCCCCGACGGCAGCGGCCGGCTGGCGGTGCGGCGCATCTTGGCGTCGTATTCGCGTTCGAGCAACTGATTCAAGGCCGCCGCGCCGGAGGCAACCAGCGCCGTGCCAAAAAGCGTGTGAAACATCAGCAGATAATTCACGCCGCCGTGCTGACCGAGATAAAAACCCACAAACGTGGTCAGCAGCACGAGCGCGGTGAGCCGCGCCTTGACCAAATCCGCCAGGACCGCCAGCAGGCTTTTTTCCGCGCCGAGCGTTGAGACAAATGCTTCCGCCGATGATTTCATTCTTTGGTAAAATTGCGACTAGTATCGCGCCTAATTCAACCTATTTTGTCATGCCGTGGCAAAATATGCAATGTCGTTTGGCGCGAAATTATCTAGGTGAATGCCTCAAGTAGGCCCGGTGAAAACCTTATGCCGCAAGCCTGGTTCGACGCGCGGCCACCAGCCACCACAGCGCGCCGGTCAGCAGCGCCGAAGCGCCGACCATGACGTGCAACGTGGTCACGTCCGCCGCCTTGTTCGACCAGATGGTCGCCGCGCCGAGGACGATTTGCAGCGAGAGGAGCACCAACCAGAAAAAGGCTAATTTCGTCAACGCGTCACGCCCGCCCATTTTTTTCCGCGCGAGCATAGCTGCGGCCACGACGCCGAGAAAAATGGCGTAGGCAACGAAGCGATGAATCATTTGCAGATTCACCTGAAACGCGGTGATGGGGTTGCCGATGGTGCCGACCGGGCGCGTGGCATTGTAATTCGCAATAGCTTCCGGCGTGGTGGCCGGCCAGATTTTTCCGTGCGCGGTCGGAAAATCCCAAATCGCCAGCCCGGCATGCTGATGCCGCATGGTGGCCGCGATGAGTAGTTGGATGAAAATTAAAATTGTGACGTAAAGCACATGGCTACGCAGCCCACGCGGAACGGCAGTCTGTTTTTCAGACGCAGAATTAATCCACCAGCGGCTGGTGAACAGCGCGATGGATGCGGTTAGCACAAGAAAAGTTTGTGCAACCGCGCCGTGCGGCACACCAAGCCAGTTAAGCTGCCAGCGGACACGCAGTCCGCCAAGGATGCCCTGCACGATGACGAGCAAAAATGCCGCGATGCCGAGCCATTGAATCCACTTGCGGGAATCTTTGAGCCAAAGCCAAACCGCGAGAATGGTCGTCAGAAAACCGACGCCGGAGGCGAGCAGCCGGTGCGAATGTTCGTATTTGATGCCGCCAATCCATTTGTCCACGGGAAACAGAAACATGTTGTAACCGTATGTCGTCGGCCAGTCGGGCACGGACATGCCGGCTTCGTGGCTGGTGACGAGACCGCCAAGGCCGATGAGCAGAAACGTAGCGACGGCGTTCAGCACCGCAAACCAAAACAGCGCGGGAGAATATTTGTTGTTCATGTTCAAAAAAGAAACGACCGCTGCGGCTTTTTCGCGCAGCGGCCGTTTGCAGGCGAAAAATTTATTTTACTTCAAACGAAAAGTCCTGCGCCACGCCGTCAGCCTTGACCTCGATCTCGGCAGTTTGCACGCCGAGTTTACGGTGCGCAGCTTCGAGCGTGTATTTACCGGGAGGCACGTTTTTGATGGTGAATTTTCCATCCGCGCCGCTGACCGCGAAATACGGATGATCGAACACGCTCACCCACGCAAACATCCACGGATGCACGTCGCACTGGAATTTCAGGAACGGTTCCGGCTTGTCAAAGGTGTAGGTCAAGTCCGGTCCGCCGCCCATCTGCACTTGGTTTGATTCGGGATTGGCCGTGGGCTTGGTGTGGACGTTGTGAACGAAAGAGTCGGAATTTTTCACGATTAATTTTTGGCCGGTTTGGATGGCGAGGATTTGTGGCGTGTAAAGCGCGCCTTTCTGGTCAATCGTCACCGGCGCCGCACTCGCGCCGGTGGACTGGCCGGAAATGCCCTTGAGCGAAACGACCACGTCGGCCAGCTCGCCGTTCGCCCCGACAACGTAAAATTTCGTCTTCGGCAGGCCGTTCGGATACAGCGGCGCGCAGTTCGGGTCATCCTTGATTGGCGTGATTTCCTTGGCGGCGGGAGCCGTGCCTTTCAAGGTGATGGTGCCGGTGATGTCGCCCGCCGACGCGATTTGCGCGGCGGCGAAAAGTCCGAGGGTGAGGGATAAAACAGATTTTTTCATAACATTAAAAACAGTTTAGAAACTACCAGTCACCGGCGCGCCTCGCAAGCGGATTACAAGCGCTCACAGACTCCGCATCACCGCCGCCATCGCCAAAGCGGTCTGCGCCGCCTCGGTGCCGCGATTGTGTTTCTCGTCGAGACAGCGTTCCACCGCCTGCTGCTCATTTTCCAGCAATAATACTTCGTGGATAACCGGCACCTCGTGCTGGATTTGGATTTGCACCAGCGCATTGCTTACAGCTTCGCCAATATGCTGCGCGTGCGTCGTCGCGCCGCGCAGGATGACGCCAAGGCAAAGGATGGCGGAAAACTTTTGCGCACGCGCGAGTTTGGCAGCAACGACGGGAATTTCATACGCGCCCGGCACGCGGAGGATTTCCACTTTGCCGCCGGCGCGGAGGATTTCCGCTTTCGCCGCGCGCAACATGGCGTCCACAAAACGGGAATTATATTTCGACGCGATGATGGCGAACGTGCCACCAATGGCGCGGACTGATTTGGCTTTGACGGGTTTTAACATGAAAATATTTAAGAAATTCTATAATAAATGGCCTAGCTTCTCGCGTTTGGTTTTCAGATACCGCTCGTTGTGCGGATTAGATTTTATCTTGATGGGAACCTGCTGCGTGATGTGCAGGCCGTAACCTTCCAGCCCGACGATTTTACGCGGGTTGTTCGTGAGCAGCCGGATGGTTTTCAGGCCAAGGTCACAGAGGATTTGCGCGCCGAGACCGTATTCGCGCAGGTCCATCTTGAAGCCGAGTTTCTCGTTCGCCTCCACGGTGTCGTAGCCCTGCTCCTGCAATTTGTAGGCCTGAATCTTCGGCGCGAGGCCGATGCCGCGGCCTTCCTGCCGCATGTAGAGAATCACGCCGCAGCCGGCCTCGGCCACCTGCCGCATGGCGGTGTGCAATTGCGGCCCGCAATCGCAGCGGCGCGAGCCAAACACATCGCCGGTGAGGCATTCGCTGTGGACGCGGACGAGGACGTTTTTTTTGCCAACCACATCGCCGCGCACGAGCGCGAGGTGATGCTGGCCGTCCAGCTTGGAGCGGTAAAGCGCGAGGTCGAAATCGCCATAATCCGTGGGCAGCTTGATGGTCTCGATGCGTTCGACCAATTTTTCGCGCGTGCGGCGGTATTCAATCAACGACGCGATGGAACAGATTTTAAGTTTGTATTTTTTGGCGAATTTCAGCAGCGCCGGCAACCGCGCCATCGTGCCATCATCGTTCATGATTTCGCAGATGACGCCGATGGGCCGCGCGCCTGCCAGCGTGACCAAATCCACTGCCGCTTCGGTGTGGCCGGAACGCTGCAAGACGCCGCCGGGCTTCGCGCGCAGCGGGAAAACGTGGCCCGGCTGCACCAGGTCGTCCGGCATGGCCGTCGGCGACGCCATAATGGCAATCGTCTTCGCCCGGTCCGCGGCGCTGATGCCGCTGCCGATGCCCTTGGCCGCGTCCACGCTCACCTGAAAATCCGTCCGAAACACCTCGCGGTTCTGTTTGACCATGCGCTCGATGCCGAGCTGCTGCAGGCGCTCGCTGCTGGTCGGCACGCAGATTAAGCCGCGCCCATGCTTGGCCATGAAGTTGATGGCGGCCGGCGTCACGAATTGCGCGGCCATGATGAGATCGCCTTCATTCTCGCGATCTTCGTCGTCGGTGACGATGACCATCCGGCCGCGGCGGATGTCCGCCACAACGGCTTCAATGGAATCAAATTTGGTTTTCATCAGCGCAAACAGGCTAAACATCGCACCGCCAAATGTCACCTTCAAGCTGCGTTGCGCCGCGTGGGAATTTATGTTGGAGCCATGCAAAACTTCTGCTAAAGTGAATAAGTAATCAGTCGAATTTGGTCGGCGAGGGAGGTTGGCGCCCAATAAACATGTCATCCAAACCCGAAAAATCGTCCGGCAGTGCGGCGGCGAGTGTTTCCGCATCCGGGCATGATGTGCCGGAAAGTCTCCGGCGACTCGACCGACTTGCCAACGTCGGCCTCGTTTCCGCCAGCCTCGCGCATGAAATCAAGAATGGTCTCGTGGCCGTGAAGACTTACACCGAGGTATTGCTGGAAAAAGGCGACGACAACCAGATGACCGAGTTGGTGCGCCGCGAACTCACCCGCATTGACGGCTTGGCCAGCCAGATGCTCCGCCTGTCCGCGCCCAAGGCCAGCACACCCAAGACGCTGAACCTCCACCAGACGCTGGATCATTCCCTGCGGGTGCTGGAATACCAGCTTCGCGACCGGTTCATCACCCTTCAGCGCGATTACTCCGCCAGCCCCGACACCGTGCGCGGTGACGAAGCTCAGTTGCAGCAGGCTTTCATGAATCTTGTTCTTAACGCGGTGGAGGCCATCGGCCAGAACGGCGAGCTGACCGTGCGGACGGTGTTGGCCCCGGCGGTAAACGGCGGGCAACGCCTGCGTATCTTTTTTCAGGACACCGGGCCGGGCATCACGCCCGAAAATCTGGCACGGCTCTTTGAACCCTTCTTCACCACCAAGAAAAATGGCACCGGGCTCGGTCTGGCCATCACGCGGCGCGTGGCCGAGGACCATCAAGGCGACATCGAAGTGACCAGCGAACCCGGCTCGGGCGCGGTCTTTATTTTCTCGCTACCGGCGACCTAGGTAAAAACTCTGGACGCGGTTTGTCCTTGCTCCATAGACGCAGCGATTTATTTTCCGGTCATGCGTGCGTTGCGGAACCTGTTCTTTATTTTTCTGGGAGCCTTGGCGGCGATTATCGTGGTTGCCCTGATTGTGCCCACCGCACTTTGGCTGAACCACGGCGGTGGACGTTTTTTCTGGAACACCACCAGCGTGGTCCACGAAGTTCAATCGCTGTCGGATTTGGTGACCGTCAAATACGTCATGAACAAGGTCGTGGTGCTGGAAGACGTAAAGTGGTATGGCGAAAACCGCGTGCTGCTCCTTGCGCAAGGCGTGGTGAAAGCGGGCATTGACCTAAAACGCCTGAAACCGGAAGACGTGGACATCGCGGGCAAAAAAATTTCCCTGCGCCTGCCTCCGGCGGAAGTGACGGACGCCTATCTAGACGACGCGGCGAGCCAGGTGATTGATCACACCACCGGCCTGCTCCGCGCCTTCGACAAAGATTTGGAAGAGTCCGCCCGGCAGAATGCGGTGGACGACATCAAGCGCGCTGCGCGCAACGCCGGCATCCTTGCGGAAGCTGACAAGCGCGGGCGAGAAGAGTTGGCGAATTTTTTCAAACGCGCGGGCTTTGCGACGGTTGAGTTTCGCTGACCGCCGTGCCCAAATTTTGGGGTGCGTGTCTAATTATCACCGGCGACAGGACGTCGGGAAAAAAGGTTACCGGAAGGCGGCGACGGATTGCCGGAATTTTGCGAACGCGCGGAGGAACGCGTAATCCAGCCAATGGAATCGTCGCCATCCGTAAATGGATTGCGGCAAGCGCGGCACTCACCGGGGAGGTGCGGGAGAGTTGTAATTTTCTGGCCACGGATTGATTGATGCAATCCGCGTGCCAGAAATTATTCACCGTTTACCCAGCCGCGCGAGCAGCTTGGCGTGGATGCCGTCGAAGCCGCCGTTGCTGAAAACCACCACCACATCGCCACCCAGCGCCTGTTGCGCGAGATGCGCCACGATGGCATTGGCGTCCGGTAGATACACGGCTGTTTTGCCGGAAGCCTTGATGTCGGCCATCAGTTTTTCGGGGTTCAACCGCTCGTCAGCGGATATTTGCTCCAACCGCGCCACCTCGGAAACGATGACTGCATTCGCATCAGCAAAAGATTCCGCCAGTTCCTGCTGAAACACATTCCGGCGCGTCGTGTTGCTGCGCGGCTCGAACACCGCCCAAATCTTCTCGCGCGCATACCGGAGCCGGAGCGCCTTGAGCGTTTCGCGGATCGCCGTCGGATGATGACCAAAATCGTCAATGATCGTCACGCCGCCAGCGATGCCTTTGATTTCCTGCCGCCGCTTGATGCCCTTGAACGTATCGAAGGCGGACTGGATTTGCTTGTTGGACAAGCCGCAATGTTTCGCCGCCGCGATAACGGCGAGCGCATTGCGGACGTTGAGTTCGCCGACGAGGTTGATATGAAACTTCGCGCTCGGAATCTCAAATTCGCTGGCCGTTGAGCCGAGGCGCAAATTCGTCGCGCGGATGGAATTGTGCTCGCCGAGTCCGAAGCGCTTCAGCGGGGAGATTTTCCAGTCCGCCAGCAAAGACGTGATGTTTTCGTCGTCGCCGTTCGCCAGCAACAGGCCATTGCGCGGCACGAGGCGGATGAAATGCGAGAACGTTTTCTTTACCGCGTCGAGATTTTCAAAAATGTCGGCGTGATCAAATTCCAGATTGTTGACGACAGCGACTTCCGGCTGGTAGTGAATAAATTTGCTGCGCTTGTCGAAAAACGCGGTGTCGTATTCGTCGCCCTCGATGATGAACCATTCGCTGTCCGTGAAGCGCGCGCCCTGCGAAAAATTATTCGGGATGCCGCCGATGAGATAGCTCGGGTTCAGCCCGTTGTGCTCGAACACCCACGTCAGCAAACTCGTCGTCGTCGTCTTACCGTGCGTGCCGCTGACCACGATGGAGCGCTTGCCGCGGATGAAAAACTCCGCCAGCAGCGCCGCCAGCGAGCAATACCGCAGCTTGTGGTCGAGCACGTATTCCGCCTCCGGGTTGCCGCGGGAAATGGCGTTGCCGATGACCACGAGGTCCGGTTTGTGATTGAGGTTCTGCTCCGCGTAACCATTCATGACGACGATCCCTTTTTGCGCGAGGAACGACGCCATCGGCTCATAGACATTCTGGTCAGAGCCGGTGACTTGAAAACCTTTGTCCAGCATCGCGGCAGCGGCGGAAGCCATCGCCGTGCCACCGATGCCGGTGAAGTGAACGGATTTGATCTCGGATGAAAACATTCCCGCCATGATGACGAAAGTTCAGGGACAGAAAAAGTCTGAATTGCTTAAAGTGAAAAACCTTCCAGACGAAGAGACTTTACATATCACGCGCTGCCAATCATTCCTCAAACAACGCCTGCGCGAATTGCTTGGCGTCGAACGGCTGCAAATCGTCCGGCTGCTCGCCGAGGCCGATAAATTTAATTGGCAGGCCAAGTTCTCTTTGGATTGCCACCACCATGCCACCTTTGCTAGTGCCATCCAGCTTGGTGACGATGAGGCCGGTCAGCGGCACCGCCTTGTGAAATTCACGCGCCTGGTTCAGCGCGTTCATGCCGGTGCTGCCGTCCAGCACAAGCAAAACTTCATGCGGCGCGCCCGCGAGCTGCTTGCCGATGACACGATGCAGCTTCTGCAATTCCTGCATCAGGTTGTGCTTTGTATGCAAACGTCCCGCAGTATCAATGAATAAATAATCCGCCTTGCGCGCCTGCGCGGCAGTCACGGCATCGTGCGCCACAGAAGCGGCGTCTGCGCCGTAGTTGCCGGCGATGACCTCGACCTTGAGGCGAGCGCCCCACAATTTGATCTGCTCAATTGCCGCCGCGCGAAAAGTGTCACACGCGGCAAGTAGCACGGTTTTTTTCTGCACCTGAAAATAATTTGCGAGCTTCGCACTGGTGGTGGTCTTGCCCGTGCCGTTCACGCCGACGATGGAAACGACGGTGGTGCCGCCGGAAATTTCTTTTAGCTTGGGGTTATTCGTTGAAAAACTTTTTTCAATTTCCGCCCGCGCAATGGCGAGGTAGTCAAGTCCCGCTGTGCCTTGCGTTTCGTAGGCTAATTTCACCGCTGCCACAATCTGCGACGTCATCGCCATACCGAGGTCGGCAGCGATGAGGGCCTGCTCGATTTCCTCCAGCGACTCGGCGGTCAGCTTGGGCGAGCGCGTAACGATGCGCCTGATTTCGTGCGTAAGCTTGGCGTGCGTCTTGGCGAGGCCGGCCTTGAATTTGGCGAAAAGACCCATGACTTATTTCCGATTTCAGTTTTCCGTTTTCCGTTTTTTTTGGGCGGCGTAAAGTTTTTCGATGTGCTCGTAAGGCAGCTTTACCGTGCCGATGAGCGGCTGCTTTTTGCTGAAGCCGTGGCAGTCGGAACCGCCGGTGACAAGTAAATCATATTTCTCGGCAATCTCCAGATAGCGTTCAGACATCACGGTGGAATGCTTAGTGTGAAAACATTCGATGCCGTCGAGCCCCGCTTTCACGAGGTCGGGAATGATGTCATCCGTGCGGTTCAAACCGGGATGCGCCATGACCGCAAGGCCGCCGGCCTGATGGATCAGCTCCACGCTTTCCAACGCGGACATCTTGGTCTTCGGCACCCACGCCGGCCGGCCTTTTTTGAGATATTTTTCAAACGCCTCGTCAAGGTTGCCGATGAGTTTTTCCTTCACCAGCGCGCGCGCGACGTGCGGCCGGCCGGGCGACTTGCAGTTCGCCAGCGCAAAAACCGCTTCCGGCTTGAGCGGAATCCCGAGCTTGTTCAGCGCTGCACACATTTCGTTGATGCGGTTCTGCCGCACGGCTTGAAACTTGGCGATGCGGTCCAGCAGCACCTTGTTTTTGGTGTCGAGAAAATAACCAAGCACATGGACTTCCGTGTCCTCATGCTCGGCGGTGAGCTCCGCGCCGGAAATAAACTCCATCTTCACGTTTGCACACGCCGCCGCCGCGCGTTCGCAACCCTCCACCGTATCGTGGTCGGTGAGCGCGATGCAGGCCAGCCCGGCTTTTTGCGCGCGCAGCACCAGCTCCTCCGGCGTGAAGGTGCCGTCGGAAAACTGCGTGTGCAGGTGCAGGTCCGCGAATTTCATTTTACGTTGCGCGCCGGCCGGAGAATTTCACCGCGCACCTTGTCGAGAATGCCGTTGACAAACTTGCCGCTGTCCTCGGTGGAAAATTTTTTGGCAATGTCCACCGCCTCGTTGATGCTGACCACCGGCGGAATGTCCTCGCGGTGCAACATTTCAAAAATGGCGAGCCGCATGATGTTGCGATCCACTACGGCGATGCGGTTAAAATCCCAGTTCTTGCAATGTTTTTTGATGTGCTCATCAATCGCCTCGCGGTGCTGGATCACGCCCTTGATGAGCGGCTCGGCGAACAGCCGCGTCTCCGCCTCCTCGACGGTCGGCGGCGGCAACTCGGTTTTTTCGCCCCATTTGGCCATGCCGGATTTCTCGTCCTCGATGGCGGCGGCGCGCTGGGAATTCCAGAACGTCGCCAGCTCCAACTCCAGGTCGGCGGACGGGTTCATGTCGTTCTGAAATAAAAATTGGACGGCGCGTTCGCGCGCCTCTCGTCGTTTTCCCATTCCGGAAGCTTAAATGCGCCGCCGGTCAATGTCCAACGCCGAAAGCTGGCTTTCTGACCCAAGCAAAAAACTTTGCGCCTTTGCGTTGAATTATTTTCCTATTTGCCGCATCTTCCCCGCCGCACAATTTCTATGGCTGAAAAACCTGTTGCCGTTTACGACGAAAGCAAGATCAAGACGCTGTCCTCGCTGGAACACATCCGGCTGCGCACCGGTATGTATATCGGGCGCATCGGCACCGGCGCGCACCCCGACGACGGTTGCTACGTCCTGCTCAAGGAGGTCGTGGACAACGCGATTGACGAATACATCATGGGCCACGGCAAGGAGGTCGCCATCAACATCGAGGGCAACCGCGTGGCCGTGCGCGATTACGGGCGCGGCATCCCGCTCGGCAAGGTCGTGGACTGCGTTTCCAAGATCAACACCGGCGCGAAATACAACGACGAGGTGTTTCAATTCAGCGTAGGCCTGAACGGCGTCGGCACGAAGGCCGTCAACGCGCTGTCGAAAAACTTTTTCGTGCGCAGCCATCGCGACGGCGAATTCGCCGAGGCCAGTTTCAAAATCGGGAAACTAAAAAAGGAAGATTCCGGCAAGACCAAGGAACCGAACGGCACGCTCATTGAGTTTGAGCCGGACGACACGATTTTTAAGGCCAGCGAATTCCGGATGGAATATGTCGAGCGCCGGCTCCGGCATTACAGCTATCTCAACACCGGGCTGAAGCTGATTCTCAACACGCCGCAGTTCACCGAGCCGAAGGTGTTTCAATCGCGCCACGGTTTGATGGATCTGGTGATGGAGGATCTCGCGACCGACGGCAGCGAGCCGATTTATGCGCCGCTGCATTACGCGGGCAAGACGCTGGAGTTCTGTTTCACGCACAGCAATTCGCGCTACGGCGAGACGTTTTATTCCTTCGTCAACGGCCAATACACCAGCGACGGCGGCACGCATTTGAGCGCCTTCCGTGAAGGTTTGCTGAAAGCCGTCAACGAATACGGCAACACCAAATACGAAGGCGACGACGTGCGTGAATGCATGGTCGGCGCGGTGGCGATCCGGTTGAAAGACCCGGTGTTCGAGTCGCAGACGAAAAATAAATTGGGCAACACGGAAATCCGCACCGAGTTGGTGAACAGCGTGCGCGAGGAACTGCTGCATTTCTTCCAGCGCAACAAAACCATCGCCGAGACCATCATGGCGAAGGTCAAGGACACGCAGCAGTTGCGCAAGGAATTGCAGGACGTGAAAAAACTTTCCCGCGAACGCGCGAAGGCGATTTCGCTCCGCATCCCGCAGTTGAAGGACTGCAAAAATCATTTCGACAAAAAGAAGGAAAAGGGCAAGGGCACGATGGTCTTCATTTGCGAAGGCCAGTCCGCCGCCGGCTCGATCACGAGCTGCCGCGACGTGAACAACCAAGCCGTCTTCGTGCTTAAGGGTAAGCCGCTCAACGTCTGGGACCTCAAGCGCGACGTGATGTATAAAAACGACGAGATGTATAATCTCATGCAGGCGTTGCAGATTGAGGACACCACCGAAAGCCTGCGCTACGAGAAGGTCATCCTCGCAACCGACGCGGACGTGGACGGACTGCACATCCGCAACCTGATGATCACGTATTTCTTCAAGTTCTTCGAGCAACTCGTCCACGACGGCCACGTTTTTATTTTGGAAACGCCGTTGTTCCGCGTGCGCAACAAGCAGGAGACGATTTACTGTTACAGCGAAACCGAACGCGACGCGGCGTCCGCGAAGCTCGGCGGCAAACCTGAAATTACGCGGTTCAAAGGTCTCGGCGAAATCTCGCCGAAAGAATTCCAGCAATTCATCGGCAAACAGATGCGCCTGAGCAAAGTCGAATACGCGCCGCGCGCCGAGTCCGGCCAGATTTTTGATTTCTACATGGGCAAGAACACGCCCGAGCGCAAGGACTACATCATGGACAGACTCGTGGTGCCGGTGGAGGAATAATTTTCAAATTTTTAAACAATGTCAGCCAAGAAAAAGAAAGAAGTCGGTCAAACGGAATTGCCCATCGAAGGCGCGCAACCAGCCGCGCCGGCCGAGGCAAAGAAAAAATCCGCCGAGGCCGAGAGCAACGGTGCGCAACACGTCGTCGCCGAAACGGTCGAGGCCGTCGCGCACAAGCCGTTTGATCCGAAAAAACTCGGCGTCGGGTTGCACACGCGGGTGGATCGCGGCTTTCTGGACTACGCGAGCTATGTCATCCGCGACCGCGCGATTCCAAATCTCGCGGACGGCTTGAAGCCGGTGCAGCGGCGTATTCTCTGGGCGCTGCACGAGAAGGACGACGGGCGGTTCATCAAGGTCGCCAATGTCGTCGGTCATACGATGCAATATCATCCGCACGGCGACGCGTCCATCGGCGACGCGCTGGTGGTGCTGGCGAACAAGCGCTACCTCATCGAAGGGCAGGGAAATTTCGGCAACATCTTCACCGGCGACCCCGCTGCCGCGTCGCGTTACATCGAATGCCGGTTGACGGAGCTAGCGCGAACGGAAGTTTTCAACGATTCCATCACCGAGTTCGTGCCGAGTTACGACGGCCGCAACAAGGAGCCGGTGACGCTGCCGTGCAAGTTGCCGCTCACGCTGATGCTCGGCACGGAAGGCATCGCGGTCGGTTTGAGCGCGCGGATTTTGCCGCACAATTTCCCCGAACTGCTCGAAGCGCAGATTGCGATTCTCAAGAAGCAGCCGTTCAAATGTCTGCCGGATTTTCCGACCGGCGGTTTGATGGACGCGCGCGATTATCAGGACGGCAAAGGCTCGGTGAAGGTCCGCGCCCGCATCAAGACGAAGGACGATTCCACCGTGGTCATCATGGAAATTCCGCCGACGACCACGACGGATTCGCTCATCAGCTCCATCGAAGACGCGACGCGCAAGGGCAAGTTGAAGGTGAAATCTATCAACGATTTCACCTCGGAGACCGTCGAGATCGAGATCAAATGTCCGAGCGGCGTGGATGCGGAAAAAATGGTGGACGCGCTGTATGCGTTCACCGATTGCGAGACGACGATTTCCAGCCGCATCGTGGTCATCAAGGACAACCGGCCGGTGGAACTGACCGTCAGCGAAGTGCTGCGCGAAAACACCGACCAGCTCGTCCGCATCCTCAAGCGCGAACTGGAATTGCGCGAGAAAAACCTG
>Ga0007854_10000703_pt1 | contig 21571 bp, 16 predicted proteins | sample CryBogCBH12Aug08_FD_60382 | JGI IMG/M metagenome (GOLD analysis project Ga0007854, IMG submission 60382) | Freshwater microbial communities from Crystal Bog, Wisconsin, USA - CBH12Aug08 | ecosystem: Environmental > Aquatic > Freshwater > Lake | place: Crystal Bog, Wisconsin, USA | collected... | reverse complement strand
GAGCACGCGCACGCCTTCGCGGATGGCGACGTTCTGGATGTCCCAGCGGTCACCAACGATGACACAACATTTTTCCGGCGGAAATTTGTCGAGCCGCGCGGCAAACGATTCCAGGCTCATCGCGCCGACCATCAAAATCAATTCGTCCTCGCGCTCGGCGTCCGTGCCCACGACCACCTCGCCGTCGAGCGTCCGGGCGAGGCTGGAAAGTGACGACAAAACTTCGCGGGAATTGTGTTGGCCGGGATGGCGGCTGACGGCGGGAAAAAGAAATTTGCTCAACTTGAACAGCGAAAGCAGTCCGCGGCATTTTTGCCCGGCGTCCATCACGGGCAGGATGCGAAGATTTTTTTCGTCCATCAGCCGCAACGCTTCCGCCGCAGTGGAATCGGGACGCACGCTCAAAATTTTCCGCTGCATCACGTCGGAAATCTTTGGCGAAACGTCGGCGACAAATTTTGGCGCGGGCACGCCAAAGGTGCTCAACACGAAATCAATCCGGTCATTCGTGTCACCGCAGCGCGCGGCGATGGCCTCGGCCATGCCGGTGCGGCGCTTGAATTCCGCGTAGCCGATGGCGGAGCAAATGGCGTCCGTGTCCGGGTTCCGATGGCCGATGACTAAAATTTCACTCATGAGAAAGAGCCGACAGGCTAATGCCACCGGAGTCCGACAGCAAGCCTATGGCACGACCACGCGCAATTTTTGACGCTCGACGGAAAATGTCGCCGGCAAGCTGCCGATCCATTCACCGTCCAGCTCGAATGCAGCGGGAATATCGCTCGTCACTTCCATTTTTTTCGCGCGCAGCCGGGCGACGCGATGCTCGGACAATTTTTGCCGCAGGAGAAAACCGGGCGCGAGCCGCAACAGCGTGGGGACGTTGACTCTCGGAAAAACGCAGGCGTCCAACTGGCCGTCATTCAAATTCGCACCGGGAAAAATGTCGAACGGCCCGCCATAAAATTTGCCGTTGCCGAACAAGGCCAGATCGCCTTCGAGTTTTTTGCCATCCGCGCTGACGGTGACACGCGGCTGTTTTTCCGCGAGCGCCTGAAATCCGGCGACGAGGTAGGCAATCGGCCCGGCGCTTTTTTTGAGCTTCCAACTGACCAGCTCAATCGCCCGCGCATCGAGACCAACGCCGCCAAGCTGCGCGAAATAACGCTGCTGCGGCTTGCCGTCCTCAAAAAATTCCGCGCGGCCCAAGTCAATTTTCGTCTCGCGGGCACGCTTCAAAACTTTCCAGGCGTGTTCAAGGCGCAATGGGATTTTCAGTTCGCGGGCGAAGACGTTCACCGTGCCGAGCGGCAGCACGCCGAGCCGCGTTTTCGCAAAACCGTCCGGGTCGTCGCCGATGCCGTTGAGCACTTCGTTGACCGTGCCGTCACCGCCCGCCGCCGCGATGATGTCGTAACCGGTGGCGACCGCCGCGTGCGCGAACCGTCGCGCGTCGCCCGGCGCAGTCGTGGCCTTGAGCGCGCATTGCTGCGACAGCTCGTTCAAAAATTTCCGGAAACGCCGGGCCTTGTTGCCACGCGCGGCAGGGTTGAAGATGACACAGATGCGCATCTTGAAATGATTTTCTTTTCGCGCCGCGAGTCGAGAAGAATCATGCCGCATCGCTTGCGTTTCGATGCCGTTTTTCGGACACTGGCTGCATGAACAACGTCTCCGACTGGAAAATTTCCAAGTGGCCGTTTCTCGCCGCCAACGCCGCGCTGCTCGGCGTGGCCGCTGGTGTGATCTGGAAGGCGGCACATCCGATTTCACAGGTGGAAATCGCCGTGACCGCCGGCTGTGTCGCGCTGGGTGCGCTGCTCGGCTGCCTGCCGTTCATCCTCGAATATCGAGCGACCAAAAAACTGGTCGAGATGAACGCCGTCACCACCGTTGCGGAGCAGTTGCAGGATTTGAAAAAATATTCCGCGCAGATCGCCACCGCCACCGACCAGTGGGCGCTGGTGCAAGACGCCACGAAAAGCAGCGCGGAAAAAACCGCCGCGTCTGCGCGCGAAATCGCCGACCGCATGGCGACGGAAATCCGCGAGTTCAATGAATTTCAGGCGAAGCTCAACGACAGCGAGAAAGGCGCGCTGCGCTTGGAGGTGGAAAAACTGCGCCGCGCCGAAGGCGAATGGCTGCAGGTCGTCGTGCGCATCCTCGACCATATTTTTGCGCTGCACAATGCCGCTGCGCGCTCCGGCCAGCCGGAATTGGCAGAACAGATCGCCAATTTCCAGAACGCCTGCCGTGATGCCGCCCGGCGCGTCGGCCTGACGCCGTTCGCAGCGGAGCCGGATGAAAAATTTGACGCGCAAAAGCACCGCGCACATGGCGTGGAAAATCCGCCCGCCGATGCCATCGCCGCCGAGACGCTGGCTCCGGGACTGACGTTCCAAGGGCGGCTGATCCGTCCGGCGTTGGTGCGTTTGCAGGAGGCGAATAAGGCCACCGCTGTGACGGAAGAAAATCCGCTTTCGCTTGGGGCAGATTGAACGAGCGGTTCGGCGGTGCGTTAAAAACTTTTTTGAGATAGCCGCCTTCGGTTTACTTGTTCCAATATTGATTTTGAGAAAACGCAGGCCGTTCGACTTGGTCAAACCCAGCACCGCAGCACTCCCGCGATTTGATTGAGCCGCCGGTGAAAAATTGCAACTTACCTGAACAGGCTGACAGAATCCGCATAACACCGGGCGATATGTTCCATGGAAGGCCTTCCTTCCGGCTTTTTCCCCAAGCACGACATCACGATGACCGAGGTGTTGCGTAAGACATCAAAGCCCAATTCAATGGGCGAAGGCGGGGTCGTTTCCCGAATCTGCTGCTCGATTGTGGCGATGTCACCGTCAAAAGGATGTTTGCCGGTATACGCATAATAGGCCATGACTCCAAAGGCGAAGACGTCGCTTTTGAAACCATGTTCGTAGTCGCCCGCCCATTTCTCCGGTGCCAGATACTTGGCGGTGCCCACCGGATTTTGCCGCTTGTCCGCGATGAAAGGAGGCAAGTAACCTTGAAAATAGGAGTGTGAAAAATCAATCAAGATGGAATCCCGAGGAAAGGCGGCGGGAACCAGCACGTTCATGCTCTTCAGGTCGTTGTGGACAACCGGCCGGCCGCAAAAGATGCCGGCGTGCATGTCCGCCACCGTCTCGGCAACGCTTTGCAGAAGCTGATGGGTCCGGGCCGGATCCTTGAGCGTGACTCCCGCCAGCACCAGATCATTCAGGGTTTCGCCCTCAACATATTCGAGAAAAAGCCGGCGCGAAGCGGCGTCATACGCCAGTTTTTGCCGGATGCGGGGATGGGTTATCTCATCCAGCATGTAGGCTTCATTCGCGATAAATATCTCATCCCAGAACTGCTTGGGCTCTTTCAGGAGCGCCGGGTAAGGATTTCTGGCAAACTCGACTTTGGAAAGCTTGGACACGCCTGCGACCACCGGCAAGGGTTCCTGTTTGGTGATGGCTGGTATTTTCATAAGACGCTCATGGTTGGCGATGGAAACGTGTCTTTAATACACGCTGCTTGACGCAACGTGGATAAAAAAATTGTCGGGAGTCCAGAAAACTATTCCGTCGCAAGCCCCATCTTGGTGATGTCGAGCTGTCGGAGAGTGTCCATCACACTGACCATGACTTGGTAGTCCACCTCGTCCGCGCCCCTGACGACTACGCCCAAATCGGGATTGGCAGATTTGAGCTGCTGAAGCTTGTCCTTCAACTGCGGAACCGTCACCACCTCATTGTTCAAAGCGATTTGCCCCTGCGCGTTCACCTCGATACGGCTGGGTTTGGGCTTGGGCTTGTTGTCCGCCGGTGGCGGTTTGCCGGATGGCAAATTGATTTCCAGATTATTGACCAGTTGCGGCGTGGTGATGATGAAGATCACGAGCAGCACGAAAACCAAGTCCAGCAGCGGCGTGATGTTCAGCTCGCTCATGGTGCTGTGACTGCGTTTCGATGTTTTTTTCAGGCTCATTGAAGCATCACGGGTTCGGTCTCTTCCTGCACGTCAAAGCGAATTGTCACTGATGGCGGAAAATTTGTCGGCGGGCGGCGGTCAATGTTGGAGACGGCCTTGAAAACATCTTTCACCGTCTGATCCCACTTGGCGTTGCCGGAACCTTTGAGCCAGTTCGGATGGCTGATGTTGCCCTGCTTGTCCACGTTCACGGCAACCTCGGCGACAAATTTTGAATCTTCCATGTCCTCGGGCCGCTCCCATTTGGAGCGCAAGGTGTATTCCATATAGCCCTTGTAAAGCTGCACGGGATCGCTTTCGGAGTTGACGGCCTTGGCTCCATCGGAAAATTCAAAGCTCGGCACATCGTTCGCGGGCGGCGCGACCACAGGCGGCGCGGTGGTGGGCGGCGCGGCGACGCGAGGCGCTTCCACAATTTTTGGCACTTCAATCTTGGGTATTTCCTTGGGCGGCTCGGGTTTCTTTTCCGGTTCCTTGGGTTTGTCCTTGGGTTTTTCTTCCTTGGTGACGGTGATGCTCTTGATTTTTTCGCCCAACATGCCGGTGCGTGCCGCAAAATAAAATGCCAGGCCAATGATGATGGCATGGAACACCGCCGAGATGATGAGGTTCGCCTTTGACGAATTCTTCGGCTTCTTCGGTTGTGATTGGGGAATCATTTATTAACCTCCGTGGCCAGGTCCACCTTCGCGAGGTTCGCCTGCTGGCAGAGGTCCAGCACGGCGCGAATCTGTTTGTATTTCGTCTTGGCATCGCCGCGAATGATGACGCTCAAGTCCTGGTCATCAATGCGCTTGTTGATGAGATACGGCAGCAATTCATTCAGCTTGACCGCTTCCCGGTCAACAAACAGATTTCCGTCCGCCTGCACCGAAATGTATTTCGCCTTGTGCGGCGGGTCTTTCTGGTGCTTGGACGCGACGGGAAGTTTCAAGTCCATGTCTTTCACCGGCGGGATGGTCGTGATGATGAAAATCACCAGCAACACAAACGCCAGGTCCAGCAGGGGCGTGATGTTCAACTCCGTCAGCGACTCATGCGCGCTGTGCGAACACTTCTTCATGGAAGAATTCCTAGAACTGCGTTGGGGCAGACTCTTCATGGCGCTTCAGGGCACCGGCGATTTTGTCCTCGATGTCGCGGTTGTCCACATAGGCGTGTTCAATTTGGTTCGCGTAACGCGTGGCAAAACCGTCGAGTTCCTGCGTGATGTGACGGATGGTCGTCACCATGAAGTTGTAGCCGAACATCGCCGGAATCGCGACGAGCAGACCCGTGACCGTGGCCACGAGCGCGGCGGCCACGCCGGGTGCCATCGCCGTGAGGCTGGCGGATTGTTTTTCCGCAATGCCAGCGAACGTGGACATGACGCCCCAAACCGTTCCCAGCAGACCGATGAACGGCCCGCCCGCCACGGCGGTGGACAAAACAATCATGCCTTTTTCCAAAGACATCGCCTGCGCCGCCGCCGCCTCTTCCAAGACCACTTTCACGGCTTCGTAAGAGGACGTGCTGATCTTCGTCGTCTTGGAACGCGCCAAATGGTCGGTGTTTCCGTCGCCGACGCTGGCGACCGCCGAAATGTCCTTCATCTCCACCGGATTATTTTTCAGGTGATACAAAACTTCTTCCGCGCCGCGCTCGTAAAGCGCGAACGCCGGTGCGCCCTCGTAGTCCTCGCCCTTTTTCTTGATGTCCAGCGGGTCGCGCGTGCTGCTGTAGGCGGCCATGAATTTTTTGGTGGCCTTCCGCGCGATGGTCAGTTGGCGGAATTTCGTGATGATAATGGTCCAACTGAACAGCGACAGCAGCACCAGGACGCCGCAGGTGATTTTGCCTTCGTCAGTCGCGTTCTTGATGGCATAGACGGCCGCGTTGGCCAGCATGGGTTGAATAATCATGAGTTTTTAATTTTTAGTTTTGAGTTTTGAGTTGGCCAGCGGCACTGATGCCGCCATTGGTGAGCAGAGAATGGATGCGCTTTGAAGCGTCTTGAGTCGGCGCGGTCAGGTTTTGCCGACGCCACTCGTTGGGGGAAACACCAAAACGCTTTTTGAACGTGGCGTTGAAAAAACCGCGATGCTGATAGCCGCTCTCGGCGGCGACGGTGCTGATTTTGACGGTGGCATCGGAGAGCAAAACCTGTGCGTGCTGCAGGCACAGCTCGGTCTGGCATTTGCGGAACGACATGCCAAATTCCTCGCGGAACAAACGGGTGAAATGCCGTTCGCTGCAATTGAGTTGGGACGCCAAGTCCGACAACGAGGCTGCGGTCAGTTCTTTCTCGGAAATTTTGCCGAAGAATTCGCGGAAGCGTTCGCGCAGTTTGTTTTTACCGGCTCCGGCCTTGTCAGATTCGAGGAACAAGCTCGTAACCGACGAAGCCCATAATTGCAACAACGCCGAACGCATGGAGAGGTTGTCGCGCTGCGCCAGCTTCGCGAGCCGGGCGAACTTCTGCGCCAAGGCCTCGTTGGCGGCATGGTAAAAAACGTGCGGCGTGGTCTGATGGGAAAGACGTTCAAGCTGCCGCCATTCCACCGCCGTAATCAAACCGTAGAGCCGTTGCAGGACCACGGTGAAAAATTCCAGCTTCAGTTTTCCCAACTGGCTCGCGCGCAGAATCACATTGGCGTTGGGGCTGACGATGATGGTGTCGCCGGTTTTCAATTCGCGCGTCGGGCCGTCATGCAGGCTGTAACCATAGCCATCGGCCACGCGCAAGGTCGTCCAGCATTGGTTGTCAGGCGTCCATTCACCCGACGGGAGCAGGGTGATTTCTTGCAGGAACAAATGGAGCTCGATTGACATCAACGGGGATGGATTATGTCTGCGGCCTGCGTCGTTCAGGTTTCCAACACGTTACAATTTTGAAACAAAGCAGCCGCGTGGCGGTGTGTTGAAAACATCAGGTTTTGACCAGACTGCTGATGAAATATTTGCAAAAATCCGCCGGGCGGCAGCGGCTTGCCCCGCGCTTGAAAACGGGGCAAGCCGAATTATGTCCGCTTAAAACTTAACGCCCAAATCCACTTGCAAGAGACTGTAACTATTGATGGGATTCATTTGCGGTATGTCCTGATTGCTGCCGCCGGTTCCCAGCTTTTCGTTGATACGTTTTGCGTAACCGTAGCGGACGGTTGCAATCACATTGTCAGACAAGCCATAGGCAAAAGCGGCATAAACACCCTCCATATTTTCACGGCCTTCAAAAAGATCGGAGTCAATCAGGTTGGGATCCAGAGCGTATTGTTCAATGTGCTGCCAATAGGTTCGAAATTCCCAAGCATGCTTCTTCGAACTGTTGCCATAAACCAAACCCTGCATCGGACCGTAAATAAGATTGGTGCTGCCGATACCAAAACCGAACTGATAGGCTTTTACATCTTGCGTCTGGGCAGATGCAATGGGTTGAATCGGGTAATTTTGGGGAAGAGCCGTGTTTATAGCACTGATTGCATTATAGGCAGCCGTCGCTCGCTGCGCACCTTCAAAATTATAGGCATAATCCCCAAAAAAGCGCAGGTGAAACCGATCCAGCTTGAAGTTAACTTCCAAAGGAACTTCCAGAACCAGCAAGTCGTTGATGCCTGTTTGATTGGCACTGAAGCCATTGAAATCACCAACTGGATAGCCACTGGCTCCAGCGGCTTCCCCACTAACAGCACCCTGTCCAATGTAAGTATTACCAAAGCCAGGAGCATACAAGCCACTAGAACCACTAATTGGTTGAGTAGTATCAACTCCTTGTCCAGCGTAGTAATAAATGACCGGAGCCAGCTTAAAGGAAACTTTTTTGGTAACGCGATAGTTTACCCCGCCCTGAAAGGCAAGCAGGAACGGAGGCGTGCCATTGCCAGAATAATAATTACCAGAGTTGGCAAGCCCAAAATACCCCCCTGACGCCTTGGTTGGGTTAGTGTCCTCATAAATAAATTGACCAAAGGTGGCAAAGAAATCCGCCTCGCCCACAGTATATTTGAATTTTTCAGAAATACCTTCCGGACTCAAATCATTGTCCCAAACCATCGGCGTGGTATAGAGCGGGTTGGGCATCTTGCCCAGCGTGATATCTGCCCAATCATCAAGATGCCAGCCAATGTAAGCTTGGCCGATGTTGATGCCAGCGGTGGATTTGCCAAACGGACCTTGATAAGGCACCCCGCTCGAAGATGCGCCAAACGTGTTCCAAGGGGAACGAGGATTAGAAGATGATTCAAGCCGGAAACCAAAGTTAAAATTGTCAAGCAGGTCGCCGCGCAATCCAAGCCGGACACAGTAACGCTCCCGATCCACGCCGATTTTTCCATTCTGTGCGTCTTTTACTTCGCGGGATTCATAGCGCAAACGCACGTCGCCAAACAATTCTAAATTCTTAACCCCATTGCTGACTTTCCACTTGGATGCTTCCGATATGGAGTTGGTCGGATTAAAATTTAAATTTCCATGCGTCTTGAGTTCGGCCAACTCGGCCTTGAGAGCTTCGGTTTCAATCCGGAGAGATTCAGCTTGAGCCTTGTATTGTTCCAATTGCGCCTGACGTTTCTCCGCCTCGACCTTGACTTTTTCCGCTTCCGATTTGCTGACGTATCCCTTTTCGACAAATAAATTCAACAGCAAGTCACTTGAATCAGAAGTTTCAGCGCAGGCGGCATTGTCTGCCAACAATACTGCAGGAATCAGGAGCAAGCTTGTCAACCATAACGCTTGATGGCTTTTTTCAATTTTTCGCATTGGCGAACATATTGCAAACCCAAGGCTACAAATTGATGTCGCATTTGTTACAAATGAGTGACAACTGACTGCAATCTAATCCACATTGGATTTAACGCCTGTCCCGTATCAAGATGAGCTCAAGCTTTGAGCCAGCGACGGGGCAAGACCGATACAGACTTATGAATCACCATTGTAGAACCCGATAAAACCGGGATGTTGCCGTTGCCATATCCGTCAATGGCAATGTTCCACCGATGCCGGCGCGCAATGGCAAGGATTGCCAAGCACTGTCTGCAAGAGAGTTTTTGAACTGTAATTGATAGACTCTTCCGTTCTGTGTCGGCACGCTCACGCTAAAACCGTTTGTTCCCATGGATGGATTGACAAGCAATGCGTGTGTCATTGGTGCAGCGGTTCCCACCAAAGCAAGACTATGCCAGACACCAGCAGCGACCTGCACCACGTTGGTTAAACCAGACGGCACGCTACTTTGGTGATGATCATTGATATTTGAGCCGGCTCCCGCCCCCCAAGCAACAACAGTTCCATCCGCTTTTAAAGCTAGTGTGTGCCAGCCACCGACGGCAATCGCCACCACATTGCTTAATCCAGCAGGAATGTTGGTCTGACCATATTCGTTTGCCCCCCATGCCAATAATGTTCTATCTGCTTTAAGCACCACATTGTGTTCCGCACCCGCCGCCACGGCCACCACATTGCTCAATCCAGCGGGAATGTTGGTCTGGCCAGAGTCGTTCGCCCCCCAAGCGAACAACGTGCCATCGGATTTGAGAACCAAATTGTGATAACCGCCGGCGGCAATCACCACCACATTGCTCAATCCAGAGGGAACCGCTCCTTGTCCATAAACAACATTGGTTCCTCCCCACGCAGCCACCGTGCCGTCGGCTTTCAAAGCCAGGCAGTGATAAAATCCGCACGCGACGGCCACCACATTGCTCAATCCAGACGGCACACTGGTTTGACCAGAGCCGTTGAAGCCCGCTGCTGCCACTGTGCCGTTCGTCCGCAAAGCCAAGCTGTGGTAAAATCCGCACGCTATCGCCAAGTAATTGCTGGCATTCGCTGGGAAAAAGGCCGTTTCACCAAGCGTGCCATCACCCCAGCCTTGAAGTGTTCCGTTGGCAAGCAACGCAAGGCTGTGATATCCGCCACCGGCAATTTGCACGGTGTTTGTCATGCTGGCGGGAACGATGGACTGGCCATAATCATACAGATTGCCAGTGTTAATAACCGTTCCTGCACCCCAAGCAACCACGGAGGTTCCTGCAAAACAAAACCCATTCCCACCCGCATAAGTCAGCAGAAACGGCAAAAGCATCAGTCGTAACTGGCGTTGAATTGTTTCCATGATTCGCACCCAGCCTATTTACCGCCCTCATCCAGCTCCGCGCAACTCCAAATGCAAAAACTTAAGTTACTATTTAGAAACACAATTTTACCAAAACAAAAACCGCCCGGGGAAATTTATTTAACTCGTTTTTATTCAACATAATACGGCTTGGTTTTGAATGTCTCAAAACGATTGGCGGATGTCCTTTGGCATGAAGTTTTTCTGGAATGCACCTGCTACACTTTTCAATGTCAGCGAAAGTTGACAAACAGGAAAACGATTGAACGCATAAACTCAAACAGCAACAGAAAAAACAAATAACATGAAAAAAACATTGAAAAATACGCTTAAGGGAGCGGCCATTGTCAGCCTCGCGCTGGCGGCGGTCAGTTCTGCTCAAGCCTATCAGTCGCTCGGCGGCACCTACACTCAAGGTGACCTGCTGGCCGGCTTCACCACCGGATCGGGCAATGACCTGATTGTCAACCTCGGCTTGGAATCCTCACTGGCCGTCGGTCAGGCTTGGGATCTCTCCAGCCTGCTCACGGCCAATCTGGCCACGGCTGCCAACGTTCAGTTTGGTGTCTTCGGCGATTCCACTGGGCCAAACAAAGTCTATACAACCATAACAGGCACCACCCTGCCAAACCATTTCGGCACCGCAAACCCAAATTCCGCAACCGCATTTAACGGAATCAACACCGCACTGGGCAGCTCATCCAGTGGTTTGGCTGGCCTTCTCGGCGGAAACAGTTCCGCCAGCGTTGGTTACACTGCGACTGGCGTAGCCAGTTGGTATAGTCAAACGTATGGTGGCGGCAACAGCGCCTGCTTAATAACAAAGCTCGGATACAGCCCGGATGGTAATGCTGGTGAAACTCCCTTGTCGTTCTATGCTGTCTCTCAAGGAACTTCTGGCGCGATCACTCAAATCGGCAATTGGAATCTCAGCAGCAGCGGCATCCTGACCTTTGAAGCGGTTCCGGAACCGGGCACCTGTGGCTTGGTTGCCTTGGGCGGCGGTTTCCTGATGCTGGTCGGTCGTAATAAACTTGGTCGTAAACAATCCTGATAAACTCAAATCCACTTAACAACAAAAATTAAAATCAAAACAATAAAGTAATATGAAAATCAAATCTATCTTGGCGATTAGCGCTTTGACCTTGGGCCTCACCGGCCTGGCCAATGCCGCCACCACCAACTACGTCTATATGACGGGCTCTTCGGCGTTCCGCCCGTGCATCTTCAACACCTTCACCAACCAGACTCCTCTTGTGAAGATTTTTGATGCCGCTCCGGCGGTCGTCGTCGGCAAATGCTCGACGGTTGGCACACTGGATCCGCACACTGGTGGTCAGATGATGTTCCACGGCGACATCGGTGGTGCTCATTATGTCATCAAATGCTCCTGGTCCGGTTCAGAAGCGGGCATCAGTGACGTTACTCAAGCCTCTGGTGCTGGGAAATTAAGCTTCATCAACGACGACCAGACCGGCATCACCACTGCCACCTTGACCGCTACCGATAGCCACAACGTGGATATCGCCATGGCGGACAACGAACAGAGTGTTTCCCTGGTTCGCACACCTGCCCTCACCGGCGTCAGCGTTGGTATCGTTCCCTTCATCTGGGTCAAAAACGCCCAAACGAACAGCGCGGTTACGACGGCTCCGGCGGATTGGAACCGTCTCGTCAACGTGACGGATCCGATGCTGCGCGTGGCACTGACTGGCGGTGCGCCGCTGGCTCTGTTCACGGGCAATGGAGCCGACACGAAGATGGTGTATGTGGCCGGTCGCGACAATCTGTCGGGCACCTTTGTCAACACCATGTTGTGCACCCAGTTTGGTTTGTCTGTGGATCCTTCCCAGATCAAGATCCAAAAAATTGGCACCGGCCAGATTGCGACCATGACCTCTAGCAATTTGCTCACCGGCAAAGGTGCTGGCATCGAAGGCGAAGCCAGCGGTGGCACGCTCTCCGGCAATTTGGTCTTCATTGGCAGCTCCACGAACTTGGACTGGGTTGCTTCCAAGAGCGCCGGCGCCAATGTCTATGGCTGGTATGCGATTGCTTATTTGGGCTTGGTTGACGCCGACATCGCGCTTGGCATCCAAAGCCCGATCGCCCTTCCGAACGGCAAAGCTGTGGGCTTGTCCTACAACGGGGTGGCTGAAACGCCGGATAACATCATCAACGGAACTTACTCCTTCTGGGGTAATGAATATATCTATCAATCCGCCCACAACTTTGGTGTTAGCGGCAACGCCACCACGGTTTACAACAAACTGGTGAGCAGCATCCCGTCGAATTGTGATGGGGTTTACTTCTTCGCCACCACGGCAATGACCGCGACCAAGTCCGGTGCCGCTGCCGATCCGACTCAATAGTCAGTTGATAGTTGTCTCTGAATCGCAGTGAAAGTTCTGGCCGGTGTGGACGCAAGTTCACACCGGCCTTTTGCTATAAGTTTGTATTGTTCGCAAACAATTGAGGCAGGTCAGGCAACGAAGAAGAAAACGCCGCTTTTACACCACTCCTTCCGCCCTGCCCGGACGAGGACGCCGCCGCGCGGCGTCCCTACCAACACCCTTGTTTGTCAACGGCATAATCCAAAATTTTTGGCGGTTGTTTCCTAGGAAATTAGTGTTTAATCTTTGAGTTGAAAGAATTTTATTTTTATGAAGACGGTCTTGCGTGTCTCGCTCGTGTTGAACCTTGTTTTGCTCGGCAGCCTGCTTTTCTGGATGGCGGCGGCGCACAAGGCAGACACTGGAGCCACGGCCGCCCACGAACCACGGCCCGTCAAAATGGCTGCAACCCCTCCATCGCCACCGATGGAAACAAAGCCATTCCATTGGAATCAATTGTTAAACATGAATGATTACCGGGGATTTGTGGCCAACCTGCGTGCGGTCGGCTGTCCAGAACCAACCGTGTGCGCGATTGTCATGGCTGATACCGATCTGGCTTTTTCCATCAAACGCCAGCAATTGAATCTGGATGGCAGCGGAACCGGCCCCTGGTCACATCCGGCGGAGCAGCAAATGATCGCCTATTTGTTGGGAGAAACCAACACGGCCTGCCTTGCCAAAGCGTCCGCTCCTGAGCCACACCTGAATCGGAATGCCACCACACTTGCGTATCCATTGGTTTTTCAAAAAGTGGATGCGGACGCGCTCGGATTGAAGGACGACCAGAAAGCGATCATTGCAGAAATTCAACAACAATTCATCGCCGAAATCGGCGGATCAAACCAAGATGCCACTGACCCGGCTTATCTGGCGCGCTGGCAAAAGGCCCAGCCCAAAACAGATACTCTCCTCCGGGGATGGCTTGGGGGGAGAGCTTTCATGTTTTATCAATTGGAAGCACAAAGAAACGCTCAAGCCCAAGAAAATCCGTAATTCAGAGCCGTTATTTTGCCTGCTCCATAAATCAGGAGCACTACCCATCTACTTTCCCGCCGTTTTTTCGGGAATTGGCAATCCTTTCGTAGATTGGATATAATCATCAACTCGGCGCAGAGCCTCATCAATCTGCTCTGGTGTCAAATGGATTTTCACAAGCGGACTGGCACCATTCATCTCTTCCAGGTAGTGCCGGGCCATAGCGGTTCCATTCCGCAATGACAAGGTGAACCATTTATACGCTTCCACCGGATCTTTTTCCACCCCCGTTCCGTCTTTATACATCCGGCCGAGGTTCATCTGCGCCCGCCCATCTTTTTTACCAGCCGCCTGCCGAAAGCATTTGACTGCCATCTCGGGATTTTTCTGAACGTCACCGTATCCATTTTCATAGATGACTCCCAAGGAATTGAGGCAGTCCGAACGGCCTTGAGCCACGGCATTGGTGTAAAATTTATAGGCCTCGGCATAATTCACTTGGACGCCTTGTCCGCCAAACATATAAAGGTCACCCAGTGCAGTCAGGGCATCCGGCTGGTTTTGAGCAGCGGCCCGATGATACCATTTCAACGCTTCCGTCATGTTCTGCGGGACGCCACGGCCAATGGAATAAATCCGCCCCATGCTGTATTCGGCCAGCGAGTCACCTTGTTCCGCCGCCCGACAATACCACTGGGCGGCTTCGGCATAATCCTGCTTCACACCCAGTCCCTTGGCATAAAGCACCCCCAAATTATTTTGGGCAAAGGCATAACCCTGGGTTGCTGCCTGACGATAATATTCCGCCGCCCGGACATAGTCTTGGGGGACGCCCTGACCACCGGCATATTGTTTGCCAAGAAAATAGGCTGCTTGGGGATTGCCCTTGGCCGCTGCTGTCTGGGCGGTCTCAAGCGTGAACACATCCGCTGCCCACGCAGCGGTCGAAATCAGCATGAGTAACAAAGTCAAACTGGCACAGGAAAGTGATAAAACGGTTTTCTTATTCATGGTTCGAATATTGACAGGCAAACCACGTTGTTGTCATGTGAAGTTTTTCCGCCAATTGTTACAACAAGGTTACGCGGCATCAGAATTTGTTACAATTTCAAGTCATCCAACAGTTGGTTTTAACTTTAATTGGAGATATCGATTTAATCCATTTATCAACAATCGAATAAAGCAAAATTAGACAGTGTCCTGTAAAAGGATTTTGATGTCGTTTAATAGCACGACACAAGAGGGATAACGCGTTAGCCTTTCGGTTCTTTATTGTGAAACACATCATGGAACAAAATCTCAAAACAACCCTCAAATCAGCCTTCATCGCAGGCATGGTAATATTGGCAACTCTTTCCGCTCAGGCCTATCAGCCTCTGGGTGGAGCCTATGTGCAAGGCAACCTTTTGGCTGGCTTCACCACCGGCTCTGGCACTGATTTGATTGTGAATCTCGGCCCGCAATCATCCCTTGCTTATGGCAACCAATGGAATCTTTCCAGCTTGCTCACGGGCAATCTAGCCACTTACGCCAACATTCAATTTGGCGTCATCGGCGCTTCCACTGGGCCGAACAAAATCTATGCAACCATGACTGGCACCACCCTGCCAAACCATTTCGGCACCTCAAACCCAAATTCCTCAACCGCATTTAATACAATCAATACACCAATTACTGGTGTGGGCAACCTTCTCAACGGCACGACCGGTTACGGCACCCCTGCGTGGACGGCGACTGGCGAATACAGTTGGTATGGTCAAACGTATGGTGGCTCCGGGAACACGTTTATGGCAAAGGCCGGATACAGCCCGGACGGCCAAGTGGGTGAAGCTACTTTGGATTTTTATGCCGTTTCCCAAGGATCTGCTGGTGCGATAACTCTCATCGGCACCTTCACCTTGGATGCCAATGGCATATTGACTTACAGCCAAGTGGTTGCGGCTACACCACCAACTGTTACACTAAATACACCGACCAATAACGCAAGTTACGCCGGCTTCGCCACCATCCCGCTGTCGGCAACGGTCGTATCTAACAACAATACCATTGCCAGCGTCCAGTTCTATAATGGGGCGACACTTCTGGCAACGGTGACCACACCGCCCTACACAGCAAACTGGACCTATGTGTCCACCGGCAGCTACCCGACAGTGACTGCCCAAGCCATCTATGGCTCCAGTTCGGTCACTTCCGCCGTGGCCTCGGTCACGGTCAACGCACTGGTAAAACCGGCGGCGGGCGTTTCCTTGAAAAACACCAACGGTTACTCCTTCAGCTTCACCGGACCGGTGGGGCAGCCTTACACCATCTTGAGTAGCACGAACGTGACCCTGCCCATCGCAAGCTGGACGGTGGCACTGACGAACGTCTTCTTTGACGCAACCGGCTCGGCGAGCTATACAAACTCAACACCAACTGGCAGCCAACTGTTCTACCGGATCCAGTCGCCATAGACACGAACCCATTTTCCAAAACGCCGCCGCAAACACGCGCCGGCGTTTTTTGGTTATTGAAAGCCTTGACCTCCTCCGACGGTCGGTTTTTCCTGCATGCTCAACGCCAGAGCCAGATTATTGCGGGCACCCAAATGATTTGGGTTGAGTTGGAGCGTCCGGTTAAAGTGTTGAATGGCTTCAGCCAGCCTCCCCTGCCTCACCAGCGCAATGCCTAGATTGTTGTGAGCGGGAACATTGTCCGGATCAAGTTGGAGCGTCCGCTCATAATGTTGAACAGCTTCAGCCAGTTTTCCTTGCCTGGCCAGCGCGAGACCCAAACTGCCGTGGGCGGCCACGCTGTCCGGATTGAGTTGAAGTGCTCGCTCGTAATGTTGGATGGCTACAGCCAATTTCCCCTGCCCGGCCAGCGCAACGCCTAAATTAACGTGGGCAGTCGAATTTTCCGGCGTGCAGTCGAGCGTGTGTGTCCACAATGATTCACTGTCACGCCAGTAAACTACTTGGAGACTGGAAACCACCATCAAGGCGGTAATCACCGTGACCATAATGCCTCCCAGCACCAGGCGGCGATACCGCCAGCCAGCGCTTAAATCCGCCACCAGCCACACTATCATCACGAACAACCCAATTTGCGGCAGATAAGTATAACGGTCGGCATGAGCCTGCATGCCGACCTGAACCAATCCAATCACCGGCACCAGCATTCCCAAATACCAGAACCAGCCAACCAAAAGGGCGGGACGGCTTTTGCGCCAGAAAAAAACTCCGCCAGAAATCGCCACTAGAAAAACCAGCTCAAGGAGGCTTTCCCAACCGGGCGCGACGCTTGTCAGCCGTGGGTAAAAAGGTGCCAGCCTTGTCGGGAAAAACATTTGCCCCACATAGGCGGCATAAGCCATCAGGGCATTGCTGGCTCGCATCAGAAACGGAAATTGCTCATTGGTCGGTATGGCTCCCCGCTGCGTCACTAATGTAATCACGCAGCCCGCAACCGCCATCAACAGCAACGGAATTTTTTCGAGCAGGAGCCGGCGCGGAATCCCAAACCATTCCCGCCAGCCCGCAGATTTGGCGAAACGCTTCAGCGGCCAGTAATCCAGCAGCAGCAGCACAAACGGCAACGTAACCACCATCGGCTTGGACAACAATCCCAACGCGAAGAGGAACACCACCGACAAATAGCGGCCGAGGGAAAACGGACGGCTCGCATAGCGCTCGTAAGACCAGAGTGTCAGCATGAAAAACAGGCCGCTCAACACATCCTTGCGTTCCGCCACCCATGCCACCGATTCCACCCGCAACGGATGGATGGCAAAAACCGCCGCAACAAACGCGCTGCGCCACAGCGCGCCGGTCAGGTTTCGCAGCAGGAGAAACAGAAGCATCGCCGAGGCGGTGTGCAGCAGGACGCTGGTCAGATGATGCCCACCCGCCTGCAACCCATACATCTGGCAATCCAGCATATGGGTAATCATCGTCAGCGGATGCCAGTTGTATAATACGACGTGGTTAAAAGCCCAATCGATGCCTTTCAGGCTTATGCCTTGTGCGACCACCCAGTTCTCATAGACATAAAAATCATCATCATAATTGACGAATTTATGGTGCAAGGTCTGGCCAAAAACAACCCATACGGCCAGCCCCAGAAAAAGGCAGATTGCAAAGGGTAGCCAACGATGGGGTGCTTGAGTTTTTGTTGGGAACGAGTGGCCACCGGGGCTGGCCATGGAATTGGATTTTGCCAGTGATTTATCCTCACCGTGAAGACGTCTTTTCGCTCGGCGGCTCATGCTTGCTTATGTTTTATGATAATTCACCGAATAGCGGCGGCCAGCCGGTCTGTTGAAAACAATGTCGATTAAAATTCCGACGTGCTTGCTGGATTTTCAAGTTTGTTCTTTTGCCTGCCGCCTTTAATCCAATCAAGAAAACAAGAAGCCTTTTATCGTGGCGGCGTGGCGGCAGACAGCAGAACCGTGACCCGGCTGATGCGTTGCATCAGGGGAGCCTTTTTCTTTTTCTTTTCGTCATCCTGATTGTCATTACCATTGCTGGAGGCTTGCTGGGTGGCCTCGTTGCTGGACGTGGCGGCAGCACTCTGGCTGGTGCTGGTGGCCGAGGCGGAAGATCCCAGTGTGGATCCGGACTGTCCAGGCGCGGAGACATTTTGAGAAAGGAGGGTGGCGTCCATTGAGGCACCGCTGGCCGAAATACCAGTCACGCCAATGATGATGCCTGAAATCGAGCCCCCGGCACTAATATCTGCCGTTCCAGCGGCCAGCAGGGTGCCGCTGAAATTCCCAGCCGTGTTGATGCTGGAATTCTGCCGAGCAATCACTTGGGCGTCGATATTCCCTCCTCCAAAGGTTTGCAGATTGACGGTGCCACCGATGATGGCAGAGCCGCCAAAATTGATATTGCCCAAGTCCGGAGTTGCGGTTACGCCGGGAGTTCCGGCCGTCAAAGTGATTGTTGGCCCGCCCGCCGTGCTGCCGTTCAAGGCATATTGTAGTATCCCCGCTTGGCCGCCACTAATGTTGCCATAGGGGGTTTCAACAATAATATTGCCGGGCAGTGGGGCTTCTCCGGTAGATTGCAAATTTTGGGGCAGACTGGTGGTCACGATGCCACTACCAAAAATCTGATAGCCTAGGTAGTAATTATGGGATCCTATCTCCTCAAAGCCAGGCAGCAGCGTGGAAGAAACCAGCGGCACGGTCACATAAGAATTGGCTCCGTCCCCTACATTGACACTGCCGGTCAACGATTTGATAAAAATATTGCCGCCATTGAATGCCGCAATGCGGGAACCATTAATGTTGATATTCCCATCGGCGGTTACATTGACATCGCTGTTGCCAGTGCTGTAAATGCCAAAGGCATTGGCCAGCGCCTGCTCTTTCACTTCTTGCGAACCGAGATCTATGATGCCACCCGCCTTTACGGTGACAGTAACCTTTCCGCCATACATGGAAGCAATTCGGGAAGTCAGCATATCCAAATCGCCGGTCACCGTCACGTCAACAGCGGCTCCCGACGGGGTCTCGCCAGCCAGCGAATTGAAATTGTTTCCCGGTGACGATGAAAACACCGGCCCGGCAATTCCCCAAGATTCAATTCCCTGGCTGTTGCCAAGATCCATGGAGCCGGCGGTGATTTGGAATTGCCCTGGCCCGCCAATCTGCATGCCGGGAGCAGAAGCTGTCGAAGAACCTTGGCTGGCCGTATACAGGGCGTCCAGCGTGCTTTTGTCAACAAAGGTCACAGTGTCGAGCACAAGGTGGCCATTTTGAATCACGGGGGTCCCATTCGCAGCAAGACGGATAACATTCAACGTCCCATAAGTGATTCCTTTGATAATTGTCGTTCCATACAGAGTTCCGTCTAATTCGTTTTTCACAGTTTCAGCCATCTTCCCGCCATAACCCAAACGTAACGTGGTAGAATTGTAAACAAAACCCGGATTGCTGCCGCTGGCGCTGGCGCTGTCACTGGGCGGAAAAAGCCATAAATTTCCAGACACCGTGGCCCAAGATTTTAAGTTTAGATAGTAATTCTTAAGATCCGCAGTGGTAGCCGTTGAAGGTATGACCACGGAGGCGGCTACCGTTGGATCCACCAGCAGGTAGAAAATCGTGTCCCATTGCGATTGGGTTATGGGGTTATCACTTCCGTAAGGGATGGTGGCGATGGGCTGACTTAAATTCTCGAAAGCGTAAAAAGGTGAATAATAAATTTTCCCAGTTACCTTGATGAATGAAACATCGCCGGGATGCAGGTTTTCGCCGACAAAGCTGGAATTTTTCATGTCCTGATCCACCGTGATCTGGGTGGCTTTGGTGGTATAGATGTCCACGTTATTGAGGCTGCCGGATATGTTGATTACCACCGGGTTCGGGTTGTTCAGTTCAGGCGGGCTGTCGGCATGAACGGAATTGGCTAATATGAAAGGATTTTTTGAAGAGCTCCATTTAGGGTCGGAGGAATCGGACATAAAAAATTGAGGGTTTATGCCACCGATCGGAATCCCCGTGAAATCACCGCCGTTTAGCGTGGTAATGTTCACATTGCCATCTGGTGATTGAAAGAGGGTAATGTTTTGATACAACGTGAACCCGCCCGCGCCAGCAGTGACTTCCAGCGTCGGGGGCAGCACAATCGGAAGTCCTTTAGCATCACCCGTTCGAGGCAAGCCGCTGCCACCGGTGATAGCGACCGCATCACCTGCGTCTAGTTTGAGGGAAGCATCAGGGTTGTAATCAAAAACATGAAGACTTTTCCCAGACTTATTATTTAAGACACCATTGGGGTTGCGCACTTCCTGCAAATAGATGCTGCCATTAGGTGCCTCCACATCCCAATTGCCTGTAATCAGGCTCAAGGCAAAAGTGCTGTTGGCACTTCCATCATTCTGCACAGCAATGCTGCCGACATTGCCAGTTTGAGCCGTGATGCTACCGATGCCATTTGCCTCCACATAATGACCATAAACGCTGCCGCCTGCCCTGACGGTGACATTACCCAGCTGTGAACCAAAGGCTCCTGATCCGGCATCATTCAGGCTGCCCGACGTTGGCAGAAAGCTGGTCACATCACCGCCTGCCGTGATGGTGACATTCCCGCCAGCGGCGGTGCTAATGCCACCCAGTGTTGAGGAAACGTAGTAAGGTTCCAGAACAGAGTTTTTAAAAATATAACCATTGTCGTTAGCTCCGGTATTTACGTTCCCATAAGTGGCCATGATATTAATATTGCCTCCTGCCGTGGTAGTAATGGAACCCAGACCTTTGTTGGCGACACCCTTGGTTTCACTGCCCAGCCATCCAACCTGAACTTCGTTCGGTGCCAGCAGGTTAATATCTCCATTTTGAGTTCGGATGTAAGCAGTGCCGTTCAAATAAATTCCATCGTGGCCAGAAGCTGGCGTGGAGCCGAAAGCCAGTTGCGTGCCCGCCGTCAAGTTCACAGTCCAGTTGTTTCCGGCTTGGATTCCGGAACCATTGTTCAGAATGATGTTGTTTCCAGCCGTCAAGTTCACCGAGGCGGACGCACTTGCATCGGCCAAAGTCCATGCAGAACTAACTGTGATGTTATTGTCTGCCATAAGATTTACAACAGACAATCCGCCACCAATCAGGCTGTTCACGTTGGCAATATAGGCGCTGTCAAGATTGATGTCTGTGGGATCAATCGTCAGCCGGCCACCAGAATATCCAAACACCGCACCAGCATTGATGGCAGATTGAATCGCATCCATTTGCCGGCCGGAAATTTCCACCTGGCCGCCATTGCCGCCCTGTGCGCCGCCAGCGATGTTGATGGTGGAACCGGCCTGGTCGGAAAAGCTGCTGTCCGATTTGATTGTCACCGAGCCTGCTGAACTGTTGCCTTGCGAATCTCCCTGCGCCGAAATCTTGGAACTGGCACCCAGATTAACCGCCTCGCCCGCGACCAGCTCGATGGTGCCGTTGATGTTTTGGACAGAGTTGGCCTGAATCAATCCGTTCTGGTTGACAATCTGGGCTTGTGCCACAATGCTGCCGGCATCGGCAATCAATTTGCCTTCGTTGTCCACCGAACCTTTGGGGAGCGTGACTTGGGCACTTAACCCGCGACCATCAGGCGAGGTGGAAACCAGCACTTGCTGACCGGCGTAGAGACCGATTTTC
>Ga0007854_10000701_pt1 | contig 21644 bp, 5 predicted proteins | sample CryBogCBH12Aug08_FD_60382 | JGI IMG/M metagenome (GOLD analysis project Ga0007854, IMG submission 60382) | Freshwater microbial communities from Crystal Bog, Wisconsin, USA - CBH12Aug08 | ecosystem: Environmental > Aquatic > Freshwater > Lake | place: Crystal Bog, Wisconsin, USA | collected... | reverse complement strand
GGCACCGGCGGCGCTGCTGGCGGCGGTGGCGGTAATGTTGGCGGCCAAGGCGGCTTGAACTACATCACGCAAATCACGCTGGCTTCCACAGTCAGCGCGGCCGCGCGCGCTTATTTTACCGCGCTGGGCGTCAATCTGGATCAACCGGCGGGCAAGGCGGTTTTCTTCAATGACCGGCTGGGCAAGCTTTTTGTGAAAGCCACCGAGCAGGACTTGGACACTATCGAACGTGCGATTGAGATGTTGAACGAAGTTGCGCCGCAGGTTCACATCAAGTCGCGGTTCATCGAAGTTTCGCAGGATGACAACAAGGCGCTTGGCTTTGACTGGTATCTGGGACAGTTCAAGATGGGTGGCGGCGTGGTGGGCACCGGCGGCACTTCACCTTCGTTGAACACCGGTTCGGCAACGGCGGCCAATCCTCTGGGTGCCTTCCCCGGCAACACGGCGGCCAGCCTGATTCCGGGGGCGGCAACCGACCAATTGTTGAGCGGCGGACTGCGCACGACCGGGCCGGCGGTGGCGACCATTACTGGCATTTTGACCAACCCCAATTTCCGCATGGTCATTCACGCGTTGGAACAGCGCAGCGGTTATGAATCGCTGGCCGAACCGGAAGTCACGACCACCAGCGGTCGCCAGACCCAGATGCGTGCCACGCAAGTCATCACGGTCATCACCGACGTGAACTTCCAGCAGGGTGCATCGGCAACTACCACTGGCAATGCCACTGCCAATGGCCAATAAAAATATCAAGTCGAGGTAACAATGAAAAAATCTCTAATGAATCCCAAAGTTGAATTTTTGAAGCCCGCTTTGCTTCTGGCTTGGTTCTTGGCAACGCCGTTGCTTTATGCACAGATTGGCGGCACCAGTGTGGTCCAGCCCGGCACTTCCGCCATCACCTTCACCACCCAGCCGATGGAGACCGGGCCGATTCTGGACGTGGTGCCGTATGTGTTGTCGGACGGCTACACCATCAACATGGCGCTGATTCCATCGGTGACGGTCTTTAACGGCTATGATACCGCGCCGCAGATTCCCAGCGTAACCGGCAACCTGAACGTGGTGCAGTTGCCCGTCATCCTGCCCGACTTCACCGTGCGTCAGGTGGTCACTACCGTGAACGTCTGGGACAACCAGACCGTGGTGATCGGCGGCTTGATTTCTTCGACGTTGCAGACCACGAAGGACAAAATTCCGATGTTGGGCGACATCCCGATGCTCGGTCGTTTTTTCCAGAGCCAGAGCAAGACCACGTCCAAGAAAAACCTGATGATTTTTGTCACCGCCACCATTGTTGACCCGGCGGGCAACCGGGTGCACACCGATGACGATTTGCCATTTGCCCAGAGCAGTGTTCCGGAACAGCCGGCGGATGCGGGCAAGGTGACGGAAACCGTGCAAAAAATTCCGCCGCCGGTGGTGAAAGAGTGAGCCGGCTGCTGATTGTTGACGGCCATGCCTACGCCTACCGGGCGTTTCATGCCATCCGCGAACTGCGTTCGCCAACCGGTCAGCCGACAAATGCGATTTATGGTTTTGTCAAGATGCTCGAAAAGATGCGGGCGGCGGTGGAGCCGACGCATTTAATTGTGGTCTGGGACGGCGGTTTGAATGCCGAACGGCTCGCGGCCTTGCCGAATTACAAGGCGCAGCGTCCAGAAATGCCGGCGGATTTGCGGCTGCAGTTGGACGGCATTGTGGAATTTTTGGCGGTTGCGGGGATTGCCAGCTATCGGGCCGATGGCGTCGAGGCGGATGATTACATCGCCACGCTGGCGCGGCTGGCGGCGGAACAGTGGAACGTGGTGATTGCCAGTTCCGACAAGGATTTTATGCAGTTGGTCTCGGCGCGGATCGGGTTGTTGAACCCGAACGACAAGACCGGGGTGATTTGGGGCCGCGAGCAAGTGCTCGCTAAAACCGGCGTGGAGCCGGGACAGGTAGCCGACTGGCTGGCGTTGATGGGCGACGCGGTGGACAACATCCCTGGCGTGCCCGGCGTCGGCCCGAAGACTGCCGCTGAATTGTTGAAACAGTTCGGATCGGTGGCGGATTTGCTGGCGCGGCTCGACGAAGTGAAGTCGGAAAAATTGCGCCAGTCGTTGCGGGATTCGGCGGCGGCGGTTTTACGCAACCAGAATCTGGTGCGTCTGCCGGCCGTGCCGTGCAAGTTTTTGCCGGAAGAATTGTTGGTGGGAGCGGGTGACCGGGCGGCGTTGCGCCGTTTGTTTGCCGGCTGGGGTTTCAAGGGAATGCTGGCCGCGCTGGATGTGGCCGGCGAGAAACAGGTGGAATTGATTTGAAAATGAATTTGCCAAGTTGGAACAACCAAGTGGCCGTGGCGATGAAGCCTGCGGCGGGAATTTTTAGACAAACCCGCCGTGGTGGGTTATTTTCTGCGAACCTCATGACGTTGTCGTTCGCCCGTCTGCAAGCCCTGGCCGTGTTGGCCGGTATCGCTGTGGCAATGCCTTTACTGGCATCTGCCCAGACCAATTATTACACCACCAACGGCGTGGAATACGCGCTGATCGGGCAGTTGCCCGGCGATCAGATGAATCCCGATGCAGCAATTTCGACTAACGGCGGATTTGTGGTCTGGCAGGACAAGGTCACGGACGGTAGCGGTTGGGGTGTGAGCGCCCGGCAACTGGATGGCACCTTGTCTGGTAAGTTGAGCACGTTCCGGGTGAATGTGCTGGGGACAAACGATCAGGAAAACCCGCATGTGGCCTTACTCAAGAACGGCGGCGCGGTTTTTGTCTGGCAGGGCGGACAGGCCGGCTTCCAACATATTTACGCGCGGTTCCTGACGCCGAGCAACACGTTCGTTTCGGCCGGCGACATTCTGGTGAACACGTTCACCAACAATTTCCAGATCAACCCGGCGGTGGCGGTTTTGAACAACAGCAACGTGGTGGTGGTCTGGGCCAGTTACAACCAGACCGCGTCGAATTCCATGCAGGATGTATATGGCCAGCTTTTCTCGCCGGTCGGGAAAAAGATTGGTGCCGAATTTTTGGTAAACCAGTTCACCAGCTATAATCAGCGCACACCGGCGGTGACCGCCTTGACCAACGGCGGCTTCGTGGTGGCGTGGGTGTCCGAACAGGAACGGAGCTTGGCTCCCAATTTGGGCAACAACACCACTTATCAGTCCGCCTCGGCCGGGACGGTTCCGAGCGTGGACATTTATGCCCGGCTTTTCACCAGCAGCGCGTCTCCGGTCGGCAATGAATTTCTGGTGAACACAGATGCCAATCCGTGCGCCTCGCCCGTGCTGACCACGGCGGCGGACGGCAGTTTTATGGCGGTCTGGACGGCGCATGATTCCGTGACGGCGACCAACGGTTGGGATATTTATGCCCGGCCGTTCAGCAGTGCTGGCACCGGCGGTTCGGTGGTGCGGGTCAACACCCACCTTTACGGCGACCAATTTTCACCGAGAATCAGTTCGCTCAATCAGGAATTTTTGGTGGTCTGGGTGAGCTTGGCGCAGGACGGTTCGCGGGAAGGCGTCTTCGGGCAGTTTGTTCATAGCGACGGCTCGCTGATGGGCGGCGAATTTCTGGTCAACAAGACCACCATCGGCCAGCAGATGCAACCGGCGGTGGCCTCCGATGGCATCAGTCAATTTGAAGTCGTTTGGACTAGTTACACCGGGCAACCCTACGGCTTTGACTTGTATGCCCAGCGGTATGCCGATGTTTTATCGTCGCTACCGCCGATATCCGCGTTGTTTGTATATGCGCCCTTCAACGTGAGCAAGGGAGTATATACGCCGCAGTTACAGGTCGCGTGGCCGTCGGTCATGGGGATCACCGTTTCCAATTATGAAATTTATGTGGATGGTTCCACCACGCCGGTTGCGCAGTTGAGCAGCAATCAATGGGTGATGCAGGCGGTGGACGGATTGCTCGCGAACAGCACGCGTTCATTTCAGGTGGGCTATGTTTTGGGCAATGGTCGGCGCGCGCCGTTGTCGCCGGCGACCAGCGGTTCCACTTGGAGTGGTTTGAACTGGGATGGCGTTCCCTATGAATGGATGGCCAAACAATATGGTGGATATGCCGGTGGAAAATACTCCACCAATTCCTGGCCTTCAGCGACATTCAGTGTCGGCCCGCGTCTCACGGTTTATGGCGCGTTTATTAGCGGCAGCAACCCGCATGATTCCTCAACGTGGCTCACGCAGCATCTGGTGCGGACGTCGCAAGGAAACTTTCTCACTTGGAACACGCAGCCCGGCGCAACCTATCAGGTGGAGGTTTCGACGAATTTTAACTCGTGGACGAAGGTCGGTTCCCCGCGCTTTGCCGCCGGCGCGACCGATTCAATTTACATCGGCGGCGGGTCGGTGGGTTATTATCACGTTGTGCTGCTGCGCTAAAAAATCATTTGTATGCTGCGAATAATTAAAAGATTTTCTTGGATGATTCTGCTGGTCGCGGGTTTGCAGACTGGCAGAGGATTTGCATTGTTGGGACCGCTGGCCAACCTCGGCGACGCCTGGCAGCTCCCGGTGATTGGTTACGGCTATGCCTATACGGACTTTGGTTTTCCGGGCGGGCCGGTTTTTCTTGGTGACATCGGTGGGCCGAAAAACATCGGTGAAGAATACCGGCGCAACGTGCCGGTCATCTATTATTCCTACGATGCAAATTTTCTGGGCTTCTTCGGTTCCAACGGCGTGGCGGCGGTGGACAGCGCGGTGGCCATCATGAACGGCCTGACCAATGCGGACAAGATGGATTTCTCCTCATACACCTTGGAGTCGCAGCACGTCAATCCCACGGCCAATGCGCTTTTTCTGACAGACTTGAAGTCGGTCACGCTGCATCTTCTGGTGGAACAGTTGGGCTTGGCGCAGCCGGAACGTTTTACTTGGACGTTGCATGACCGCTTTGCGCCGCCAGGCTGTCCGTTGACGACCATCTATTTGGTGGTGCAAAGAAATTACGACCTCGTCAACACGCCGTTGAACCAGCTCCAGTATTCATCGTATGTCAATGACGTGCTTTATACCTACGAGATTTTGGAGGCCTGCACCGGTCCGAATCCGCTGGCCGTCACGTTGCCTTATTCGGTTGATCCCCTGGCGGATCAATACAACGCCGTGGCATCTAACGATGGTGACAATTACGGCGGTTTGCAGGTCGGGGGATTTTACACCGGCCTGACCCGCGATGACGTGGGGGGATTGAATTACCTGCTCACCACCAACAATGTGAATTGGGAGAGGGTTCCGAACAACAGCCTGCTATTTTCCGTCGTTACTAATTTTGCCAGCCCGTCAACCCTCTTTCCAGCCAATTCGAACTCGATCACCGGGTTCGGCACTTTTGACTACGGCGCGCTGATCAGCGCGGCTTCAACGACTGCGCCGGGGGTTCTCCAGAGCAATTATCCGGGTTTGGTGGTGTCCAGTTCCATGAATTATTGGATTCTAGCTACCAACAAAACCGTCACCGCCACCTTTGTTGCGCCGCCAGCGGGTTCTCCCTATGGCACGCCGCCGACCTTGGTGTTGAAAACAAATTATTCTTATTTCCCCCAGCAAATGTTTGTTACCACATTTGCCAATGTGATTACCAACTACTATTCCAAAACCACGAAAGGTCTGCTGCGGACTGTTAAAACGGGTCCCAAAAAAGGTGCTCCCTATGGCTCGCCGTCGGTGACCGTCACTAACACGGTCAAAGTCACCCTGACCAATGCGCCTTCCGGCAGCTTCTATATTTTGCCGTTGTTGGGAACCAACATCTGTCCGTTGGACATTCTCTACACGATTCAGACCAATGTGGTCTTTACCACCAATCTGCTTACGGCGGCTTCCACCAATGTGGTGACGGCAACTAATTCAACGCTTTACTCTTTCTCGCAAAGTCTGATCACTTGGTATACCAACTACACCTACGTGGTGCTGCCGGTGAACTGCTCGCAGGTCGCCAATGCCACGGGTTTATATCAGGGCATCGAAAAGGTCAGGTTTGTCCGGGCTGACTATGATTCGCTGCTCGGTCAGTTCTGGCAGCCGGTGAACTATGGCTATTCCATGGTGACCGTGGTCAATGGCAAGCCCATCACCCAGCATTTTGACCGGGTGGTCACGGCTCCGGAAATTCTGCTTACTGCCACGGATCAAGGCGGTGCCAATACTTTCAATGGAACGGTGATACGTAACATCACTTTTGATCAAAGCCAGGCGCTGCCGGGATTGGCGGGGCCGGGTGCAATCACCCCGAGATCCACCTTTGATTACAACAAGATTGGTGATGCGTTTAGAAATGGGTATGATGCTAGTCCATATTTGACGGGGATAAATGCACTGGTTCCAAATGAAACCACCCAGGTGCCGACCGCCGCGTGGGCGTCTTTTGATGACTCCACCAATGATCCGGTGGTCTATCCCAACGGCACCAGTCTGGCCAACCTTGCAAGTCAGGTGTTGACGCAGATCAGCCCGACTTCACTGGACAACGGAACCAACGGAGTGGCTTACGGCCCGGTGCAATTCACGGTCACCACCACCCATTTCACTCCGCCATTTACCTGGTCGGCCACGGGCTTGCCGCCGGGATTGACGGTTGACGCGTCGGGTGTGCTTTCCGGCACGCCCATCCAACAGGCGCCCAGCCCGCTGGTGTATGATTTCACCTTAATCCTGACCGATGCCCTGCAGAATTCGGTGCAATGGAACTATCCCCTTATCATCCAATGAACGGTATGTCTCAAAAAAAATCTCTGGTTGGCCGCGCCGGTTGGTCGTTCAACGCACTTATAATTGGTGCGGTGTTGAGTTGGCTTGGCGTGCCGGCGGTGCGGGCGACGGATCCGCTGTATCTGAACACTTCCGTCCTGAATTACACCATCCCCGGCAATCCGCCGCCCATCATTGACGCGACCACATTCGACAATGAAAACAGTTTTAACATCACCTATACGACTTATTCGACGAAGACCTCGGTGCCGTTTGAGACCAAGAACACGATTAATTATATCAATGGCGAAAACGGCCTGATGACCTTCAACAGTCCGTTGGACACCAATGGATTCATTTACAATCTCTATGGCGTCGTCGCCCAGTTTCAGACTTGGGCTCCGGCGTTGAACAACACCTTCATGGCCGGCTCGTTCACTAACTTGGGCACCATCCGGGTGGACTCGTTGCAAGATGGCAATAACATCTTCGATTTTGGCGGTTTTCAAATTTACATCTTGACGGCCCTGGGTCAGTGCATCGTGAATGCGACCAATATCGTCACTCCGGGCAACATCGTGATTGGTGCGGAGGGATTGTTGCAGATGACCGGGCAGAATGTGGATTTGAGCCGGGGCGTCTTTAACATGGAAAGCACGTTGAACCAGAACCAAGGCCTGATTGGTTCCATCCTGCTCAACGGCGTGAATTTCAGCAGCACCGGTGCCACGGGTGTGGACACCAATGGCGACTGGAATCCCGGTGCGGATTTGACCGCCACCTCCGCCTTGTCCTCGTTTGTCCCGGTTGCTCCCTACTATTTGGATCTGACCAATTCGACCGCCTATTTTGATGTCAGAACCAACGGGGCCGGAGTGATTATTTATCGTTCCGTATTCGTTCAAAACGACAGTCCGCAGGCGCCCTACAATGTTTATATTGATGCTCCCAACACCGTCAACCTCGGCTTTGAAGGCGGCGCGGCACATGTCGAATGGGTGGGTTCCACAGTAGATGCGGCCAGCGGCAATACCCTGACCAGCTATCTCTACCTGACCGACAACTATGCCTTCGGCGCGACCACCAACAATTTTGTGATTGGCGGCGTTCCAGAGAACTTCACATTTTTCACCTCGCCCAACCCGCTGCTTGTGAATCCGATTCCGGCCGGCTTTTTGAACAATGTTTTCAACTTCGAAAACATCTCCAATCCCTACGCCTACATGAACGGCCAGATTGTGGCCTCGTCGGTTTCCACCAACATCAGCGCTACCAATCCGCACGGCGGTGTGACCAATTTGCCGGGCCGTTTCGTGATCAACGCCAGCCAGTCGTTGAATCTGGACGATGCGGTCATCAATGGCCAGAACTACCTTTCGCTCACCGCCACCAACCAGTTCAACGGCAGCCGCGGCGCGCAAATTTCCTCGCCGTATTCCGACATCAACCTCGGCGTGACCAACGGCTTCATGACCGTCAGCAATTTGCTGTCTGGCAGCATCGCCAACTGGAGCGGCAACATCCAGGCCTGGAGCACCCGCTGGGTGGAATTGGACACCGTCAACAATGTCACCAACGATTACCGCGTCTTGATCGTCGGCAGCCAGTTGCAGCCCACCGCCGTCCCTTATGTGCAAAATCTCAAATTGCATGCGGCCACCAACCTCGTCATCAGCGACACGCTGAATGTTTACAGTTCCATCTACATTGATTCGCAGTCGCTCACCCTGACGACCAACAGCGTGGGCGTCGGTGCGACCTCGCTGGACGGGGAATTGAATTGGATTGGCACTGGCGACCTCGGTCTGGCCCAGTTTCCCAACCTCCGTTGCCTGACCAACAACGGAGCCATCCGGGCTGCAAACCAGATAAAATTCGTCGGCAGTGCGAACCTTGTTTCCAATAACATTACGCCCGGCACACCGGCGGTCACCGCGACCGGAAAACTTTCCGAATGGGCCGGAGCCAACGTGCAGAAGAACGCGACGGTGACCATCGGCACCAACCAATATGTCTTTGTCCAACGCGTCAACAACCGGGTGCCGAACCAGGTCAAGCTCGGTTCCACATTCAACGGCTCGATGAGCAACCTGATCGCCGCTATCAATCATGCGGCGGGCGCCGGCAGCGTTTATAGCACGCCCACGCCGGCCAACCCGCTGGTGACGGCGGCTCCGCTGGTCACGATCGGCTCGCTGACCAATCACGCGTTCATCGTCACCGCCGTGGCGAATGGCGTGGCGGGCAACAGCGTGGCGACCGCCACAACCTCGACCAATTTGTCCTGGAACGGCCATGGCGTGCTGTTCGGCGGATTGAATGCCACCCCGGCGGTCACCAACACGACGGTCACCCCGGTGGCGGTTCCTTACGACGCCTTCATCAACAATGGTCTGCTCGCCGATCAAGGCACGATAATTTCCGCGACGAATTTCCTCAGCAGCGGAATCATCTCGAATGGTCTGGGCGCCTTTACCCTGAATTGCCAGACAGCCACGCTCACCAACGGCCAAATGCTGGCCGGGGGCAATGTCGCCATCACCACCGGTAGTTTGCTGGTGAGCAACCTGAATCTCCAGTGCCTGTCGTTGACGCTGACCGCGACTAATTTCACGGACGCAGGTTTGACCAATGGAAATTTCTGGACGGTGGGACGGACCAACGCCACCGGCGGACAGGGCTTTGCCATGACCATCAAGCCGCCAACCGGCGACCTGCTGGGCACGAGCCTCACCAACATCTGTCCCGGCCCGAATAAATCCATCGTCAACATCTGGCCGGGCACCAACTGCGGCGTCTCTGTGCTGGGTTTCTCGAACAATCTGGCCATCGGCCATCTGGTGCTCACCTCGCCCGGCAACAACAGCAAGATCATCTTCACCGGGCCGGTCGGCACCACCAACTGCGCCATCTATGTGGATTGTCTCGAATTGAGCGGCGCGTTGACCAACGGCCTTTACAACAGTTTTGAATTTACCAACTGGCTGACCATCAATACCAACCTTACCATTTATTTTGCACAGGCGTTGATCAACGGCATCTCGGTCGCCGAAGGCATCAACACGGCCACCACCACGAGCGGCAAAAATCGCGGTCGGCTGCTGTGGGTGCCGGAATATGTCGGCTATTATAGCTCCATACCCTTTGTGTCCGGCGGTGTGACCAACTTGGTCAATGCCGCGCTGGCGCAAAGCCCCGACATGGACTCCAACGGCAACGGCACTTACAACGCTTACGATTCACTGGCGTTTTTCACGCCGGATCAGATCAACCAAACCATCAGCTCCACCAATGTGCCGCCGCTCTCGCCGGTGGTGACGTGGGACAGCATTCCGCTGGCGACGAACAGCGTCTATTACAGCACCAATTTGGGCGTCAACTGGCAGTTGCTGTCCAGTTTTGTCTCGCCCACACCTTACCTCGCTTATCCCTCGGCCCCGAAGCCGTTGAGCGTGGTGGATACGAATGGTTTCGTCGGCCCATCGCGCATTTACCGGGTGTCGGTGGCCCCGTGGCTGACCTATCCGTTTTGATAAATAAAAAAATTTGATGGATGAACCTCTGGCAGCCTAGCCGCCGGAAGCATCGGAGAAATGTTGTGAAAATGATTCGAACCAAAATTGCAAGTCTGTTGACCAGCCGCCCGGTGCGCCGGGCGCGTGGGTGGAAAATTGTCGGCATCGCGGCACTCGCCTTCGTCGCGGGCCTCGCGGCGGCGCAACCGGCCAATGATTACTTCACCAGCGCGTGGGTCATCAGCGGCTACGCTGGCAGCACCAACGACGACAACACCGCCAGCACGCTGGAAACTTGCGAGACCAATCAGGTCTATTGCAATGACACTTCGGCGCTCACCTATGTCACCAACTCGGTTTGGTATAAGTGGACGGCGCCGGCTTCCGGCACCTTGGAAGTGGACACGCTCGGCAGCGCTTTCGACACCCTGCTTTCCGTGTGGACCAGCAGCAGCGGCAGTCCGACAATGTGCGATGGCACGCTGACCAACCTAATTTCCGACGACAGCACCGGTTTCACTGTTTTCAGCGATTTTGCCGACACCAGTTATCTTACCTTGCCGGTGACAGCGGGGCAGACGTATTACTTTGCGGTAAACAGTGTTGATGATGGCACGTTCGACGGTTCATATCTTGGTGGTAATTACGGTCCCTATAACTTGGACTGGAATTTGACTATCACCCCGACGGTTCCTTCCGGCACGTTTCAGTTCACCACGAACAGTTACACAGTGAGTTCCAACGAAGGCAATGGGCCGCAGGATGGGAACCTCTCGCCCAGCCTGCGCGGGGCGCGCATCACGGTCACGCGCACCGGCGGGGCCAATGGCCGGGTGCAGGTGCCGATTCTGACGGATTACACCACCAACATGTTTATGGTGACGACCACTTACATCGGAACCAATGCTTCGTTGCCAAACAGCGTTCTCATCCTCAGCACCAATGGGCCGGCCGCGCAGACCAACATTTTAATTTTCGACGACTATCAGATGAGCGCCTCGCTGCTTTTGAAGGCAGTGGATTACACGCCGGTTAACTTGCCCGCCAGCCCGTCTGTGACCAACACGGATCCGATTTTCACCAACATTACCTATGTGATTTTCACCAATACCACGGTCACTCCGACTCACACGCTGGACACGCCGGTTTTGGATGCTTTGGAATCACGTGATTTGATTCCGCCCGCGCTCGGTGCGCTAACCAATGAAACCATCAACGTCGTCAGCCCCGGAGCTGTTGGGGGAATAGCGGTTCTCAATCTGGAACGCTCCACTTTCCGGGTGAATAAAACCGCCGGCACCGCCACGTTTCATGTGTTGCGAACGGGAAATACCACCACTTCTGTTTACGTAAACTATACCATCAACAAAGTGCTTGGTGGCATCCGGAGCGGTTTTGCCGGCAACAATGCGCCCGGCAACACGTTTGCACTCGAAGCGGGTTCCGATTATGCCGTGGATGGCACGGATTTCACTTCGGTTTCCGGCACCCTTACTTTTGTCGCCGGTGATACGGATCAAGCGTTCACGGTGCCGATTCTGGCCAGCACCAATGTCGAGTTCAACTTGGATTTTCAATTGGCCCTTTATATCACTGCTGATGTCAGTGCCGATCCGGCCATCGTCGGCGGCATCAACAAAGCGACGGTGACCATTCTAACGGACAACAACACGGCGGGTTTGCAGCCGGCCGGTGCGGTGGATCGCACTTGGAACAAGGACAACACCGACGGCTATGATTCCTCGCCGCCGTATCTGAAATATCCCGGCACCAAGGGTGGCGTGAGTGACACCGGCAACGGCAACGGTGGCAATGTGCTCGCCGCTGTCGAACAGCCGGACGGCAATGTGATTCTCGCCGGCAGTTTCAATTCCTACGATTCCAATCCCTACAACCACATCGTCCGCGTTCTGGGCAACGGCTATCAGGATACGACGTTCTTGGTGTCGCCCAACAGCGGGGCCGACAAAACTATTTATGCGATGGCGCTGCAGCCGGATGGCAAAATCATCATCGGCGGTGATTTCACGTCGTTCAACGGCATCACCCGCTATCATATCGCGCGTCTGAACAGCGATGGCTCGCTCGACGCTACGTTCAATCCCGGCACTGGCGTGAATGTGGGCGGCGCGGTGTATGCGCTGGCTTTGCAGGCCAACGGCCAGATTGTCATGGCGGGCAATTTCACGTCGTTCAACGGCACCAGTATCGCCTCGGTGGCGCGCTTGAATTCGGACGGATCGCTCGATACTAGTTTCAATCCCGGCACCGGTCCGAACGATGTCGTGAACGCCGTGGTGGTGGATGCCATCGGTCGTGTCATTATCGGCGGCGCGTTTGATGCCGTGAATGGCATCAGCTACAATGGTGTGGCTCGTTTGAGCGTGGATGGCTCTCTGGATTCCACCTTTATTTCCAGCATCGGCACTTACAATCCAGACACCGGTTTCACGGATCCAGTTTATGCGCTGGCGTTGGAAGGCAACCAGATTTTGGTGGGTGGCGGTTTTGCCTACATGGAACTGGCCAGCTACAATGGCATCGTGCGCTTGAATGCGGATGGCTCGGTGGACTCCAGTTTCAATCCGGGCACGGATGCCAACAACGGCACTTTCAATCCGCAGACCGGCAACGTGGATTCCATTTTTGCCATCACCTTGCAGCCCGATGGAAAAATCCTCATTGGCGGCGATTTCATGAACTACAACCAGACCCGCCGCGTGGGTCTGGCGCGCCTGTTCGTTGACGGTAGCCTCGACACCAGCTTTTTGGATACGGCCTACAACCAGTTCGCCGGGTTAATCAACCACTATCACAATCCCGGTGCGAACAACGCGACGGATTATCCGCAGGGCAACCATCGCAACTACGTCACGGCCATTGCCGTGGAAACCACTGCGCCGAATAACGTCATCATTGGCGGCAGCTTCCTGCGCGTGGGCGGTGGTTCGGTGAATCATTCCGGATTGTATAATATGCCGACCAACTCCGGCATCTTCGCGAACGGGCGCATGGATATCCATCCGCGCAGCAACGTCGCGCGACTCATCGGCGGGGCGACGCCGGGACCTGGCAATATCCAACTTATTCCGAACCATTATGACGCGTCGGTGGGATATGAATTCACGGCCGACAAGAGCGCCGGCACGCTTTATGTAAATCTGAACCGCACGAACGGCAGCTTGGGTGTCATTTCGGCCACCTGCCAACCGGTGTATGGCGCTGCTGGTCCTGGCATTGCCACGACGAATGATTTTACGGGCGGCGGCACGCCGACTTGGCCCACGCTCTATTCAATCAGTCCGAACCGGTCGTGGATGAGTGCGCCGGCCACGACGGGCAACAGTCAGTTTTATGATTCGACCTATGGGACGGCGACGCCGAACCCGGATCTTTCTTTCACGATTAGTAACAACGCTACCATCAGCGGTAATTTGAATGCCAGCATCGCCCTCACGGCCCCGTCCGGCACTAGTTTCAAACTTGGCGGCGAGGCGATTCCGTTGGGCGCGGCCCTCGGTTACCAGAGCCAGTCGCCGCTGACCATTATTGATTCAAACTTCAAGCCGGGCGTATTAAGTTTCAGTTCGTCCCTGTATTACACCAATCAGGGCAAGCTGGCGGTCATCACCGTGGTTCGCACCAATGGCACTGACGGCACGGTGCAGGTGAACTATCTGGCGACCAACGGAACGGCCATCAACCATACCAACTTTAACGCGGTGAGCGGCACGTTGACGTTTAATCCCGGCATCAGCAGCCAGACGTTCAGTATTCAAACCGCGTCCGGCACGAGCACCAGTCAAGACAAGACGGTGAACCTCTATCTTTCGGGAGCGAGCGGCGGAGCCACCATTGGTCAGGCCAGCGCGGTGTTGACGCTGGTGAACAATATTTTCACCGCCGGCCATTTGTCTTTCACGGCGGGCAACTATTCGGTCAATGAAAATGCTGGCCCGGCCCTAATCACGGTGAATCGTTTGGGCGGCAGTTCCGGCACGCTGGACGTCACGGCCATCGTGGGTGCACCCGGTGGCACGGCCGCGAATGGAACGAACTACATCGCTTCTACCAACAGTCTGCATTGGAATAATAATGATGTTTCCGCCCGGACTATCTCGGTGCCGGTGATACAAGATTTCCTTTACACCCCCAATCTGGTCGTGAACCTCGTGCTGACCAACGGGCTGGTCAATAATGCCCCCACTAACAAGGTGCTGACTTTGTCCACCTTCACCAACGCCACGCTGACCATCGTTAATGTGGATTTTCCGGGGACAGTCCAGTTTGCTACCACCAATTATTCCGTAAACAAATCTGCCGGCTTCGCGTCCGTTCCCATCATCCGCACCGGCGGTTCGGCGCAAACCGTGACAGTCAATTACACCACGCAGGACGGAACGGCCAGCAGCCCGGCGAATTACATCGCCACGAACGGACTGCTGACGTTCACCAACGGCGTCATCGCCCAATACCTCAAAGTGCCCATCATTGACAACGGTCAGGCGAGCGGACTGCTGGCCTTGAACCTCGCGTTGAGCAACGCCACACCGGCCATTGCTCTGGGCAGCCAGAGCAATGCGGTGTTGAACATCATTGACACCGACAGTGTAAATGAACCGGCCGGTTCCGCCGATCCGACTTACAACCAATATGCGGGATTCAATGGCAACGTCTTTGCGCTTAGTTTCCAGAGCAACCACCAGTTAATTGTCGGCGGTGATTTCACCATGGCCAGCGGCGTCCAACGTCAACGGCTCGCGCGGTTGAATTCCGACGGCACGCTGGACACGACGTTCCTCTCAATTTCGACCAACACCGGGGCCAACGCGCAAATCCGCGCGCTGACTATCCAGAGCGACGGACGGATTGTGGTGGGTGGCTATTTCAGCAATTTCAACAGCACGGCCCAAAGCCGCATTGCCCGCTTGAGTTACGATGGCTCGCTCGACAGCACTTTCAATGCGGGTTCTGGCGCGGATAATCCGGTTTATGCGCTGGCGCAGTCGCCGGTGGATAGCAAGGTTTTGGTGGGTGGCGCATTCGCCAAACTGAACGGGGTTACTTTCAACGGCATTGGCCGTTTGAATTCAGACGGCTCCGCTGACACGGGCTTCAATGCCGGCGGTCTAGGTGCCGGCTCGGTCGGCGGTGGTTCGTTCGTCGTCTATGCCGTGGCAGTGCAGACGGACGGCAAAATCATCATCGGCGGCGACTTCACTACTTACAACGGCGTCACGGTCAACCATCTGGCCCGGTTGAATACCGATGGTTCACTGGATTCGAGTTTTACTACGAAGACCGGCACCTCCGCCAGCGGCACGGTGCGCGCAATCGCTCTCCAGCTGGATGGCAAGATTCTGATCGGCGGCGCGTTCACGAATTTCAACGGCACCGCCTACAATCGCATCGCCCGGCTCAACACCGATGGCTCATTGGACGGCACCTTCAATCCTAGCGTTGGCGCGGACGACACTGTTTCCGCGATTGCGTTGCAAGGCACTGGCAACATTCTTTTGGGCGGCCAGTTCACGCATTGCAGCGGCGTCACTCGCAACCGCATCACGCGCCTGAATCAAGACGGCTCGGTGGATCCGACCATCAACTTCGGCACCGGCGCGAATGATTTCATCGCCGCGCTGGCAATTCAGCCGGACACCATTGTTGGTTATCCCGACAGCGTGATTGATGAAAAAATCATGATCGGCGGCGGCTTCACTCAATATAACGGCGCGGCGCACGCTCATCTCGCCCGCCTCTTCGGCGGCTCGATGACTGGTTCCGGCGCGTTTGAATTTTCCTCCGCCAACTATCAGGTGGATGAGCGCGGCACCAACGCCGTCATCACCGTGATGCGCACGGGCGGCACCGACGGCACGAACATCAGCGTGACCGCGACCGCCGTGGATGGCACGGCTGTCTCCGGTGTCAACTACACCAATCTCTCGCCGTTCACGCTTAATTTCCCGATTGGCGAAGTTCTCAAGACCATCACGATTCCGGTGCGCGATGACGGCGTGGTGACGCCGAATCTCACCGTGTTCCTGTCGCTCACCAATCCAGTCGCCCCGGCTCAGATCGGCAACCAGCCGAGTGCCGTGCTGACCATAATAAATGATGACGCGACCATCAGCTTCTCTTCCGCCACCTACACGGTGCCGAAAAATGTTGTCAACGGCGTGGCCCCGATCACGGTCGTCCGCAACGGCGGCAACACCGGCACGGCGTCGGCCAGTTTCAGCACCACCTTCGGCGGCACGGCTACGCCGGTCACGGATTACACGCCGGTCAGCCAGACGGTGAATTTCGCAGCGGGCGTTTCCAATGTGGTGGTCAACATTCCGATCACCAACAACGGCATCCCCGAAGGCAACCAGACCGTGACCATGCAGCTCACCGGCATTACCGGCGCGGCGCCCATTGCCCCGACCAATGCCACGCTGACCATCGTGGACACGGTGAATGCGCCGGGCCAGTTGAGTTTCACCGCCACAAATTACAATGTCACGGAAGGCGGCGGGGTGGGGTATTCCACCGCCAATGTCACGATTCAGCGGACGTTCGGTTCATCCGGCACGGTTTCCGTGAATTACAGCACGCTGGATGGCACCGCCGTGGCGGGAATCAAATATATGCCGACCAACGGCGTCCTGACCTTTGCCGACGGTGAAGTGAGCAAAACCTTTGCCGTGAATATCGTCAACACGACCACGGCGGAAGGTCCGCAATATTTCAACGTGCTGTTGTCCAACCCCACCGGCGGTGCGTCATTGTTTGCACCCACCAACGCGACGGTGACCATCATCAACACCAACACCGGTCTGGCCTTCGTGCTGGCGACGAACAGCTTCACCGAACCTTCCGGCATCAATCTTGGCACCGTCGCGGTCAATGTCATCCGGCTCAACAACACCAACGGCACTACTACGGTCAATTACACCACCGCCGACGGCACGGCGCTGCAGGGAACCAATTATTTTGGCGTCACCAACGGTGTCCTGACCTTCAACCCGGGCGACTCGGTGAAGTCCATCCTCATTACCAACCGTCACGATACGCGCGTGACCGGCGATTTGTTCTTCACCGTGACCCTGTCCAATCCGAGCATTGATGCGCAGCTCACCACGCCGAGCGTGACCACGGTGATTGACCACGATGCGGACGCGGGCATCAGCTTTTTCACGGCGGCGCAGAGCGTCTATCGCAACTCCGGCAGCGTGCTCATCTTCGTTATCAATTCCAACACCAACGTCGGCCCGATGTCCGTCAATTACACGACGGGCGGCGGTTCGGCGGTGCCCAGCCTGGATTACACCACGACCAGCGGCACCCTGACGTTCACCAACGGCCAGTTTTTCAATTATTTCAGCGTGCCGGTGCTGGTGAACAATCAGGTGCAGACCAACCGCACGTTCAATGTCACGTTGTCCGCGCCGACCGCGCCGGGCCAGCTTGTCGCGCCGAGCGTGGAGACGGTGACCATCATCGGCACCAACACGCCGCCCGGCTTGAGCTTCGCCACGCCGGTGGAGATCAGCGGCGATTCGGGCACGACGAATGTTGATAATTCCGCCAGCGTGCCGGAAGTCGGCGACCCGAGCATTGCGGGCTTTGCGGCGGTGGCGCCGGTCTGGTTTGCGTGGACGGCGCCGGCGGACGGCGAAGTTTCGGTGGACACCATCGGCAGCGTGGGCACGAACGGCGTGAAGCTGGACACCGTGCTTGCGGTTTTCACCGGCGGCAGTCTGGGCACCTTGAGTCAGGTGGCGGCGAATGATGACCTGTATCCGAACAATCCGCTCACCCAGCTCAATTATACGGGCCAGAATATTTACAACACCAACGCCACGGTTACGACCAATGGCATTTTGGGTTACTATTTCACTAATGTTCCGCCTTACATCGTCATTATTCCCAATGTAATCACGAATAACTTTGGCACTTACCATTCAGTTAGCTCGCAATATTACGAGCCGTTCAGCGGGCCGAGCGGATTGCGTTTCAACGCCAAGGCGGGCACGACTTATTATTTCGCGGCGGATACGAAGGTTAGTGAGATCTTCAATCAATCAACCTTCCAGTTCACCATCACCGGCACCGGGCCGATTCAATTCAACTGGGCCTATCATGCGTCTGGTGTGTTCCGCTTTGCCTCCGAGGACGTGGATCAGACCGGCATCACGGACACGAATGGCAACGCCATGCTGCTCTATCATTGCGCCGAAAGCGAAGGCGGATTTGCCTCCTCGCATCGCGTCATTGGCCCAGTGGGGGCTGCGGAAATCCGGACGACCACGGATTCCTACTACGACCCCGATGTGAATGGTATGCTGGTCACGGTGACGCGGGTGGCTGGTTCTTCCGGCCGTGTGCTCGTGGACTACACCACGACGGACGGCGACACGAACCTGATCCGGCAGGGCGATGCCCCGGCGGTCGCGGGCGTGGATTATTCGCCGGTCAGCGGCACGCTGATTTTCGACGACTACGAAATGAGCAAGACCATCGTGGTGCCCATCTATGACGGCGGCAACCTTAGTGCGCAGCCGAACCGCGACTTCATGGTGCAGCTCTCGAACCCGCGCCTCGACGCGGCCGAATCCGCCACTGTGTCCACCCCGCGCGTGGACAATATTTTCGGCAAGGCCGTGTGTCGTATCCTCGACTGCGACATTGATCCGCGGGGACCGACTACGAGTCAGGTTATCACCAGCAATACCGTGGTGGTGCTGGGCGTGACGAACACGACATTCACCACGAATATCACGACCACTTTGATGCCGACGAACGGCGTGTTCAACTTCTCGAAGGCCAACTATCGGGTGCCGCGTGACATCAAGGATTTCTTCCCCAACACGCAGGTGACGGTCTATGTCAACCGCTCGGGCACGAACCGCGCGTCGGTCACGGTGCATTACCGGTTCGACAATTATTTCCTGGAAAACGTCGGCGCTGACAACGAGAACAACCAGTTTCCGCTTCAGGCAGGTTCGGACTATGCCACCCCGACGCCGGCCATCAGCGGTGCTATTTTGGGCACCAACTCCGACTTCAACGGCTCGGATGGCACGCTGACGTTCCCCGGCGGCAACAATAATCCGTTCAAGTCGCAGCCAATTCATTTCGATGTCGCGAACAACCACCTGACGGAATTCAACAAGGACATTCGGATCGGGATTTACGAACTGGACAAAGACAACAACCCGCAGCAGGACGGCATGGTGGCGGAAACCACGGTGACCATTTTGTTTGACGACACGACGCCGCCTGCCGGCTCGGTGGACGAATTGTGGAACCCGGATTTCTATGTGGACATGGCGCTGCTGACCAACACGGTCGCGTCTTCCGTGGTCAATCCCGGCACCGATCCCTATAGCGAAGTTTATGCGCTGACGTTGAATTCCAGCAACCAGACCGTCATCGGCGGTTCGTTCGCCAGCTATGCCGACGGCAACAACACTTATGTGGTCAACGGCCTCGCGCGTTTGAAATCCGACGGCTCGCTGGACACCACGTTCAGCACCGGCGTCGGCGTGAACGTCCAGAATGGCGAATTCATCCGCACGCTCGCCCTGACCCCGGCCAACGAAGTGTTCATCGGCGGCAAATTCACCTCCTACCGGGGTGTCCAGCGCAACTCCATCGCGCTGGTCAATTCGACCGGCGCGCTGGATACGAGCTTCAATCCCGGCTCCGGCTTCAATGGCACCGTCTGGAGCGTGTTGCTGCAATCCGACGGCTCCATTTTGGCTGGCGGCGACTTCACCGCCTACAACGGCACAGCTTGCAATTACGTCGTCCGTTTGCTGCCGAGCGGCGCTCTCGACACCAGCTTCAACGCGAGCAACATTTTGAGCGGCCCGGTTTATGCCATGGCGCAGGCACCGTCGGTATTGCTCAACATCAATTCCACTTCGACCGGAACTTCGGCCGAGAATGATAATCCCATCAGTTTGGGATCGGTGACCTCTGGCACCCTGACCGTTAATTACGACATGGCTGCCGTCCCCGATCAAATGCGGATTTACTATGGCGACACCAACGTGACGGCGGGCAGTGGCGTATTGCTCTACGATACGGGTTATGTGAGCGGCACCGGCACGATTGTCCTGCCGTTTGGACCAGTTGGCGGGTTGACCACCAATCTTCTGACCATCGTCATGAATCAGGGTGGCAACACCAATGGTGGCGGCTCGGTTTGGGCTTACACCGGATCAATCAGCGTGCCTCAATCTTCCAGCGGCGTGGTGGTGGGCGGCAAGTTCAAGGTGAAGGGACAAAATTATTCGAACATCGCCCGGCTGAATTCGAGCGGTGCGCTGGACACGAGCTTCAATCCGGGCTTCGGGCCGGATGCGGAAGTGATGTCGCTGGCTTGGCAGCTTAACAATCAGATTGTCGCCGGCGGCAATTTCAAGACGGTCAACGGCAACGCCTATAGCCGCATCGTGAGATTTAACGGTGATGGCTCGCTGGACACCGCGTTCTATTCCGGCACGGGCACCGACGGCACGATTTATTCCATCCTGCCGCAGTTGAATGGCACACTGTATCTGGGCGGTGCGTTCACCACTTACAATGGCACGCACCGGCTCGGCTTGGCGCGAATTTTTGCTGACGGCACGTTGGACACGTCGTTCCTCGACACCGCCTACAACCAGTTTGCCGGTCTGCCGCGCATTTTGTTCAAGGACGCGCCGGGAACCGTCTATTCAGCAGCCGTGCAGGGCGATGGCAATGTGATGATCGGTGGCGCGTTCCAGCAGGTTGGTGGCGGTCAGGCGGATAAATTTTGCCGTGACGTCCTCGAACAGGAACGCGGTCTGGCACCGAGCTTCAGTGATCCGAATCTGTGGGTGTCCGAGGCTGACACCGCCGTTGAGCCGAAATCGCGCGATGGCGTTCGCAACCGCAGCAATGTCGCGCGCCTGATTGGCGGGGCGACGCCCGGACCCGGCAACATCGGCATGGTGTCCACCAGCTACGCGGTCAACAAGACGCAGGTGAGCGAGCCAATCACCTTGGTGCGCACCAACGGTTCGCTCGGTTACGCCTCCGCGAATTTCGCCGTGGTGTCCGGCTTGGCGCAAAGCGGCGTGGATTATTCCTACAGCTCGGTGGCACCGTTGTATCCGATTGATTGGGAATATTCCGGCCCCACGCGTATGCACAGCGACGGTTTGTTCGGCCAAGCCGGACTTATGCAGGACATTTACGGCGAAGTCTGGAAGTATGGTGTCACCGGCCCGGCGGCGGTCAACATCACCATCAACAATAACGGCCAGTCCTCCGGCAATTTGCTGGCGGGATTGCAAATGGCGAATCCGGTGGGTGCCGATCAATTCTATCTGGGCGGCCAGAACATTCCGCTGGGTGTGGCGCTGGGCATTTCCTCTGCGCCGTTCACCATCGTGGACAACGGC
>Ga0007854_10000700_pt1 | contig 21660 bp, 18 predicted proteins | sample CryBogCBH12Aug08_FD_60382 | JGI IMG/M metagenome (GOLD analysis project Ga0007854, IMG submission 60382) | Freshwater microbial communities from Crystal Bog, Wisconsin, USA - CBH12Aug08 | ecosystem: Environmental > Aquatic > Freshwater > Lake | place: Crystal Bog, Wisconsin, USA | collected... | reverse complement strand
GCCGCAGCCCGAGGGTCCCACCAGGACCATGAACTCGCCCTCGGCCACGTCGAGGTTCAGCGACTGCACGGCCTGGAATCCGTTGGGGTAGGTCTTGGACAGGTTCTCAATCGAGATGGATGACACCGGGGACTCCCCTTTTCATTGCTTCGCTTGGATTGTTGGCGACCGCCGCGCGAGGACCTCGCCGAGGTGTTCGCGAATCATCTCACACGCCCGCGGCACCGAAGGCTCGAGGCGGGAGAGGGGTAGGCGTTGCGCGACCGCCGCGACCGATACCGCCCCGTCCGGGGTCGACGAGGACGTCAAGAAGAGCGGGATGGCGATGCAGTTGATCCCCTCCTCGTGCTCCTCCCGGTCCACCGAGTATCCCTGGGCGCGAATCGCCACGAACTCCTCGTGCAGCTGGCGCGCCGTGGTGAGCGTCTGAGGGGTGAACTCGACGATCTCGTGGCGATGGCGTTCCACGAAGTCCTCGACCTGTTCGAGGGTGGTGAGCTGATAGGCGAGAAGGGCCTTGCCCACCCCCGTGCAATACGCGGGATTGCGCCCACCGATGGCTGATTTCATCTGGAAACGGGCCAGGGGCGACTGCACCTTGGCCAGGTAGACGACTTCATTGCCGTCCAGGAGCGCGTAGTGGGTGGTCTCGCCGAACTCGGCCGCCATCGCCGACAGGATCGGGCGCACCCGGCCCACCTCGTCGAGGCCCTCGTAGTAGGAGAAGGCCAGGCGCAACAGTCCGTAGCCGAGTCGGTAGTGGCTGTTGCGGTCTTGCTCGATCAAATCGGCACGGCGCAGCACGCTCAGGGCCCGGTGAACGCTCGAGCGCGGGGAGTTGACGAGCCGGGCGAGGTCGTTGAGTCCGATGCCGTCGGGGTAGGTCCCCAAGACGTTCAAGATGGCCAACACCCGGTCGGCCCCGTTGGGGGTCTTGGCGTGAGCAGAAACGTGGACTGCTTCGTGTGACGTCACCATCGGTCTTCCCCCGCCGGACAGTTAGGTCAACTATACCCACGACGTCGTATTAGAGGAACACTGTTCTAACTAATGGAACAACGAGCACTCCCTCCCCGGAACGAGGAGTGCGGCTTCGAAGTACTCAGGCCGCGATGACGGCGCCGCGCAAGACCGAGGTCGACGAGTGCTGGGGACTTCCGTCGTTGTCCTGCAACGAGATGTCCACCGCGGAGAACTGGCTCATGATCGGCTTGGCGATCGGGTAGCTGCCGTGTCCCGTCAGCGAGAGCACGCCCAAGGGGAGCATCTTGTTGGTCTCGGGGTTGAAGAGCCAGACCTCGTAGTAGTGATTGGAGGGCGGCGTGGGCAGACCCTTCGTGACGACGTTCATCTGCAGTTCGGCGGCGGTGGCGTCGACGGTGATGCGTCCGGTGGCGCTCGTCGGAGCGTCCACGTGGTGCAGCGCCGCCGTCGCGGCCAGGTTGGGCGCGCTGTGGTGCGAGGTCGACGCGACGACACCGAGCGCGACCGCGGCGACCAGTACGGCGGCGGCCGCCAGTCGGGTCCAGACCGGCGCGTGACGGCGCGGCACCACGAGTTCGGGCAGCGGGGCGCTCGGCGTCGGCGCCACGAGGGGCGTCGACACCATCGCCGCGCGCCGTGCGGCGCGCAGCGATCCGTGGGCGACGGCGACCGAGATCAGCGTCGAGGTGCACTCGCCGCACTCGCGCAGGTGGGCCACCACGTCTCGCGTCTCGGCTCCGGTCAGCTCGCCGGCCAGCAGCGCGCTCAGCTCTTCGTCGTAATGGGTCGTCATAGCATCAACTCTTCCTGTTCGATTCGTTGGGCGAGCCGGGCGAGGCCCCGCGCCATCCGGGCCTTCACCGTGCCCAGCGGCACGTTGAGGCGTCGCGAGATCTCCGGCTGCGAGAGGTCCTCGAAGTAGGCGAGGACGATCACCTCGCGCTGCTCGTCGGGCAAGGACTCCAGACCCCGTCGCACTTCACTGGCCCACACCATCTGGTTAATTACATCATCTCCGTCGGCGCCGACGAGCTCGCGAACCTGGGACACGTCGACGACGTCGTGGCGGCGCTTGCGCAGGTGGTCAATGGAGCGCTTGCGCGCGACGCCCAGGAGGAACGCGATGAGCGGACGGGCGGCGTCCAGGCGCTGGCGCGATCGCCACAGTTCGATGAAGGTCTGTTGGAGGATGTCGTCCGCTTCGGAGTCGGGGACGAAGCGCGAGACGTAGTTGCGCACGGCGGGACCGTGTTCGGCGTAGGCCGCGTTGAGCGCCGACTCGTCACCGTGCAACAGCCGCAGCGACAACTCGTCGGTCGCATTCGTCATGACGGAGAGCCCGCTGAAGTCCACATCTCTCTCTTCGTTCCAAACCCTGTCGCGGTTGCACCCTAACGGAGAATCTTGCGGATTTCGCGAAATGGTGCAACCGGAGGGTCCCGTCGGACGAATGCATGGTGGGTCTCGCAAATCGCGACGCCCTCTGACACAAGGAATCCCCTCATGCGTCTTCGTTCCCGTATCAGCGCCGCGGCCTTGGCCGTTCTCATGACCGGAGCCGGCGCCCTCGTCGCCACGGCCCCGGCCCAGGCGTCGTCCATGTCCACCACCGCCGAGGTGACCGTTGTTCACGGCATCCCGAACGTCCCGGTGACCGTGTACGCCAACGGCAAGGTCCTCATCAAGGACTTCAAGTTCGGCAAGGTCGTCGGACCCGTCTCGCTCGCCCCGGGCAAGTACTCCTTGGCCATTCGCCCCTTCGGCGCCGCCGCTAGCTCGAAGCCGATCCTGGCCGCCACCGTGAGCGTCACGGCCGGCGAGAACGCCACCGTCGAGGCCAACCTGACCGCCGCCGGCAAGCCGACCTTGAGCGTCTTCGCGAACCCCACCGCGACCCTCGCGATGGGAATGGCGCGCGTGATCGTGCGTCACACCGCTCAGGCCCCGGGCGTCGACGTCTACGCCGGTCCCACCTCGAAGGCTCCCCTGATCTCCAACCTGGTGAACGGCAAGTCCGCCACCGCGGTGGTGCCCGCGGGCAGCTACTCGATCAGCGTCTACGTCCACGGCACCAAGGCCAACCCGGCCATCGGCCCGGCGACCTTCCACTTCGTGGCCGGCAAGACCTACGTGGTCTACGCCATCGGCTCGGCCACGGCCATGCCGGCGACCATCACCGTCGCGGTTCAGAAGTACTAGTTCCCACCCGGTAGACCGCAGCCCCCCCTTCTGCGGTCTGCGGACGAGACCCCGCCACCGGCAACGGTGGCGGGGTCTCGTCGTTAGATGGCGTACGAGGTCATCGACAAGGAGCCCATCGTGCAACCCCGGGCGAAGACCCGGGGCGACGCGGAGGCGACGGACGCCAGGCCCGCCAGATACGCGAGGGGCAAGAAGTGATCGGGTGTCGGCACCGCCCGGCGGAAGTCGTCGCTCGACACCACTGAGGCCAGCGAACTCGGATCGCTGGCGAGGCTGTGACGCACGTCGTCGTCGAAGCGCTGCGCCCAGTCGAAGCCCTGCTCCTGCGCCCGCCAGTCGATGGCCCGCAGGTTGTGCACCACGTTGCCGCTGGCCACGATCAGCACGCCCTCCTCGCGCAGCGGCGCCAGGCGCGCGCCGAGGTCCAGGTGGTAGTCGAGGGGCTTCGACGCGTCGACGGAGAGCTGGACCACGGGAACGTCGGCGTCGGGATACATGTGCGCCAGCACCGACCACGTGCCGTGGTCGATGCCCCAGGTCTCATCGTCCAGTCCGACCCAGACGGGATCGACGATCTCGCCCACGTGTCGAGCCAGGGCGGGGTCCCCGAGAACCGGGTAGTCGAAGTCGAACAGCTCCTGGGGGAAACCGTAGAAGTCGTGGATCACGCGGGGGTTGGCCATCGACGTCACGGCGGTGGCGTTGATGTACCAGTGCGCCGAGATGGCCAGGATTGCCGCCGGCTTCTCGAAGGACGCCGCGAAGGTCGCCCACTCCTCGGTGTAGCGATTCGACTCCAGGGTGTTCATGGGGCTTCCGTGGCCGACGAAGGCGGCGGGCATCGTGGACATGGGACCTCCCAGAGATAGTTGATACGTCTACCAATATAGCCGACAGTAGATGAAACTTCAACAAAATATCGCTAGGCTACCCCCATGTCCGAAACGACCCCCTGGCTCAATCAAGAGGAGCTTCGCGTGTGGAAGGGGCTGTCGTTGATGCAGCTCCAGTTGCAGGCACGCCTCGGGCGCCGCTTGGGCGCCCACGGGCTCTCCTACCAGGACTATCTGGTGATGGCGTCACTTTCGGACCGACCCGACGGGCGCATGAGGGTGGTCGAGCTGAGCGACGAGCTGGGCTGGGAGAAGAGTCGTCTCTCGCACCACATCGCGAGGATGTGCACCCGCGGCCTCGTCACCAAGGAACCCTGTCCGAGCGACCAGCGGGGCATCTTCGTCATCTTGAGCGATCTGGGCCGCGCCACCCTCGCCGACGCCGCGCCCGACCACGTTCGCGACGTGCGGCGTTACTTCTTGCGGGGCCTCTCCTCGGAGCAACTCGCGACGTTGAGCCACGTGGTCGACACGGTCGCGGCGAACCTCGTGGAGGACTGAAACCGCTTCCCCGGGGACGGTGACGACCGTCGTGGAAATATCACCAGGGCTAGGCTGATTCGATGAATTGGCGCGACAAGGTGACGGGTCGTGCGCCCTTGTCGCTACGACCTCGCAGCGCCTTCATCCTCGTTCTGACGCTGGGCTTCGTCATGCTGTCGTGCTGGAGTTTCGCCGACCCGCTCGTCTCGGCCCCGGACGAGCAGGCCCACATCATGCGCGCCTACGCCATCGACCACGGGCAACTCGGCGCCGCGACGACGCCGCCGAGCAAGGTGCTGGAGAACGTGACCGTTCCGACCTCGCTCTACTACACCGCCATCTATCCGGTGTGCTGGCACTTCAACCCCAACGTGTCGGCGACCTGCTCCAAGCCCTGGCCCACCGGTTCGGTGCCGGCGACCATCGCCATCTACGTCGACCACTACCCGCCCCTCTACTACCTCGTCGTCGGGTCGGCCACCTACCTCTCGCACGAGAGGGCCGGCATCTACCTGATGCGACTGGTCAGCTCCCTGATGGGCGCGTTCATGCTGGCAGTCGCCGCCTACGCCATCGCGCGCTGGAGTCGCCGTCGGGCCCTCTTCGCCGGACTCTTGATCGCGCTGAGCCCCGAAGCGGCTTTCCTCTCCTCGTCGGTCAACCCCAGTGGCTTCGAGATCCTCACCGGCATCTGTCTGTGGACCCTGGTGGCGATACTCGCGCTGGAGCGCCGCGAGGATCCGCCTCGTCAATTGATCTACCTGCTGGGAGCAGTCTCGACGGTCTTCGTCCTCATCCGCGGGCTCTCCCCGCTCTGGCTGGCCCTCGCCGGCGGCACCCTCATCACCTTGATGGGACCGCGCGAACTCCTCGAACTGATTCGCCGTCGTCGCGAGCTGCGCCAGGCGGGCGCAGTGGTCGTCGTGGGCGCCGTGGTCGCGGCGACGTGGATCTTGACGCAGGGGACGCTCAACATCTTGCCGGTCGGGGCGCCCGTCCCCCAGAGCGACTCGACGCTGGCGGTGCTGCGCATCGTCATCCAGCACGTGCAGGTCTGGCTGCGTGAGTGCGTCGGCATCCTCGGTTGGCTCGACACCGTCCTTCCCCACGTGGTCTACCTGTCGTGGTACTGGATCGTCCTCGCGGCCCTCGCCACGGCTCTCGTGAAGGGAAACTGGCGCGAACGGGGCGTCGTCGCGGGGCTGGCCCTGCTCAATGTGGTCATCCCGGTCGCCCTGGTCACGCGCCAGGCCAAGGTGCTCGGCGTCGTGTGGCAGGGGCGCGACAACATGCCCCTCGCGGTGGGTGCGGTGATCATGGCGGTCGCCGTCTGCGGAGGCCCCGCGAGCCGCGGGGCCCAACGGGTCCTGGGTGGTCTCAGCCCGGCGCTGCGCCGCCGAGTGAGCGCCGTGAGCCTGGCCGGGGCCCTCGTCCTGGTGACGCTGGCCGATCTGGCGTCGTTCTACACGAACCTGCGCCGTTACGCCGTTGGACGCTACGGACCCACGTTCTTCTTCCTCCACGGCCAGGGCTGGTCGCCGCCCACCGGCCAACTGGCGACGCTGGTGGTCTACGCCCTCGCCGTCAGCCTCCTGGCCGGCGTCGTGCTGTCGTGGATCTGGCTCTCTGCGCGCCCCGACGAGTCGCGTTGACGAGGGGGCGAACTCGCCAATCAAGCGGGTTCGGTAAGATGCACCAGGTACTTTTCCGCTCTTGGCGGCGATACCCAGAAGGAATGTGAGGCGAAGTCGATGTCTGAACCGTACTCGTCGGAGCCCGTCTCGACGACCCACCAGGCACACACGCTGCGCAGCAATGAGGTAACGGTTCTACGAGAGATCGTCAAGATCTACGAGCTCGAGGCCGCCAACAATGAGATCGTCGCCGCCCAGTTCCGCCAGATCACCGACTCGCGCTTCTACCCGCTCGCGGTCCTCTTCCTCAAGACGACCAACGTCCTCGAGCGCGTGGCCCGTCGCCTGCTGCACCGGCCCCCGATGGCGTCGCAGTTCGCCGGCCCGCCCCCGGTCCCCGCGCCCGAGCCCGCCCCCGCCCAGCCCGTCGACCCCCGCTTGATCCTGGTGGGACTCGAGGAGGAGCCCGACGACACCAACCTGCCCGTCGTCGGCTCGGAGGAGATCGAACCGGAGCCGCCGGCGACGCCTCAGGGCAAGCCCCAGAGTCCTCGCATGATCAAGATCAGGCGCGGCCTCTTCATCTTGAAGCACGCCATCAAGGTGGCCATCGTCGGCAACGGCAAGGGTCGTACCAGCCCGCGCCTGGAGACCAACGCCTACTTCGCCTGGACCCTCGCCTACCGCCAGGAGAACGAGCACGTCCGCAACCACCTCAAGCGCCGCATCAGCCTGATCGACCCCCAGCCCCTGATGAGCATCGTCATGGCGTCCTACAACCCGGACCACCGCTTCTTCAAGGAAGCCATCGACTCCGTGCTCGACCAGTACTACGAGAACTTCGAACTGCTCATCGCCGACGACTGCTCGCCCGACGCCCAGGTCCGCGCCATCGTCGAGGAGTACTCGCGCAAGGACTCGCGCGTGCGCCTCATCCGCTGCGAGACCAACGGGGGCATCTCGGCCGCCACCAACGCCGCCATCGCGGCGGCGAGCGGCGAATGGCTGGTCTTCATGGACCACGACGACACCCTGGCCCCCCACGCCCTGCTCCACGTCGTCCTGGCGGCCGAGGAGCACCCTCAGGCCGCGCTGATCTACTCCGACGAGGACAAGATCAACGAGGCCAACGAGCCCTTCACGCCCTACTTCAAGAGCGACTTCGACCCCCTGTTGCTACTGGGTCAGAACTACGTCAGCCACCTGACCACCATCCGTCGCGACATCGTCAACGAGGTCGGCGGCCTGCGCAGCGAGTTCGACGGCTCCCAGGACTGGGACCTCGTCTTGCGCGTCACCGAGCGGGTCAGCCGTAGCGCCATCATCCACATCCCCCACGTCTTGTACCACTGGCGCTCCCACGCCGGCTCCACGTCGCTGGCCACCGAGGCCAAGCCCTGGGCCGTCGACGCCGGACGCCGGGCGGTCGCCGACGCCCTGGCGCGCCGCGGCGTAAAGGCCGAGGTCAAGCGCCTGCCGGGCTCGGGCTTCAACCGCGTCGTCTACGAGCTGCCGGAGAACCCGCCGCTGGTCTCGGTCCTCATCCCCACCCGCGACGGCAAGTACCTGGCCGACTGCCTCCAGTCCGTCCTGGACAAGACGACCTACCCGAACTTCGAGGTCGTGGTCATCGACAACGGCTCGGTCAAGGCCTTCACCCAGGCCATGTTCCAGGTCCTCAAGGACCAGATCACCGTCGTCCACGACGACAGCCCCTTCAACTACTCCGCCCTGCACAATCGCGCCCTGCCCCAGTGCCGCGGCGAGGTCCTGCTGCTGCTCAACGACGACACCGAGATCATCGACGGCGAGTGGATGACCCACATGGTCGCCCAGCTGCTCCAGCCCGGCGTCGGGGCGGTCGGGGCGAAGTTGCTCTACCCCGACGGCCGCATCCAGCACGCCGGTGTGCTGCTCGGACCCCAGGGCCTGGCCGCTCACGTGGGTCAGTTCCGCCCCGCCATGGACATGGGGTACTTCGGTCGCACCCAGCTCGCTTCGGAGTACCAGGCGGTCACCGCGGCGTGCTTGGCGGTGCATCGGCACATCTGGGAGCAGGTCGGCGGTCTCGACGAGAACCTCAAGGTGGCCTTCAACGACATCGACTTCTGCCTGCGGGTGCAGGCGTCGGGACACAAGGTCACGTACACGCCGCTCGCGCAGCTCCTGCACTACGAATCGGTGTCGCGCGGCAGCGACCAGCACGGGGAGAAGTACGTGCGCTTCATCAACGAGGTATTGACGGTGCGCGACCGCTGGGGCCTCGAGATCGCACGCGACCCCTACTACAACCCCAACCTCTCGTTGAACCACGGGCTCTTCCAGTTGGCGTACCCGCCACGGACCTCGCCCTGGTACACCGGCATCGAATAGCGCCGGGTCCTAGCCCTTCGACGCCCAGTAGTCGCCGCTGGCGCGAGCGGCCTCGATGTCGTCCGCCGATTCCATGCCCGGGGCCAGGGAGGCGGCGCTGCCCGCCATCACCTGGTGGTGGTCGATGTTGAGGAGCCGGATCCAGCTCTGCTGACCCATCGTCAAGGAGATGAAGCAGGCCAGCTCCACGAGCTCCTCCTCCGTGAAGTGGTCGTGCAGGCGCTGCCAGAAGGCGTCGTCGGGGTCGAGTCGCCAGGTGATGGCCTCGGCGTAGGAGAGCGCCGCCCGTTCGCGTTCGCTGTACTGGCCCGAGGTCTCGAAATTCATCAGCGCGTCCAGCTTGCCCTCGGTCATCCCGGCCGCGCGCGCACCCTCGCTGCGCTGATTTCCGCAGTACTCGCACTTCACCGATCGCGAGACGTAGACCCGGCAGAGCTCCTTGACCGCGTGATCGACCACCCCGTGGCGATAGAGCCGGTCCCAGGCGTCGTCGAAGGCCCAAAAGGCCGCCGTGGAGTGGGCGCGCACCGCGCTGCTCTCCGGGCGCGGGGTGCCCTCCCTCGCGCAGCGCTCCATGACCGCCATCTGGGCTTCATCCATCCGCTCCAGCGGAAAATAGGAAATTCTCTGTCGTCGTTCGCTCACTGGGGCCCCCTTGTCGCGCGAACCACAAACTAGGCCCTGGGGACGCCGGGGTCCACTACGTGCCGTGAATCCTTTTCAGCCCTAGCGGCGTTCGATCAGGTCCATGTAGTCGTCGCGCCACAGGTCGAAGTACTCCTCGGGCAACAGCACCGCGTGGGTCGGCTTGAGCGCTTCGACGAACTCCCGCTCGTGACTCACCGCCACGATCGTGCCGTTCCATTGGCCCATCATCTCGCCGAGGGCCAGCACGCTGGCGGGGTCGAGGTTGTTCGTCGGTTCGTCGAGCAGCAGGAGGTTGGCGTCGGAGGCGGCCAGGATGGCCAGGGCCAGCTTCGCGCGCTCCCCGCCCGACAGCGTTCCGGGCAGCTGGTGCGCCGCCGAGCCCTTGAGGCCGAAGGCGCCCAGCAGCGCGCGGCGCTGGACCTCGGTCACCACCGTGGCGTTGTCCAAGTGCGACAGGACGGTCTTCGAGAAGTCGAGCTGCTCGTGCTCCTGGGCGAAGTAGCCGACCGTGACGTTCGCGCCGAACTTGACGACGCCGTCTTGGGACGCCTGCGTGCCCGCCAGGCAGCGCAGCAGCGAGGACTTGCCCGCGCCGTTCTTGCCCACGATGACGATGCGGTCCCCGCGGCGGGTGATGAAGTTCACGTCCTTCAGGACCTGCAGTGAGCCGTAGCGCACGGACACGTGCTCCACCGTCATCGGCACGTCGCCGCTGCGGGGGGGTTGGGGTAGCCGGAAGGTGACCTTCTTCTCCTTCTTGGTGACCTCGACGCGATTGTCCACCAGCTTCTCGACCTTGCGGTCGAGGACCTTGGCCAGACGGGCGCGCGCCGCTGTCTGCCCACGCATCGAGTCCGCGAGGGTCTTCATCCGGTCGATCTGCTCGTCCTGGTGCATCGCCATCTTCTCTTCGGTCAAGCGGCGGGTCTCCTCTTGTTGGAGGAACTTGGTGTAGTTGCCCTTGTATTCGCGCAGCTGCCCGTCGCGCAAGGCCAGCACCCGGTCGATGGACTTGTCGAGCAGGGGCAGGTCGTGACTGATGACGAGAACGGTGCCACGGAAGCGGTCGAGCTCGTCGAAGAGCCAGCGCTTCGCCGCCTTGTCGAGGTGGTTCGTCGGTTCGTCGAGGACCATCGTCTCGGGCTGCTCGTAGAGCACTCGCATCAGGTCGACGCGGCGGCGTTGACCACCCGACAGCGACTCCAGATCCTCGAGGAGGAGGTCCTGGGGCAGTCCGAGGCCGTCGGCCAAGCGAGCGACCTCGGACTCGGCCTCGTAGCCGCCGCGCTCGCGAAACGCCTCCTCGAGGGCGGTGAACCTCTCGATGGTCTCCTCGGTGGGATTCGCCGCCAGCTCGTGTCGCGCGTGCTGCATCTCGGCGTCCAAGACGTCGATGCCCCGAGCGGACAGGACGTGCGAGAGTCCGATGGGCTCGACGCCGAGTCCGCCGGGAACGGGCTCCTGGGGCAGGTGACTCACTCGTCCCTGTTGTTGCACCGAGCCGGAGATCCGCAGGTGCTCGGGCGTGTACCCCAACAGCACCGAGAGCAGGGTCGACTTGCCGGCTCCGTTGCGCCCGACCAGTCCCACCTTCTCGCCGTTGCCGACGGTGAAGGAGACGGGCTCCAAGATGCGTCGAGCGCCAATCTCAATCCCCAAATCCCGGACTATGAGCATCTATTGGCCCAGGGAGTCGGCGCAGGCGGAGAGCTCGTCTCGGAAGTCGGGGTGGGCGATGGACACCATGGCCTGGGCGCGCTCTCGCACGCTCAGCCCGCGCAGGTCCGCCGATCCGTATTCGGTCACGATGACCCCCGCGAGGTGGCGTGGCGTCGTCACGACAGAGTGGGGAGTCATGCTTGCAATGATACGGCTCTTGGGCTGCCCGCCCACCACGGCGGTGGACTGGAGGCAGATCAGCGAGGTGTGCTCGAGCGACAGACTGGCCCCCTCGACGAAATCCATGTGGCCCCCGACGCCGGAATACTGACGCGGTCCCAGGGTGTCAGCGATGATCTGGCCCTGCAGGTCGACCTCGAGGGCGGAGTTGATCGACACCGTGAGAGGGTTGCGGGCGATGACCGTCGGATCGTTGGTGTAGGCGACGGGGGCGAAGCCCACCGAGGGGTTGTCGTCGAGGTAGTCGTACATCTCCTGAGAGCCCAGACCGAAGGTCATGACCGAGATACCCCGGTTCTCCGTCTTGCGCGCGTTCGTGATCTTGCCCGCCCGGGCCAGTTCGAAGAGGCCGTCGGTGAACATCTCGGAGTGCACGCCGTAGTCGCCCCCGTCGCCGTGCACCAATGCCCGGGCCACCAGATTCGGCACCGCGCCGATGCCGGTTTGCAGGGTGGCCCCGTCCCTGATGTAGGCCGCGGCGTATCGGGCGATCGCGGCGTCTTCGGGCGTTCCCTCGTCGTTGGGCAGGATCGTGGGCTTGGCGTCGGTGATCGCCAGCACGTCGATCTCGTCGACGTGCAGGCGGTGATCATGTCCGGCCAGGGGCCGCGTACGCGGGAAGTGGGGGGAGCACTCCAGGATCAGCAGGCGCTCCGGGTCGGCGCCGGCTCGGCGGCATTCCTCGAAATGGGCCCCGTTGTAGAGCGAGAAGCTCACGTAGCCGTCCTCGTCCGGCATGGAGGCCTGCATCATCATCACCCGGGCCTTGATGTGCTGGACCAGGAGGCCGTAGTGGCGAAAGAACGAGGGCACGAACTGGATGTCGGCGCCCTGATCGCGGTAGTAGCGCTCTCCCCCGCCGTAGAAGGTGGCGCGATAGTGAACGTTGGGATGGGTGAACACGCCGTAGGTCCCGAGCAGGAGGCCTCCGCTGATGGTGAGGTCCCGCCAGTCGTCGCGGGCGGACAATTCCTCGAGCAGCGTGCGCGGCGTGCCCGTCACGAGGCCGAGGCCGATGCTGTCAACCTCTCGGACCAGGCGCACGGCCTCGGCAGCACTCATCATCCGTGCGGACATCGTCATATTCTGCACCACGGCGTCGCTGGTATGCCACGATTGTCGGGTGGAAAATTCCCTGACCGTGGACGTCTGGGGTGACGTCGTCTGCCCCTTTTGCTACTTAGGTTTTCAGCAGTTGCGTCGCGCCCTCAGCAATTTCGACCACGCCGAGGCGGTGAGCGTCACCCACCACGCCTTCGAACTCGACCGCGGGGCTCCCCACGCGCCCGAAGGGAGTCTCAACGAGATGCTGGCCGCCAAATACGGCTTGCCCCTCGATCGGGCCGCCGCCCTCAACCAGCGGGTGTCCGACAGCGCCCTCGCCTTGGGCATGGTGTGGTCCCTCGATCGTGCTCGACCCGCCAACACCTTCGACGCCCATCGCCTCGTCGCCCTCGCCGCCACCCAGGGGCGACAAGAGGCGATGCTAGAGCGGCTCTTTCGCGCCTACTTCAGCGACGGCCTCCTGGTCAGCGACCGCCTCACGCTGGAGCAGCTGGCCCTCGAGGTCGGTGTCGAGGGTGCCCCCGACGCGCTGTCGGACGACCACGCCTTCGCTGAGGAGGTACGACGGGATGAGGAGGTGGCCGCCCGGATCGGCATCACGGGCGTGCCGGCCTTCGTCTTCAACCGGCGCGGCTACGTCTCAGGGGCGCAGGGCGAACAGGCGTTGCTCGAAGCCTTGAACGCGGCCTGGTCCGACGAGTCGACCCAGGCCGCGCGACCCTAGACCTCTTCGCCCGCCGGGACGACCGCCGCCGTGGCGACCGAGTGGCCGTCGTCGAGGTTCATCACCCTGACGCCGGTCGCGTCGCGGCCTTGCGAGGACACTTCGCGCACGGGGGTGCGGATGAGCACTCCCCCGCTGGAGGCCAGCAGGACCTCATCGTCGAGGCGAACCATGAAGGCCGCCACGACGAAGCCGCGCGCGGCCGTCAATTTGATGGCCCGCACGCCCTGCCCGCCGCGACCCTGGCGATTGAAGCGCTCGGTCTTCACCCGCTTGCCGAAGCCGGTGTCAGTGACCAGGAAGAGATCGGCGTCGTCGCGCACCACGTCGAGGGAGATCGCCTTGTCGTCGCCGACCAGCTTGATGCCCCGGACGCCCGTGGCGTCACGGCCCATGTCGCGAACCTCGGACTCGTTGAAACGAATCGACATTCCGCGATAGGTCACCATCATGAGGTCATCGCCGCCGCTCGTGGTGACGACGCGAACGACCTCGTCACCTTCGCGCAGCTTGATGGCGATCCAGCCCTCCCGGCGCGACTTGTCGTACTCCGAGAACGACGTCTTCTTCACTGTCCCGTTCGCGGTGGCGAAGACGAGGAAGCGGTCATCGGGGAAGTCGTCGGTCGCCACAATGGCCTGGATCGACTCGTTGGGCTGGAGGTTCAGCAGGTTGACGATTGCCGTTCCCTTGGCGGTGCGCTCCTTGATCGGAATCTCGTGCCCACGCAAGCGGAACACTCGGCCGAGGTTGGAGAACAACAGCAGGTAGGCGTGGGTCGTCGTGTGGATGATCTGCTCGACCAGGTCCTCTTCCTTGAGCTTCGCCCCCTGGACACCGCGTCCACCGCGAGCCTGCGTACGAAAGGCGTCGGCCGAGACGGACTTGATGTAACCGGCTTGGGTCATGGTGATGACGACCTCTTCGTCGTCGATGAGGTCCTCCATGCCCAATTCGCCCGGGTCGTTGACGATCTTCGTCACCCGGGGGGTGGCGTACTTGTCACGAATGACCGTGATCTCGTCCGAGATCACCGCGCGCAGGCGCTCGTCGCTCGACAAGATGGCTTGCAGCTCCGCGATGATCTCGCGCAGCTTGGCCATCTCCTCTTCGAGCTCCGAACGGCCGAGTCGGGTCAGGCGTCCGAGGGTCATGTCCAAGATGTGGTTGGCCTGCTCCTCCGAGAAGTCGAAGGGGGCCGCCATGAGGGCGATGCGCGCCGCGCCGCGGTCGTCCGAACCGCGGATGGTGGCGATGACCAGATCCAGCATGTCGATGGCCTTCAAGAGACCCTCGACGATGTGGGCGCGGGCTTGCGCCTTGCGCAAGCGGAACTGGGTTCGCCTCGTCACGACGTCGACCTGGTGGGCGATGTAGTGCCCGAGGGCCTGGGCGAGGTTCAAGGTGCGCGGCACGCCATCCACCAGCGCCAACATGTTGACCGCGAAGGTCGTTTGCAGCGAGGTGTTCTTGTAGAGCTTGTTCAAGATCACGTTGGCGTTGGCGTCGCGCTTGAGGTCGATGACGAGACGGGCCTGGCGACCAGCGGAGTCGTTCTGCACTCCCGAGATCCCGTCCAGTTCCCCGTTCTTGACCAGGTCGTGGATCTTCTCCTCGATCGACTCCACCGAGACCTCGTAGGGGAACTCGGTCACGACGATGCGCGTCGCCCGGGCGGTCTCCTCGATCTCGGCGACGGCGCGCATCTTGATCGAGCCGCGGCCGGTACGAATGGCGTCCTGGATCCCTTGGCGACCGAGGATCTGCGCTCCCGTCGGAAAGTCCGGGCCCTTCACGAAGGCCATGAGGTCGTCGGGCGTCGCCCCGGGGTTGGCCAGAAGGTGCAGGGTGGCGTTGATGATCTCGCCGAGGTTATGCGGCGGGATCTTGGTCGCCATTCCGACCGCGATGCCCTGGGACCCGTTGACGAGCAGGTTGGGGAAGCGCGAGGGCAGCACGGTGGGCTGCTGGGTCGAATTGTCGTAGTTCGGCTCGAAATCGACGGTCTCCTCGTCGATGGAGTCGAGGAGTTCCAGGGCGAGCGGGGCGAGGCGACACTCGGTGTAGCGCATCGCCGCGGCGCCCTCGTCCGGGCCCGTTCCGCCGAAGTTGCCATGCCCGCTGACGAGCGGGTGACGCATGGCGAAGTCCTGCACCATGCGCACCAGGGCGTCGTAGATGGCGCTGTCCCCGTGCGGGTGGTAGGTACCCATGACTTCACCGACGACCTTGGCGCACTTGGTGTGGGGGCGATCGGGTCGCAGTCCCTGGTCGAACATGGAGTACAGGATCCGTCGGTGAACGGGTTTGAGACCGTCGCGCACGTCGGGCAGCGCTCGCGAGACGATGACCGACATCGAGTACTCCAAGAAAGAGCGCTCCATCTCGAGATTGATCTCGATGGGTTCGACGTAACCGAGAACCTCGTCGTCGCCGGAACTGGTGGTGTTGTTGTTACGAGCCATGATTTCCTAATTCTCTAGATGTCCAGGAAACGGACGTCTTTGGCGTTGGTCTGGATGAAGTGACGGCGTTGGGGAACGTCGTCACCCATCAGGATCGAGCACACTTCGTCGGCGAGCGCCGCCTGCTCCACGGTGATCTGCAGGAGCGCCCGCTTGGTCGGATCCATCGTGGTGTCGCGCAACTCGTCGAAGTCCATCTCGCCGAGACCCTTCAAACGCTGGAAGTCGTTCTTGTGGTTCGGGTTCTCCCGGAGGAATTCCTCCTTGGCCGCGTCGTCGCGGAGATAGACCTTCTCCTTGCCCACCAGGGTGGAATACAGCGGGGGCTGCGCGACGTAGACGTGGCCGTTGTTGACGAGTTCGGTCATTTGACGGAAGAAGAACGTCAGCAAGAGGGTGCGAATGTGGCTTCCGTCGACGTCGGCGTCCGCCAGCAGGATGATCTTGTCGTAGCGGATCTTCGTGACGTCGAAGTCCGCTTCGACGCCGGCGCCGATCGCGGAGACCAGCGCCTGGATCTCGGCGTTCTTGAGGATCTTGTCCGTTCGGGCCTTCTCGACGTTCAAGATCTTTCCGCGAATCGGCAAGATGGCCTGAATCTTGGGGTTCCGGGCGTCCTTGGCCGAACCGCCGGCCGAGTTGCCCTCGACGATGAAGAGTTCGCACTCGCGTGGTTCCTTCGACGAGCAGTCGACGAGCTTGCCGGGCAGCCCAGCCCCGTCGAGGGCGCTCTTTCGCCGGGTGAGGTCACGAGCCTGGCGCGCCGCCATGCGTGCCCTCGACGCCTGAACGGCCTTGGCGACGATCTGGCCGCCCTCCTTGGGGTTCTCTTCGAGCCACTCCGCCAACTTCTCGTTGGTGGCCCGCTCGACCAGGGAGCGGATCGACACGTTGCCCAGCTTGCCTTTGGTTTGCCCCTCAAACTGCGGTTCGGCCAGGCGCACCGAGATGATGGCGGTCAGGCCCTCGCGCACGTCGTCACCGGTGAGGTTCTCGTCCTTCTCCTTCAGCAGGTTCCGTTTGCGGGCGTAGCGATTGACCACGTTGGTGATGGCCTTGCGGAAACCCTCTTCGTGCATGCCGCCTTCGATGGTCGAGATTCCGTTGGCGAAGGAGTGGATGCTCTCGTAGTAGCCCGTGTTCCACTGGAAGGCCACCTCGACCTCTTGGCCCTCTTCGGACTGTTCGTAGAAACCCACCTTGCGGAAGAGGGATTCCTTGGAGTTGTTCAAATGGCGCACGTAGTCGACGATGCCGCCGCTGTACTTGAAGGATTCCTTGGCTTCACGACCCTGACGCTGGTCCTCGAAGCGAATCTCCAGTCCGCGGTTCAAGAAGGCCATGATCTGCAGGCGTTCGAGAATCGTCTGGGCGCGGAAGTCCACGTCGTCGAAGATGCTGGGGTCGGGAACGAAGGTCACCGTCGTGCCGGTGCGCCCACGTGGCGCGGGGCCCGTCACCGTCATCTTGCCCTGGGGCTTGCCGCCGTCGGCGAACTCCAGGCGATGCCGCTGGTCGTTCCGGTCGACCTCGAGGATCAGCGACGTCGACAGCGCGTTCACCACCGACACACCCACGCCGTGCAGTCCGCCCGAGACCTTGTAGCCTTCGCCGCCGAACTTTCCCCCCGCGTGCAGGACCGTCAGCACGATCTCGGCGGCGCTCTTGCCGGGGTACTGCGGGTGCTCGTCCACGGGGATGCCGCGTCCGTCGTCCACCACTCGACAGCTACCGTCGCGCAGGATCGTCACGTCGATGCGGGTGCAGTAGCCGGCCATCGCCTCGTCCACCGCGTTGTCCACGACCTCCCAAATCAGGTGGTGCAGTCCGGCGGGACCAGTGGAGCCGATGTACATTCCGGGTCGAACCCGGACGGGATCGAGGCCTTCGAGAACGGTGATGTCACGAGCTCCGTAGCTCGATGACCCCTTGGACTTTTCAGCCACGGAGCAATCCTTTCAATCAGTGAGAATTCGGCGCGCAGAGCGCTGCCGCGTTCGTGAAAATCTCTCTCCATCCTACTGGTTGCGCCGTGACATCCTGGTCGCATGACCGCTCAAAAAGCCTATTATTTCATGCTTTCTGGATGGTTTTGAGAGATGTCGGCGCGCGCTCGCCGAGGACTGAAAGTCCGGCCAGGATCACCTCGGCTTCGAAGGTGATCTGTTGTGCGAAGACCCCCGAGGGAACACTGACGACGAGCACCTGATTCTTCACGAATTCCGGGTGGCACCGGCTGGCGAGGGGCTCCTCCACCAGGGTCGGCCACACTTCGCGCACCCGCTCGATCAAGGTCAGGTCGACCTTCTTCACCCGCCGGGCGACGACCCGCAACACGTCGCCGAGCGACTCGGGTTGATCGGAGAAACGCTTCACCTCGCCACCGTAACGTCAATCACCACGGCGGGCTCCATGGCTCGCGGCAGCGGGGATGCGGTCGTCACGAGGGTCTGTCCGGCGGGGAGGAGATGGAGGAGCCGATCGCTTCGCACGGGGTCGAGTTCGCTGAAGACGTCGTCGAGGAGCAGCAAGGGGGTGAGCCCTCGTTCCTGGCGCACCAATTCGTGGCCGCCGAGCCGCAGGGCGAGGGCGAGGGAGCGTTGCTCCCCCTGGGACGCCTGGCGACGGGTGTCGCGCTCGTCGAGGAGGATCGCGATGTCGTCGCGGTGCGGACCAATGGTGCTGTAGCCGCGGTAGTTGTCGTCGATCGCCGCGAGCCGCAGCGCGGATCTCATGTCCCCCGACCATGATCTCTCGTAGGTCACGGAGATGAGGGACTCGTCTTGGGACAGTTCTCGGTAGTAGTGGGTGATCAGAGGGGAGATCCGGCGCAGGAGGTCGCATCGCGCATCGACGAGGAGCTCGCCCGCCGCACAGAATTCGCCATCCCAGACCTCGAGCTCCTCTCGTTGGGACGACGACAGTGGCGACCCTTGTCGGGCGCGGAGCCACGCGTTGCGCTGTTGCAAGACCCGGGCGAATCGCTCGACGACTTCGCTCAGACGAGGGGTCACGTCGGTCAACAGGTTGGTCAACAAGTTGCGGCGCTGGTCCGGCCCATGGCGGATGACGTCCACCCCTTCGGGGGTGAAGACGGTGACGGGCAATACCTCAGCCAGCGCCGCTCGCGACGTCGGTCGCTGTCCGTTGACCAACATTCGTTTCGTCGTGTTGCGCACTCCACGGTGAAGGGTCAGGTCGACCTGGACGCGCCGTTCCTCTTGGAACAAGATGCCGTGGACTTCCGCGAGGTCGCGATGGGTCTTGATCATGTCGCTCGCGGTCGTGGTACGGAACGAACTCGCGGTCGCCAGAGCGTACACCGCTTCCAGGACGCTGGTCTTGCCCGTCCCGTTCGGTGACATCAACACCGTGACGGCCCCGGGATCGGGGCGGAGGATGAACTCGTCGAAGGGACGGAAACTCCGCAGGGTGAGTTCGTGGAGGCCCACGAGACCGACGCTGACTACTGAACGCGAACGGGCATCAAGAGGTAGCGGAAGTGGGTGTCGTCCACTCCGTGCACCATCGCGGGTCGCACCGCGTCGGACATCTCCAACACGACCTCATCGCCGACGACCGCCTCGATCCCGTCGATCAAGAACGAGGGGTTGAACGCGATGGTGATCTCCTCACCCTGATAATCGGCATCCACGTTGTCCTCGATGTCGCCCGTGTCGATGCTTTGGGTGCGAATCTCGACCGACTTCTCGTGCATCGTCAGGCGAACCGAGGAGGTCGAGTCCTTGGCCAGCAACTTGGCCCGCTTCAGGGATACCAGGAGGGTGTCCTTGGCGATGCGCAACTGGTTGGGGTAGCTCGCCGGGATGAGTTGCAGCACCGAGGGGTAGTTTCCGTCGATGAGGCGCGAGGCGATGGTGCTCGCACCCACCACGAAGCAAATCTCCGCGTCGGTCAGGGTCACGCCGATCTGTGCGTCCACGGGCAGGGACGACGCCGCGCGCTGGAGCTCCTGGAGGGCTCGGGCGGGAACCAAGAGGTCCTGGGACCCGCCGATCCCGGACACGCCGGGCACGTCGCGAACCGCCAGACGGTAGGAGTCCGTCGCGATGAGGCGCAGGGTGTCGTTGTCGTGGGTGAAGAGGACTCCCGTCAAGAGGGGGCGGGCGTCATCGTTCGCGGCGGCGCGCACCACCTGGTTCAAACCCTGGATCAGGTCGAGGGCGGCGATGTTTGTCGTCGAGCCGGTGACCGGCGGCAAGTTGGGGTAGTCCATGACCGAGAAGGTGCGCAGGGAGAACTTCGCACGGCCGAGCGAGACCTCGACGTTCTCGTCGTGACTGGCGATGGTGACCGCCCCCGCCTCGAGAGAACGCACCGCGTCGACCACGAGTCGCGCCGGCACCACCGCCGCGCCATCCTCGAGGCCGATGACGTCGACGTGGGTTCGCACCGTGATGTCTAGGTCGGTACCCGTAACGGTCAACTGGTTGCCGGTGAGCGAAAGGAGGATGCCGGAGGAGGCTCCGATGAGACGGGTGGCGACCACACGACTGGCGGCGCTCAGCGCCTCGACCAGAAGATCACGTTCTGATTTGAACTTCATTGGACGGCCTTTCTTTCCTACTGAGGATACGTGTGGATTGGTATATAGAAACTAGTCAGTAGTAGTAGGTCTGTGGATTTGTGGGAAAAAACCGGAAATACCTGATGGTATGTGACGCGAGCGTGAAGGTTTCCTACACAGGCTTGTGCGCATTTGTTTCAAGCCTCTCACCTCAACCCTGAATTCATGTGCATAGACCGCACGGTTATCCACCGTTGTCAACAAGGGCGTCACCAATTGCTCCACAAGCTGCCTACATCTCACCCTGGAGCTGCTGGGTCAGCGTGTTGATCTGAGTGAGCAATTCGACGTTGACGGTGATCTGCTCCTTGATCTTCTCCACGGCACTGATGACGGTGGTGTGGTTGCGCCCATCGAAGATACGGGCGATCATCGGGTAGGAGTAATTGTCGAGCAGGTCACGGATCAGGTACATCGCCACGTGGCGCGCCTGGACCAGGGGACGCAGACGTTTCGAACCCAAGACGTCCTCGGTGCTCAAACCATAGAAATCAGCCACGGCCTTCACGATGGTCTCAGGCTTGAGGACGATGTGTTCGTGGCCCAGACCGGTGAGGTGGCGCTGGGCGAGCTCGAGGGAGATCGGCACCTGGTGGAGGTTGGAAAAGGCCCGCAACATCGTGATCGACCCCTCGAGCTCGCGGATGTTGTCACGGACCCGGTGGGCGATCCACTCGGTCACGTCGTTGGGCAGGGTGATGCCCTCCGCTTCGGACTTGGATCGCAAGATGGCGATGCGGGTCTCGAGGTCGGGTTGATCGATGTGGGTGACGAGCCCCTGCAGGAGGCGGCTTCGAAAACGCTCCTGCAGACCCGCGAGGTCCCGCGGTGAGCGATCGGAGGTGAGCACGATCTGCTTGCCCTCGGAATGCAGCGTGTTGTAGGTGTGGAAGATCTCCTCGTGGAAGGTCTCCCCGCGTGACTCCATGAACTGGATGTCGTCGATGAGCAGCACGTCGACCTCGCGGTAGCGCTCGTGGAGCGCGAGTTGGGTGCGAGTCTGGATCGCGCGAATGAAGTCGTTCAAGAAAGTCTCGGTGGAGACGTACAAGACCTTGCGGTAGGGATAGTTCTCTTGGACGTAGTTACCTATCGCGTGGAGCAGGTGGGTCTTCCCTAGTCCGGAATTCCCGTACATCAACAATGGATTGTAAGCTCGACCAGGTGTTTCAGCGGCGGCGAAGGCCGCGGAACGCGCGAGTTGATTCGAATTGCCGACGACGAAGCTGTCGAAGGTCATGCGAGGGTCGAGACGAAGCGGGCGGTCCACGCTCGTGACGCGCGGCGGCGCGCTCTCGGTCTCTGTAACGGGAGTGTGTTCGATAGGGGCGTTCTCGCCTTCACCAACTGTTAGCGAGACGGTCACGGACTCGCCCAATAACTGCTGGGCCTGCTCGGTGATCAACGGAAGGTATCGCTGCTGGACTCGTAACAATTGAATTTGGTTGGGCGCGGCGATCACCAACTGGTTGTCGCGATAATCCACAAGTCGTAGTGCACTGAGTCCAGCGGACCACATCGCATCAGAACTTTTGCCACGTAAGGAGTCTCGTAAGGCGGACCAGACCTCGTCGATACTCTGCATTTCTTCCTCCACAGACCAAATCTGACTTTATCCACAACCACGGAATTGTCAAATTCAATGGTCTGTTCGGTTGGGTTCGTAACACTACACGCTCTCGAGCCCCCTGGCGAGGGGCAA
>Ga0007854_10000696_pt1 | contig 21748 bp, 11 predicted proteins | sample CryBogCBH12Aug08_FD_60382 | JGI IMG/M metagenome (GOLD analysis project Ga0007854, IMG submission 60382) | Freshwater microbial communities from Crystal Bog, Wisconsin, USA - CBH12Aug08 | ecosystem: Environmental > Aquatic > Freshwater > Lake | place: Crystal Bog, Wisconsin, USA | collected... | reverse complement strand
AGCGGCCCCCGGGGCCCGGCACCGGCCAGGCAGGTGTCCACCGCGGTGGCGGGGATGCGGTGCGGCCGGCCGGCGGCCCGCAGGTCCCAGACCCAGGCGTGGGCCTGCCAGGTCGGGGCGATGCCGGTGGCCAGGGTGAACAGGGCCGTGGCCCGCGTCACGCGCTGGATCTGGTCATAGGCCGGCCGTCGGGGCTCGTCGGGGATCACGATGCGTTCCACCCCCCACTGCCCGAGGGCGCGGTGGACGGCCACCGCGGCCTTGGGCGTGATCGGGCGGGTGGCGAACGAGAACGAGACGTCGCCGATGGCCTGCTGGCCCGGCCGCTCGATGCCGGCGCGCTCGATCGCCCCGTCGGGGCCGCCGCCGCCGACCATCACGTAGTGCATCCCCCCGACCGCCTGCCAGGCCATCGAGCTCTCGATCATGGCGAAGGGCACCGGCAGGACCAGCAGCACCTCGCCGGCCGGCAGCGTGGGCGCCACCGTGGCGAACCAGTCCGGCAGCGTGACGCGCTGGGTGGCGATGGGCAGCATCCCTGACAGGTAGGAGGCGGGCTCGAGCACCACCGCCAGCGCCACCAGCCCCGCCAGGGCGCCACCGAGCACGCGGGGCCCCACGGCGCTCCCCGAGGCGGCGGCATGGGTGGCGTGCCGGCGCGGCGCGCTCGCCGCCATCGCCCAGGCCCGCGACCGGTCGATCACGATGGCCGCCATCGCTCCGGTGGTCAGGAAGGTCATGATCAGGAACCGGCTCGGGATGATGTTCTCGAAGAGCGGCCGGCCGCCGAGCAGGTTCCAGGGGGCCACGTGGTGGAGGGCCACGCCGAGGGACGTCCAGGCCGTCAGCACGCTCAGGATCCCGAGCAGCCACATCCGCCGGTCGCGCCACCAGACCACCAGGCCCAGGCCGCAGACCACGGCGATGCCCCAGCCGAGGTACTGGCCCGACAGCGTGGCGCCCTGCGAGCCGCCGACCCGGTGGGTGAACGCCAGGAAGCTTGCGGACGGCGCCGTCGGCACGAAGAGGCCCTTGAGGGTGGCCCCCTCGATCCCGAGCCAGATCGTCGGCCAGACCGGGCCCGAGATGTGGGCCGGCCCGGCCAGGGCGAACCACGCCGGGTAGGCCAGCAGGGCCAGTGCCACCAGCGCACCGGTGCCGAGCCCCACCAGGGCATGGTGGGCCCGCTGGCGGACGAGGTCGCGGTGGCGGACGCAGCCGAGCAGCACCAGCACCATGCCCACGCCCACGGTCAGCGCCGTGATCAGCAGCACCTCGGTGCCGATGAAGAACTGGAACGTCACGAGGAGGCCGAGGGCGAGGCCCACCAGCACGGGCCGGGAGCGCTGGCGCACCAGCAGCTCGTCGAGGCAGGCCACGACGAGCGGCGGCACCGCGGCCATGCCGACCATGAGGTGGCCGTCGCTGAGCGCCACCAGGCTCATCGACGAGAAGCCATAGAGGGCGCCGGCGACGAAGGCGGCCGGGGCCCAGCGCACCCACCGGGCGGCGAGCACGTACATCGCCATGGCCGAGAGCAGCGGGGCGAGGAGCAGCGAGACGTTGAAGGTGGCCACCGGGCCGAACAGCCAGGTGATCGGCACCAGCGGGAGGCCGAAGCCGAGCTCGGAGGTGTTGGCCAGCAGGTTGGTCCCGTGGGGGTAGGACATCGCCGTCGAGAACAGCGGGGAGAGCCCATGGCTGAGGGCGTGCGCCGGCCACTCGAGGAACCAGAGGAACAGCGCCGAGTCGCCGCACCCGCAGGTCGTGACCGCCGACGGGCTCGAGGTCCACACGTTCCACCACACGAGGACCGACCCGAGGAGGTAGAGCAGCGAGGCGACGAGGAACGGCCGCCAGCGGAAGGACCCGGCGTCCGTCTCCGCGTCCACCGCCGCGTCGGCGGCCACGTCGGCCCCGGCCGTGGTCATCGTGGGCCGGAGCCCGGGGCGGCGGTCTGCACGTGACGATGGTACGGCAGCCACGCCCTCGCCCTCAGGAGCCCAGGCAGGCGAGCATCGCCGTGGCGGACCGCTCCGGGTGGGCCCCGCAGCGGCCCGCCGCCGCCACGAGCGGCAGCGACACCCCGGTGCGCGGGCCCACCAGCCACACCCAGGCACCGGGCTGGCGGTGCGGTGCGGCGCCCAGGGCGGCGGTGAAGAAGCTCACGGCCCAGGCCGTGCTCCGGGCGTGGCTGCCGGGCCCGAGGTGCTCCTGGTCGGGCACCACCACCATGGTCACCCCCCAGGCGCGCAGCGCCGCGTCCACGTCCGCCACGTCCCTCGGCCGGAGCCGTGGCGCAGGCACCAGAGGGAACGAGGCGTCGTCGAGCAGCTGCCAGCCGCGCCCCACCGCTCCCCGGCCGGCCCGCGGACGGGTCCCCGCCGGCCCGCCGACGCCGGCCTGGGCCCAGCGCATCTGGTCGCGCGCCTGCCAGGCCTGCGAGGCCTGCAGCCCGGAGAAGGGCGCGGGATAGACGAGGAGGACCTGGCCCGGGGGCAGGTGGGCGCCGACCGTGGCGAACCAGGTGGGCTGCGTGGCCGGGACCGCCCGGAGCGGGAGGACCGGGGCCAGCGTGATGACGGTGGGGAGCAGCAGCAGGCCGCACAGGGCACCGGCCAGCGCCGTCGCGCGACCGGGACGTGGCGCCGTCCCGGCACCGGCCACGGCGTCGAGGCCCCCGTCGACGGCGCGGGCCGCGGCCACGACGACGCAGAGCAGCGTGAGCACCCCGAACCGGTACTCGGCCACGTTCTCGAGCAGCGGGAGGTGGCGCAGGGCGCTCCAGGGCGTCCAGGTCCGACCCGGCGCCAGGGAGAGCAGCGCTGCCACCGCGCCGACCCCCATCGCCAGCTGCAGGACGCGGTCGCGCCGCAGGACCACCAGGCCGACCACCGCCGCCAGGACCAGGCCCAGCCCGAGGTAGCTGTAGCTCGGCAGCTCGGGGCCCACCACCCCGAAGAGGCGCTGGACCGCCAGCCCATAGGGCGACCCGGCGTGCCACACCAGCCCCTCGAGCGTGCTCCCCCACCGCCACAGCTGGGCCCCGGGACCCCAGACGCTCCCGCTGAGGTGGGCCGGACCGGCGAAGTACCACCAGGTCGGGTAGGCCAGCAGCAGCACCGCCACGCCGGCGGCCCAGGAGCCGGCGACGGCCAGGTGGTGCCCCACGGTCCGATCCCCGGCGACCCGGGCGTCGCGCAGGACCAGGGCCACGGGGACGACGGCCGCCAGGCAGCCGAAGGCCAGGAGCAGCAGGATCTCGGGGCTGAGGAAGAACTGCCAGGCCACGAGGAGCCCCAGGAGCATGCCGGCCCGGCGCGGCGGCCAGCGGCGCCGGCGGATGACCTCGTCGAGGACCAGCACGATCAGCGGCGGCACGGCGATGAACGCCAGGTTCAGCTGCCCCGCCGAGGAGGGGTCGATCACGAAGGTGGAGAAGCCGTAGGCGGCCCCGAGCACGAGGGCGATGACCGGCCGGGCCACCAGCCGGCGCAGGAGGGCGTACATCGCCAGCGACGAGGCGACGGGCGCCAGGAGCAGCGCCACGTTCATCGTGACCACCGGGCCGGCCAGGAGCGTCAGCGGCGCCAGCGGGACGCCGAGGCCCAGCACGCTGGTGTCGTCGAGCAGGTTGATCCCCGTCGGGTGGTTGAGGAAGGTCGAGAAGAGGGGCGAGTGCCCGTGGGCAAGGGCGAAGGCCGGCCACTCGAGGAACCACAGGAACCGGGCAGCGTCGCCACAGCCACAGACCGAGGTCGACCCCGGTGCCGCCGACCAGACCGTCCACCAGACGCCGACGCCGAGGACCAGGTAGGTGGCGGCGGCGAGCAGCGGCCAGCGCCAAGGCGACGGCTGTCGGGCGCGAGCGTGGCGGCCGGTGCTGCCCTCGCTCACGTGGCTCCTCCTGCGCTCAGTCCCGCTCGCCGCCCGAGCCCGAGGGCGCAGCGTGCTGCCCCCATCGGGTCGCGGCCTCCCTCGACCGTACAGCGGTCGAGGCGGCCCCGGCCGAGGGCGGTCGGGGCACGACCCGGCTCGACCTGCCAGACGAGGGCCTCGTCGGTGCGGACGGGCAGCCGTCCGGTGGCGGACGTGAGCAGCGCCGCGGCGGCGGCCGGGGCGGCGGCCCGGTCATAGGGGGGCAGGGAACCGTCGAGGGGCAGGACGACCGTCGTCACCCGCCAGTCCCGCAGCGCCGCGGCCACCGCTGGTGCGCTGCCCCGTTCGAGGGCCGGTGCCGGGAACACGCCGGACACGGCCATCAGCGCCGCCTGCGCGGCGCGGTGCCGGCCGGCCAGCGCGAGGTCCGACCCCGGGCCGTCCCCGCCCGCCATGGCGAACCGGAAGCCCGGGACCGACTGCCACGCCAGCGCGCTCTGGATCGCCGAGAACGCCACCGGGATGGGCAGGACCACCGGGTGGGCGCCCAGCCGGTGCGGCGTGCGGAACCAGGTCGGCACCGCCACCGGCTCGCCGGCCAGGGGGAGCACCGGGGCGAGGTCCACGACGATCGGCAGGAGCGCCACCGCGGCCAGGGCGAGGCCGACGACCGGGCCGCGGCCGGGCCAGCGGGCCGAGGCGGCGGCCACCGTCCGATCGAGGACCACGGCGACCGCGGCGGCCAGGCCGCCCATGGCCACCACGAGGAAGCGGACCGGCACCACGTTGCGGGCCAGCGGCAGGTGCTCGAGGAGCCCCCACGGCCGCAGGGGCCCGGCCCCGAGGGCGAGGACCAGGCCGAGGGCGCCCACGGCGACGGCCGACCAGAGCCTCCGGTCTCGACGGAACGCCACCAGCCCGCCGAGCACCACCAGGGGGATCCCGGGGCCGACGAACTCCGCCGGGACCGTCGGTCCCTGGTAGCCACCGAAGCGGTGGGCGAGGGCGGAGAGGGCCTCGAGCGGGGCGGTCGGCACGAGCAGCCAGCGCAGCCGGGCCCCGGTGGCGGCGAGCTGTGCCGAGGGGTAGTAGGTGCCGGAGACGTGCGCTGGCCCGGCCAGGGCGAACCAGGTCGGCCAGGCCAGGGCGACGAGCGCCACCGCCGTGGCGGTGGCCAGCCCGACGAGGGCATGGCGGCGGCGCTCGGGGGCCGCGCCCCGGCGCAGGGCCAGGGCCCCGACCACGACGAGGCCGGCCACGACGACCACGGCGGTCATCAGCAGCACCTCGAGGGACACGAAGAACTGCCAGACGACGAGCGCCCCGAGCACCAGGCCGACCCTGATCGGGCGCCGACGCTGGGCCACGACGAGCTCGTCGAGGCAGGCCACCACCAAGGGCGGCGCCACGAGCATGGCGACCACCAGGTGGGCCTGGGCGAGGTTCATCAGGACGAAGGGCGAGAAGCCGTAGAGCAGCCCGGCGACGAAGGCCGCCGGCCGCCACCGCACCCAGCGGCAGGCCAGGACGTACATGCCGAGCGCGCTGAGGGCCGGGGCCAGCGCGAGGGCGACGTTGAGGGCCGCCACCGACCCCCAGGCCCAGCTCACCGGGGCCAGCGGGATGCCGAGGCCCAGCTGGGTGGCGCCGTCGAGGACGTTCACGCCGACGGGGTGCCACTGCAGCGCCGTCCAGAGCGGCGAGGCGCCGTGGGACGCCGCGTGGGCGGCGAAGCCCATGAACCAGAGGGAGTAGGCCGGGTCGCCGCACCCGCACAGCGAGGTGGCCGAGGGGTGGGTGGCCCAGATCGGGGCGAGGACGAGGAGCGCCAGCACCAGGTAGGCGCCGGCCACCAGGCCGGTGGACCGCCGGGTCGACGGCCGGGGGGTCACCGGGCGGGACCGCAGAGCTGGCGCTCGGCCACCACCGGGTCCGCCGAGAAGCGCAGCAGGGTGTTGGCGCCGGCAGACCACACGTTGCCGAGCACCCGTCCGAGGGTGAGGGGGGCGGTCACGTCGTGGAGGTAGCGCTGGAGCCCCCCGCAGCCGACCGCGGCCCGGGCGGCGGCGATCTGGCGGCTGCTGGCCGCTCCGGGGACCGGCGCGACGCCGGGGAGGCCGAAGCGCCCGAGCATCCAGGCCGGGCCGACGTACTTCTCGTGGCCCGGCCGATGGTGGCCGACCAGGGTGAAGTGGCTCCCGATGGGGTTGGCCAGCGAGAACTCGTCGAAGACGTAGACCTCCGGGCCGGCGAGGTCGCCCACCACCCCGATCCCGGGGATGGTCGCGGCCAGGCGGAACGGCAGCCCCGAGCGCCCTGGGCGCGAGGTCGCCGCGGCCACGGGGGCGAAGGGGTTGGTGATCACGGCCAGGCGCTGCTCCCCGGTGGGGATCCGGGCGGCCGTGGCGGCCAGCGCGTGGCCCGCCCGGCCGGACAGCGCCCGGCGGTAGTCGGCGAGCGTGATGGGGTGGGCCACCCCGGTGGCCGCCTGCCAGGAGGACCGCTCGTCGGAGATGAAAGTGGTCTGCAGGCCGAGGTGGCTCGGGACGTGCGGGGTATAGCGGAGGCCCACCACGCAGACCGCCGCCCAGGTCGCCATCCCGACGGCAGCCACCCGGACCAGGGCGGCACCGCGCCGCAGGCTGACCCCCATCGGGAGGCAGAGGGCGAAGAGCCCGGGGAGCAGGAGGCGGCCATGCATGTAGTCCCCGCCGAGGTGGACCACGTAGAGCACGTCGAGCAGCCCCACCACGAGCGGGGTGAGGAGGAGCTGCGCGCCCTGCCGGTCCCCCGCCCCCCACCACGCCAGCAGGGGGGCCACCACCAGGACCAGGCCGCCGAGCAGCGGGAGCCAGAGCAGGTAGGGCCCGACGAGGTCGCTGGCATAGGTGAGCCCCTGGGACCACCAGGCCCCGGCCGCATCCTTGGCCAGGGCGGTGGTGGAGACCACCATGGCGTAGTACGCCATGCGGAACAGCTCGTAGGCCACCGGCACCACCATCGCCAGGGCGACCAGGCCAGCGGACCGGCGCCATCGGCGGGCCCGCAGGTCGCGGGCGACCAGGCTGGCGACCAGCACCGCCGAGGCGAGCGCCAGCTCGGGGCGGATGAGGGTCCCGACCCCCAGCACCACGGCCGCCGTCCGGACCAGCCGCGACTCGTCCACGGCCACCACCAGCAGCCAGAACGACCCGGCCAGCCAGGCGAAGGCCATCGACATCTCGAGGCCCGAGGTGCAGAACTCCCAGACCGCCGGGACGGCCGCAACCACGAGCATCCCGACCGGCGCCACGAGGCCCTCGCCGCGCCGGGCCATGAGCCGCTGGATCGCCCGGCCACCGACCACGAAGGCGACGGCGGTGCACGCAAGGCCGAGGAGGACCGACAGCCACTCGAGCGACAGGAACGGCGTGAGCAGGTGGCCGATGCCGAGGGCCAGCACCCAGAGGGGGTCGGAGTCGGCCTCGACCCGCTCGCCGACGTTGTAGACGGGTCCGTGGCCGGCGGCGACGTTGTGCAGGATGCGGAAGTTGATGAAGGCGTCCTCGTCGACCCACCGATAGGCCCAGGCCCCGAGGACGGCCAGGAGCGCCGGGACGGCGACGAGCAGCCACCCCGGGGCCGCCGCGCGACGGCTCACCACTCTCCCCCCGGGCGCTCGCACCCCCCCATTGTGACCTCGGCCGGGCCGAGGGGCGTGCGGTACCATCAGCGCGATGCCGAGGCCGTGCCGACGACCGGGACCGGTGCGGTCCACATGAGCGAGGGGGTCGACCCCCAGCCGCTCGCGACCTCCGACCCGGCCCTCCCGACCACGACCCCTGCGGCGACGCCTTCGCCGACGCCGCGCTCGCGCGCCTTCCGGCTGGGCAACCGCCCGCCGCTCACCGGCATCCGCGCCCTGGCGCTGGCCACCGTGCTCATCTACCACTCGAACTTCCACACGCTGCCGGGCACCTGGGTGGCCCTGCAGATCTTCTTCGTGCTCTCCGGCTTCCTGATCACCGCCATGCTGGCCTCCGAGGGCAAGCGCAACGGGCGGATCAGCCTGCGGGGCTTCTACGCCCGGCGCGGGGTCCGGCTGGTGCCGCCGCTGCTGCTGGTCATCGCCCTGCTCGGCATCTACGCCAGCGTCGTGCACGTGGCCGACGCCGCCCACCGGGTCTGGGGCGACTCGCTGGCCGCGCTGTTCTACTTCGCCGACTACCGCCAGGCCTTCGGCCACGCCCCCTTCTTCGGCTACCTGGCCCAGACCTGGTCGCTCTCGGTGGAGGAGCAGTTCTACATCCTCTGGTCGCTCCTGATGGTGGCGGCCGTGGCCACCCGCCACCTCAAGCTGGCCTATGGCTTCGCCGTCGTCGGCCTCCTGGCCAGCACCGTCGACCGGACCTGGATCGTCCTCCACGCCCACCCCTTCACCGCTGGGACCTTCCTGCGCACCTACTACGCCTTCGACCCCCGGGCCGACGCCCTGTTCTTCGGCTGCCTGCTCGGCCTGCTCGCCGCCGACGGGTGGCTGCTGCAGTGGCCGCGGTGGGCCACCCGGACCATCACGGCGCTGGCCGCCGCCTCGGCCGCCTTCCTGTGCTGGATCCTCCAGACCACGCACCTGTTCGACCGCGCCGTGGTGCTCTGGTGGATCCCGGCCACCACCGTGGCCTCGGGGATCCTGATCGTGTACTTCGTCGTGTGCCCCACGAGCCTCGGCGCGCGGTTCGCCGGCCTCGGCGCGCTGGTCTTCATCGGCGACCTCTCCTACACCGTCTACCTCGTGCACTTCCCCGTGTACCTCGCCACCATGCCGAGCGAGCTGCACTGGGCCTTCTGGCCCGCCCAGGTCCTCCGGCTGGCCATCATCTTCGGCGTCGCCACCCTCAGCTGGTTCCTGATGGAACGCCCGCTGATGCGCTGGCGCGCCCGGTCCGCCGCCCGCTGATCCGAGGGTGCCCGCCCCATCCCCGGCGAGGGGCCGGCGGTACGATCGGGGCGTGGAACCCAGCCCGACCGCGGTCATCGAGCCGCCGATCGGCCAGCACCACCCGGAGCCCCCGGTCGCCAAGATCTCGGCCCTCGACGGGGTGCGCGCCCTCGGCATCGTCCTCGTGCTCCTGTTCCACGGCGGCGTGTCGTGGATGGGGGGAGGGTTCTTCGGCGTCGACGTGTTCTTCGTCCTGTCGGGCTTCCTCATCACCGGCCTCCTGCTGGCCGAGTTCCGACGGCAGCGCACCATCGAGCTGCTCCGCTTCTGGGGGCACCGGGTCCGACGGCTGGTCCCCGCCCTCCTCGCCCTCCTGGCCGCGCTCTGCCTCTACGGGGCCCTGCTGGCCCCCTCGGACACCCTCGGCCAGCTGCGGGGGGATGCCTTCGCCACGATGCTCTACGGCAACAACTGGCACCTGATCCGCGAGGGCCAGGGCTACTTCGCCGGCCTCGCCCTCCCGCGGCCGCTCCTGCACACCTGGTCGCTGTCGATCGAGGAGCAGTTCTACGTCCTCTGGCCCCTCGTGGTCCTTGGGGTGCTGCGCCTGACCCGGTCGCGGGCCGTGCTGCTGGGCATCGCCCTGGTCGGCGCAACGGCCAGCGCCGTCGAGATGGCCTGGCTCTTCCACGGGGGCTCGGGCCTCAACCGGGTGTACTACGGCACCGACACCCGCGCCCAGGCGGTCCTGATCGGCGCGGCCCTGGCCATCGCCCTGTCGCGCCCGCTCCGCTCGCGTCGCACCTCGTCCGACGGCGAGGCCACCCGCCTCGTGGCCGACCTCGCCCTGGGCGCCGGGGCCCGCCGGGCGCTCGGGCTGCTCGGCGTCGCCGCCCTGGTCGCCGTGCTCGCCCTGGCCGTCACCACCCACGAGTCCACGACCTGGGTCTTCGCCGGCGGCTTCGCCCTGGTCGCCGCCCTCACCGCCCTGCTCATCGCCTCGGTGAGCCTGGTCCCCGACGGCCCCGTCGCCCGGGTGCTCTCGCTCCGGGCCGTCCGCTACGTCGGCGCCATCTCCTACGGCCTCTACCTCTGGCACTGGCCGATCTTCGTGGTCCTCGACCACGGCCGGACCGGCCTCGTCGGGCCGTGGCTCCTGCTGCTCCGCCTCGCCGTGACCCTGGCGGTGTCCGCCCTGTCGTTCCACCTCCTCGAGATGCCCATCCGCCGCGGGGCCCTGCGCGGCTGGCGCGGGTGGATCGTCGCCCCCATCGGCATCGGGGCGGTGGCCACGGCGATCGCCCTGGTGACCGCCGGCGCCGCACCCGGCATCACCGACTACGGCACGGTCAAGCCGTCGCTCGCCTTCGGGAAGATCCACTACGTCGACCGAGGGACTCGCGCCAGCGTCCCCACCGTCGCGGCGGGGACCGGCGGGCCGGTGCGCCTCCTGCTGCTCGGCAACTCCGAGGCCACCTTCCTCGCCTTCGGCCTCGGACCGCTCGCCGAGCAGCACGACGTGAGCTTCGCCGGGGACGGCGTCATGGGCTGCGGGTTCGTCCACGCGCCCACCATCCTCCATGGGCACCTCGAGCAGGGCCTGGCCGGGAGCCGGGGGGCGCTGGCCAACCTCGTCCCCTGTGCCACCCAGGAGCAGCGCTGGGCCGCCGACGTGGCGACCTTCAACCCCGACGTGGTGGTCGTCGACAACGGCGCCTACGAGGTGCGCGACCACCGGATCCACGGGGTGTGGACCCACATCGGCGACCCGGCCTTCGACGCCCTGCTGACCCGGACCATCGAGGCCGACGTCGCCCTGCTCTCGGCGCGAGGGGCCACGGTCGTGCTGCTCACCGCGCCCTACTACCACCAGGTCGAGGCGCCGGACGGCTCGGGCTGGCCCGAGGACCAGACGGCCAGGGTCGACACGTACAACCGGATCATCCGGGGCGTCGCCGCCAAGGATCCCGGCACCGTGGTCGTCCTCGACCAGCACCCCCGGCTCGATCCCCACAACCGCTACGCGGCCGTCGTCGACGGGGTCCAGGCCCGGATGTCCGACGGGATCCACCTGACCCCCGCCGGCGCCCGGCTGGTCGCCCCCTGGATCCTCGACGAGGTCCACCGCCTCGGCCTCGCCGGTCGCCAGGCCGGCTGATCCGGCCGGTCCGGGCCGGGGCACGGCTGTACCATCTCCCCCATGACGGAGACCTTGGTCGAGCCGGTCGACGCGCTCGACGACGTCTCCCACGACCACCTCGGCGCCGCCGGACGATTGCTCTTCCGCCAGTGGGTCCTGGTCGGCTTCCTCTGCGTGCTCCCCGTCTACGCCTATGTCCTCTTCGACCTGTTCAGCGGGGCGCCCTACCTCAACCGGGCCACCGGACCGAGCGGGTTCTACACCTACCAGGCCAGCTCCCTGCTCCACGGGCACCTGTGGATGCGACCGAGCGACCTCGGCGTCGAGGCCTTCCTCCACGGCGGGCACAGCTACACCTACTTCGGCATCTTCCCCTCGTTGCTGCGCCTCCCCTTCGTGGCCCTCCTCGGCACCCATGGCAACGCCAACTACACCGCCGGGTCGATGTTCCTGGCGTGGGTGGCCACCGGGCTCTTCTCGGCGCTGCTCATCTGGCGCCTGCGGCTCCTCGCCCGCGGCCACGCGGCGCTCGGCCGGCTCGAGGCGGCCAGCTACGGCGTCCTGGTCGCCAGCATCCTCGGCGGGTCGGTCATCGTCTTCCTGGCGGCGAGCCCCTGGGTCTACAACGAGGACTTCGCCTGGGCCATCGCCCTCAGCGTCGGCGTGTTCTGGTCCCTCCTCGGCGTCATCGACCAGCCCACCTGGGGGCGCGTGGCCGGTGCCGGGGCGCTCATCCTGGCGGCGAGCCTCAACCGCCTCACCGCCGGATGGGCCTGCGTCATCGCCGCCCTCGCCGTGGGGGCCTGGTTCTGGCTGTCGAAGCGCCACGCCGGCAACCGCCGGTGGGTGCTGCCGGTGGTGGCCATCGGGATCATCCCGCTGCTCGTCAGCTGCGCCATCAACTACGCCAAGTTCGGCCTGCCGTTCGGCCTGCCCATGGCCGACCAGGTCTGGGCCCACGTCAACGCCCACCGCCGCGCCTTCCTCGCCGCCAACGGGGGCAAGGCCTTCAGCTTCTCGTTCCTGCCCTCCACGCTCAACGCCTACCTGAACCCCCTCAACCTGAGCGTCGGCCCGGTGTGGCCCTACGTCCAGCTGCCGACCACGCTGCCCAGGATCATCGGGTCGGCCACCTTCGACCAGACCTACCCCACCGCCAGCATCCCGGCCACCATGCCGCTGCTCTTCGGCCTCAGCGTCTGGGGCCTCGTCACCACCCTGCGCCGCCGACCCCCGGGCCGGATCGCCGAGGTGCGCTTCATCCTGATCCCCGCCGTGATCGGCTGCGCCGGCGTGCTCCTCTGGGGCTACATCGCCAACCGATACATGGCCGACTTCATGCCGCTGCTCATCGTGGCGTCGGCCGTCGGCCTGATCGACGTCGCCCGGCGGCTCGAGGGCCGGGGCCGGGCGCTGCGCCGGCGGTGCTTCGCCACCCTGGTGGTCCTCGGGGCCCTCGGCGTGGCGGTCAACGCCGCGGTGGCCACCACGCCGAGCTCGTCGTGGTCCAAGGGCCAGCTGGTGAACCTGATGAGCTACCAGAAGGTCTTCAGCAAGGCCGCCCTCGAGCACAAGGTCACCATCACCACCCACCTGCCGACCTGGGCCCCTGCCGGGGACCTCTTCGCCACCCCCACCTGCTCCGGCCTCTACCGGTCCAACGGCGAGAGCTTCGTCGACGTCCCCGGCCAGCAGCTCGAGCACCTCGGCATGAGCCCGGTGATCCAGGGGCCCCAGTACGTCCACGACCTGTGGATCCGCACCCGGGTGCCCGTGGCACGGCTCCGGGGCGACACGACCATCTTCCGCATGGGCCCGACCCGCATCGCGATGCGACCCGTCGACCGCTGGGCGGTCGGGTTCTTCGTGGTCCACCCCGGCCGGCCCGACATCACCTGGCCCGGGCCGGGCGGCGGCTGGTACCCGCTGGTGCCCGGGCGCCGCTACGCCGTGCAGGTGACCGCCGACCCGAACCTCGGGTCAATCCAGGTCTGGTGGTACAACAAGCGGTTCAAGGACCTCGGGATCCCGATGGTCGACCACCTGATCGTGACCCGGGCCCCCCAGCACGTGGTCGCTACCCCGGCCGCCCAGCGCGGCACGGCCGACGTCGTGGTCACCCCCGGGCCCCGGGTGGTGCCGTCGACCCACCTCTGCCGGGACCTCACCGGCCGCTGAGCGACGGGGTCAGCCGGCAGAGGCGTCGACGACCGCCATGTCCCCGACCCGGCCGAGGTAGCCGGGCCGCGAGGCGCTCGTCGGCGTCCAGGTCTCGAGGACGAACGAGGCCGCCTCGCGTCCGCTGGCCTGGTAGCCCGGACCGAGCTGCGCCCGCCAGAGCTGGTTGACCTTGGGGTGGTACCCCTGCCGGTCGAGCGCGTTGACCAGGCCGATGAACCGCTCCACGTCGAGCAGGCGCGTGTCGGTCGAGCCGGCGCCGGCGTCGCCGATGGCCACGACCTCGCCCGGCCGCAGGTGGGCGGCGACGATCGTCGCCAGGCGGGCCACCTGCGGGTCCGACGCCGACGAGGTGGGCGGGATCCCGAGGACGGCCACCACGAACGCCGCCGACCCGGCCACGGCCAGGCCCAGCAGGCCCAGGCGCCCGCGCCGCAGCGCGGCGCCGGTGCGCCAGCGCTCGGGGACGCCGAGGAGGGCCACCGCGGTCAGCGCGGCGATCGGCACCACCACCGCCCAGACCACGAGGTAGCCGAAGATGAAGCCGACGATCCGGCTGAAGGACGCGAGCAGGCCGAGCAGGCCGAGCAGCGAGGCCAGGCCGAGGCCGGCCGCGAAGCCGCGACGCTGGCGCAGCCCTACCACCACGGCCGCCGACCCCGCCGCCACCGCCGCCACCAGCACGCCGACGCCGAGGAGGGCGTGGGGGGGCCGGTTGCCCAGCAGCTGCGCCATGACCTGCGACGGGCCCACCACCACCATGGCGGCGACGTCGACCAGCGACCACCACGCGGCGGCCAGGGGCTGGCCGCCACCGTGGTGGGAGAAGTAGCGCAGCAGCAAGGTCATGTTCCCCGGGTGCCCGGTGAGCTGCTCGACCACGGGGGGCACCCAGAGCAGCACCAGCAGCACGCCGCCGGCGATCGCCAGGGCCCGTGCCGCCCACGAGCCGGGCGTGGCCTCCCCCCGTCGCCGGACCCGCGCCACGACCCAGCCGACGATCGCCAGCCCCACGAGGAGGAGCGCCAGCGGGCCCGAGGAGATGTTCGCCTGGAGCACCAGGGTGCCGACCAGCGCCGCACCGAGGACCGCCTGCCCCGATCCGGCCAGCGCGGACGCGCTGAGGACCAGCAGGAGCAGGAGGGGGACGATGACCACCATCGGGTTCCACGGGCTCGCCAGGCCGCCCAGCGGCCCCTCCGAGTAGGTGATCGCGCTCGGGCTGTGGGCGCAGAGCAGGATCCCGAGCCAGCACAGGACGACGGCCACGAGGACCGTGCGCGTCGCCGAGGCCCGCCGGCGCACCACCCAGAGCACGCCGAGCGCCGAGAGCCCGCTCAGGAGCACCGCACCGGCGAAGAGCGAGGCGGGGCGATCCCCGAGGAGCCGATAGGCCACGGACTGGACGTAGAAGTAGGCGGGTCCCGGGTGGTTCCACCCGTCGTGGTCGAAGACGCCGAGCTGCTGGCGGAACGCCAGGGCCCGCCGGACGTGGAGGTCGATCAGGGCGAGGTCGTCCGGGAGCGTGATCCGGGGCCCTGCCGTGGCGAGGACCCGGACGAGGGCCACGAGGTAGGGGACGGCGACGGTGGCGACGGCGACGGGGGTCAGCCAGCGCCCCACGGGGCGGCGGGCCGGCCGGCGACGGTGCTGCGCCCGGGCCTGCTCCTCCACGGGCTCATGGTAGGCCGGGCCACGGGGGCGGGGAGCCTCCCGGCCCGGGGGGAGGGCTAGATTCCGCACTGTGACGGGGGTCGGGCAGTCCGCGGTCGAGGAGGAGGCGGACGGGCACCTGAGGACCGCCGGCCCTCGCCAGGTCGGGGCCGCGGCGGCCATCGGCGCAGCGGTGGCGGCGGTGCCGTTCGCCTGGGCGCTGTTCGCCCTCTGGACCGGCGGGATCTCGCTGACCCGCGCCGTCCAGCCGGCGAAGGTCTACACCTTCCAGGCCCAGGCCATGCTCCACGGGCACCTGTGGGTGCGGCCGGGCAGCCTCGGCATCGAGGGCTTCGTGGTCGGGGGGCGCACCTACACCTACTTCGGCCTCTTCCCCTCGCTGCTGCGCCTCCCGATCGTCGCCGTCGCCCCCCACCTCGACCCGGCGGCCACCACCGCCCCGATGATGGCCGCGGCCTGGGCGCTGGCCGGGATCATGAGCGGCCTGCTGCTGTGGCGGGTCCGCCTCCTGGTGCGGCCCGCGGCGCCGGTGGGCCGGGTCGAGGCCCTCCTCAGCGGCGCCTGGCTGGCCACCGTGCTCGGCGGCTCGACCCTGCTCTTCCTCGCCGCCACGCCCTGGGTCTTCAGCGAGGACATCCTCTGGGCGGCGGCGCTCGGCATCGGCATGGCGTTCACCCTGCTCGGCGTCCTCGAGCGCCCCACCCCGTGGCGGCTGGCCGCCGCCGGGGCCTTCGTCCTCTGCCGAGCTGACCCGGGCGACCACCGGCGCCGCCGCCATCGTCGGGGCGGTGCTCGTCGGGGCGTGGCTCTGCACCACGCGGGGCGAGCGGCGAGATCGGCGCTCGGGCCTCGCCATGCTCGCCATCGGCGCGGCGACCGCGCTCGTCGGGGCGGCGATCAACGAGATCAAGTTCGGGCTCCTCTTCGGGCTCCCGATGGGCGACCACGTCTGGACGCACCTCAACGCCCACCGCCGGGCGTTCCTCGCCGCCCATGGCGGCCAGGAGACCGGCCTCAGCTTCCTGCCCTCGAACCTCCTCGCCTACCTCCAGCCCTTCGGGATCCGGATCAACGGCACGTTCCCCTTCGTCTGGCTGCCCGGCCACCCCGCCACCCGCGTCGGCGGCATCCTGTTCGACCAGACCTACCCCACGGCCAGCATCCCCTCGTCGATGCCGCTGCTGGCCCTGCTCGCCGTCGTCGGCGTGGTCGTGGCCGTGCGGAGCCGCCGCCAGCAGCCGATCGGCCTCGTCCGGCTCCCCCTGCTCGCCGCGGCGGTGTCCGGCGGGGCGCTCTTCCTCTGGGGCTACATCGCCACCCGCTACCTCGGCGACTTCCTCCCGTTCCTGGTGCTGGCCAGCGCGATCGGCCTCGTCACGTTGGTCGCCCGGCTCGATGGCCGCACCCGTCGCACCCGGACGGCGTGGGCCGCCGGCATCGTCGCCCTGGCCGTGGCCAGCATCGCCATCAACACCGCGCTGGCCAGCTCGCCCGGACAGGACTGGACCACGACCCAGACCTCCGGCCTGGTGACGGCCCAGCGGTCGCTCAGCCTCACCCCCCTGACCTCGTCGGTGCACGTGGTGGCACACCTGCCGGACTACGCCCCGGTGGGCGCGCTCTTCGCCACCCCCACCTGCGACGGGCTCTACGTGTCCAACGGCACCGACTTCTCGACCATCCCCGGCAAGGCCCTCCAGCACGCCGAGATGCAGCCGGTGGAGCGCTCCGCCGCCATCGTCCACGACCTGACCGTCCGCTTCGACCGGCCGCTGGCGCAGGTGCCGCGCACGACGCCGCTGCTGAGCTGGGGCCGGACCACGCTCGTGCTGCGCGTGGTCGACCGCTACGGCTTCCGCCTCGTGCTCGCGCACCCCTCGCTCCCCTCGGTCACCTGGCCCGGTCCCGCCGGGGGCTGGACGGCCGGCGCACCGGGACACACCTACCGCCTCACCGTGGCCACCGACCCCAACCTCCACGCGATCACCGTGACCTGGCGGGGCGCCCACCCTGGCGACGTCCCGCTGGTCATGATCGACCACGTCCTGCTGGGCTCGGGCCCGGCGATCGTGCACCCCTCCGTCGGCCCCGTGGCCGTCCGGTCCACGGGCGGCGGGTCGGACATGGCCCTCTGCCGATCCCTGGTCCATGGCTGAAGAGCCCGCCATGGCGGGCCGTGCCGGCCACCGACGCCCCGCCCCCGCGGCGCGGCGGGCCACCTGGGCGGCCACCGGGATCGGCACCGCCCTGGCCGCGCCCTTCTACCTGTGGGCGCTGCTCGACCTCTTCAGCGGCTCGGTGTCGCTGACCCGGTCCGAGTCGCCCTCGAGCACGTACACCCTCCAGGCCCAGGCCATGATCCACGGGCACCTCTGGGTCCGGCCCGGGAGCCTCGGCATCGAGGGCTTCGTGGTCCACGGGCACACCTACAGCTACTTCGGGATCCTCCCGTCCCTGCTGCGGATCCCCGTCCTGCTCGTCGCCCCGCACACCACGCTCACCGCCTTCACGGCGCCGATGATGATCATCGCCTGGCTGCTGCTGGCCGCCTCCCTCGCCCCGCTGGTCCTCGGCGTGCGCTCCCTGCTCCGCCGCGGGACCACCATGGGCCGGGCCGAGCAGCTCGGCATCGTCGCCCTCAGCGTGGCCGTCCTCTCAGGCTCGGTGCTGGTCAACCTCGCCTCCAACCCCGCCGTCTACTCCGAGGACCTCGCCTGGTCCGTGGCCCTGTCCTCGTGGTCCATGGTCGCCCTCCTGGCGGTGTCCGCCCGCCCGAGCCTCCTGCGCGCCGGCGGCGTGCTGGTCGCCGTCGGCGCGCTGGTGCTGACCCGGCCGACCACCGGCTGGGCGGCGGTCATCGCCGCGGTCCTCGTGGGGGTCCGGCTCCTCGCCACGCGACGCGACCCGGCCGATCGTCGGGTGGGCGCGGCGGTGGTCGGCGCCGGCCTGGCGTCGCTCCTGGCCAGCGTGGCGATCATGGAGCTCAAGTTCGGCACGGCGTTCTCCCTGCCCATGACCCGGCAGGTCTGGGTGGCCGCCAACCCGGCCCACCGGGCGTTCCTCGTCGCCCACGGGGGCAGCGAGATGGGGCTGTCCTTCCTGCCGACCACCCTCGCCGCCTACCTCGACCCCCTCGGCCTCAGCGTCAGCGGCATCTTCCCCTTCGTCACGCTGCCCACCTCGCCGCCCGCGGCGCTGGCCGGGGCCCACCTCGACCAGACCCTGCTGACCGCCGGGCTGCCTGCGTCGATGCCCCTGCTGTTCCTGCTCGGCCTCGTGGGGATCGCCGCGGCGCTCGCCCGGCCGACCCGCCGGGCGCTGGCCCCGACGTGGCCCCTGCTGGTCGGCGGGGCCGCGGCCACGGTGGGGGTCCTGCTGCGGGGGTTCCTCTGCACCCGCTACCTCGCCGACTTCCTCCCCCTGCTGATCGTGAGCGGCACCATCGGCGCCGTGGTCGTGCTGCGCCGCCTCGACCGGTCGCGCACCCGGGCCCGTCGGGCCGGGGTGGTGGCCATGGCCGCCCTCGCCGCGGCCAGCGTGGCGATCAACTGCGGCATCGCCGCCGCCCCCACCGAGCACTGGAGCCAGGCCCAGGTGGTGCGCCTGGTCACCCTCCAGCGGGACCACTCCCTCACCGCGCTGTCAGCGCGCGTCCACCACCGCCCGAGCCTCCCGACCTGGGCGCCGCTGGGCAGCCTCTACGACGTCGGGCACTGCGCCGGCCTCTACCTGTCGAACGGCAACGACGTCTCGTCCATCCCCGCCGAGCAGCTCCAGCACGCCACCTTCCTCCCGGTCGAGCAGGGCCCGGGGATCGTCTCGGAGATCACCGTCACCCTCCATGGGCCGCCCGCCAGCGTCCTGGCCGCCGACGTGCCCCTCTTCGCCTTCGGTCGGTCCCGCCTCGTCCTGCGGCACGTGGCCGGGTCGATCGCCACCCTCGTCCTGCTCCATGCTGGGCACCCGGACCTCACCTGGCCCTCCACCAGGGGGGGCTTCGCCCCGCTCGCCGCGGGGCACCGCTATGGCATCCGGGTGATGGCCGACCCCCACCTCGGATCGCTGCGGGTCTGGTGGCAGGGCACCGCGCTCGGCACCGAGGGCAAGCAGGTGATCGCCCGGCCGGTGGCCGGCGCGGGCCCCGGGATCGTGCTCACCCACGGCAGCCACGACGGCGGCGTGGCCGTCGCCGGCCACCTCGTGCGCTCCTCCACCGCCCTGTGCCGCAGCCTCTCGCGCTGAGCCCGGTGGTCCCCGGCGACACCGGGGCGATACGGTCGGTGCCGTGATCGACCTCCACATGCACTCGAAGAAGTCCGACGGCAGCGACCGGCCCAGCCAGATGGCCCGCTACGCCCAGGCCGTGGGCCTCACCGCCGTCGCCCTGACCGACCACGACACCACCGAGGGCAACGCCCGCTTCCGCTCTGCCCTCGACGAGCTCAACGCGGCGCGCGGCACCGACATCGCGTTCATCCCCGGCTGCGAGATCTCCTGCAAGCACGAGGCGACGGGGACCAGCACCCACGTGCTGTGCTACTTCGTCGGCGACGACCCGCACCTGCCGGTCCAGGCCATGCTGGCCGAGCTGCGCGACGACCGCGACAACCGCAACGTGAAGCTGGTCCGGCTCCTCCAGGAGCTCGGCTACACCAAGATCAAGAAGCGCCGGGTGGCCGAGATCGCCGGCAAGCCGCTCGGCGAGGCGGCCCGGCCGCACTTCGCCGAGGCCTTCCTCGAGGCCTACCCGCCCGGGTGCGAGGCCCCCGACGTCGCCTTCCCCGACCTGCCGACGAGCTTCGCCACCATGCAGGAGGTCTTCGACGGCGTCCTCGACGCCTCGGCGAGGGGCTACATCCCCAAGGCCAACATCACCCCGGCGGCGGCCACGCGGGCGGCCAAGGCGTCGAACGCCGTGACCGTGCTCGCCCACCCCATCCTGACCTTCTGCAAGGCCCCCAAGGACGGGCCGGCCCTGACCCTGGCCGACAAGCACGACATCCTCGAGCCGATCTTCGCCGAGATGGTCGCGGCGGGGGTCTCGGGGGCCGAGGCCTACTACTCGAGGAACTCGCCCGAGGAGACCGCCCTGCTGGTCGACCTCTGCCGGACGCACGGCCTGGTGGCCACCGGCGGCTCGGACTACCACGGCGAGAAGAAGAAGGACCTCGAGATCGGGATCGGGATGCGCTCCTCGCGCGGCACGGACCGGGAGCTCAAGGTCCCCGACGCGGCCATCGCCGCGCTCCGGGCGCGCCGGGCCGAGCCCGACGCCCCCTGCTGATCAGCCCGCGGCGTCCAGGGCGGCCTCGAGGGCCGTCGACGAGCGCTCGGCCAGCACGCTGACCGCCATCTCGAGCTGGCCGACGAGGGCCAAGGTGGTCCCGCCGGTCCGCCCGAGCACCCGGCAGGGCACGCCGGCGGCCCTGGCCCGGTCAGCCACCGCCTCGGGGTCCGTGGAGGTGACGAGGAAGCGGCCGGGGCGCTCGGAGAACAGGCCCGCCGTCCCGACGCCGCTCGACACGGTGGCACCCACGCCCCCGCTGATGGCCATCTCGGCCAGCGCCACCGCCAGGCCGCCGGACCCCACGTCGTGGACCGCGCCGAGCAGGCCGGGTCGGCCGGCGGCGTGCTCGGCCACCATCCCGGCGACCAGGGTCGCCGCGGCGGAGAACTCCGCCAGGTCGAGCGAGAAGAGCGTCCCGTCCCGGTCCTTCAACACGTCGACGGCGAGCCGGCTCCCGGCCAGGGCACCGTCGTCGTCGGCGCCGACGAGCAGGATCGCCTCCCCGGCGGACCAGCCGAGGGAGGGCGGCCGGGCCACGAGGTGGTCGACCAGGCCCAACGTCCCGATGACGGCCGTCGGATCGATGTCCGAGCCGCCGGACTCGTTGTAGAGGCTCACGTTGCCGCCGATGACCGGCAGGCCGAGCGCCCGGCAGGCGTCGCCCATGCCGTCGATGGACTCCGACAGCTGCCACATGACCTCGGGGTGCTCGGGGTTGCCGAAGTTGAGGCAGTTGACCACCGCCACCGGCGTCGCACCGGCGCAGGCCAGGTTGGCCACGCCCTCGGCCACCGTCGCCGCGGTGGCGGCCCGGGGGTCGAGCGAGCCCCAGCGGGGGTTCGAGTCGGTCGACAGCGCCATGCCCCGGCTCGACGCCGGCAGGCCCGGGCCGGCGAGGCGGAGGAGGGCGGCGTCGGCGCCCGGGCCGATCACCGTGTTGAGGAACAGCTGGTGGTCGTACTGGCGGTAGACGGGGATGGGGTCGAGCAGCAGCGACAGCAGGGCCGCGGCGACGTCGATGCCCTCCACCGCGCCGGTCGGGTCGGACGCCAAGCGCGCGGCGCGGCCCTCGGGCTCGGCCAGCGGGCGCTCGTAGAGCGGGGCCTCGTCGGCCAGGGAGGCCGCCGGCACCTCGGCCACGATCTCGCCGCCGGAGCGCAGGCGCAGGATCCCCACCGGCTCGCCGTCGGCGTCGAGGTCGGGCTCGGTGACCCGGCCGATCACGGTGGCGGCCACCTCCCAGCGGGCGCACAGCTCGATCACCGTGCCCAGGGACTCTGGGGTGACGATGGCCAGCATCCGCTCCTGGGACTCCGACGTCATGACCTCCCAGGGCTCCATCCCCGGCTCGCGCCGCGGGATGGCGTCGACGTCGACCTCCATGCCGACCCGACCGCGCGCCGCGAGCTCGGAGGTCCCGCAGGCCAGGCCACCGCCGCCGAGGTCCTGGATGCCGACCACCAGCTTCTCGTCCAGCAGCGCCAGGCAGGCCTCGATCAGCCGCTTCTCCTCGTAGGGGTCGCCCACCTGGGTGGCCGGCCGCTTCGACGCGTCGAGGCTGGCCGCCCCGTCCTCCCCCTCGAAGCCCGCCGACGCCAGCACCGACACGCCGCCGATCCCGTCGCGGCCCGTGGCCGAGCCGAGCAGCACGGCGAGGTTGCCGGTGCCCGAG
>Ga0007854_10000695_pt1 | contig 21767 bp, 17 predicted proteins | sample CryBogCBH12Aug08_FD_60382 | JGI IMG/M metagenome (GOLD analysis project Ga0007854, IMG submission 60382) | Freshwater microbial communities from Crystal Bog, Wisconsin, USA - CBH12Aug08 | ecosystem: Environmental > Aquatic > Freshwater > Lake | place: Crystal Bog, Wisconsin, USA | collected... | reverse complement strand
GGCAACGAGATCATCGCGGTTCCCGAACCAGGTGTCATTGTATCCGCCCTACTCCTCTTGGGTTGCCTCCTCTTCCCACAGAGGGGGAGACTGGCTCGGATGATAGCGCGGCGCTTTACATTCTAAAATCGGACTTTTCCTCCCCATATAGGTTGGAAAAGCAGATAGATTTACTACCAAGAGTTAGTCTGAGGCTTCTGTTTATGTCCGATTTAAACCTGCAATCCTTTCTTTTGGTCGTAGCTTACAGAACGCTTGCTTTTCATACTAGGAAGAGCCTCCAATCAAGCGATATTATCTTACATGGCAATCAGATACTCGCATGAGTGGGCTGCTTACAAACTGAGGGATTCAGGCTGTCCTTCATCAGGTTTCAAACGGATCTTCACGAGATTCGTTATCGTCATAGCTGTGGTTTGTGCTTTTTCCCCCTATATTCACTCTCAGAATGTTGATTCAGCAAAACCGACTCCCGACCATATCGTAACAAAATTTCTCCATCCCGGTATCCTTCATACAGCCGCCGACCTCGAACGGATTAAGTTGAAGGTAAAAGCAGGCGAGGAACCTTGGAAAAGCGGTTTCGATCTATTCAGGAACAGTAAGTTTGCTCAGTTTGATTACAAGATGCGTGGTCCATTTGATTACGCGGGACGAAATCCCATCGGTCATACCAAGGAAATAACGGATGACTCGATAGCAGCGTATCAGAATGCGATCATGTGGGCTGTTACCGGTGAAGCGCGACATGCCAGGAAAGCGGCCGAAATTCTCAATGCTTGGTCTTCCACGCTCAAGCATTTCAGTGAGGACAAGGATACTATTCTGGCTGCGGGAACCTTTGGTTTCCTATTCACCAACGCTGCGGAAATCCTACGGTATACCTACCCGGAATGGAAGTCATCCGACGTCGTCTCGTGTCAGGCGATGCTCCATGATGTTTTTTATCCTGTAATGAAAGATTTTGCCACCTTCGCCAATGGTAATTGGGATGCCTTTTGCATCCGCGGACTGATGGCTATCGGCGTTTTTTGCGATGATCCCGCCATGTTCAAATCGGCCGCAGACTATTACAGGAACGGTTCTGGCAACGGTCGTCTGACTCACTATGTAATCAACGATGCGGGTCAGTGTCAGGAAAGTGGTCGAGATCAGGCTCACACCCAGTTGGGGCTAGGGTTACTCTGCGATGCCTGTCAGATTGCCTGGAATCAAGGATTGGACCTTTACTCCGATGAAAACAACCGCCTGCTGAAGGGATTCGAATACACGGCCCGGTACAATCTGGGAAATGATGTTCCCTTCACCGCATTTGTTGATACCACCGGGAAATATAGACAGAAGATGATCTCAGGTGAAAAGCGTGGGGTTTTTCGCTCGATCTATGAGCTGGCTTGGAATCACTACAACCAGATTGGCGGCATGGAGATGCCGTTTTCAGAGCAGGTTCTCCTGAAGATACGCCCGGAAGGGGCGGCTAATCTTGCTGATAACTGTGGCTATGGGACGCTTCTGTTTTCACTGAAAGCTAAAGAGCCGAAATAAAAGAGGCAATTTCAAGCACCTCAATGTTGATCACATGCGTTCTGGTTGTCCGGAGCATCTGATATTACTGTCCAACTTATTGCATAACTCCACTCGGATAAGATTGTCCGAGTGGCCTATAAATCATGTTTAGTTTACGCCGCCATGCTTCAAGTGTTTTTTGGGACTTGGGGAAGGGGAGGGAGTTGGTATGGCTGTGGGTGGTGGAGTGTTTTCCAGGATTTGTGGTATTGGTTGGTCAGGTTGAAGGGCCTGTCGGAAGCCGGGTTCGGATGCCACCTGCTGAAAAAGTTGTTCGCGGGAAACTTGCTGAAGGGTGGAGTTGCTGTCCAATTGGAGCGCCCGATGAAGGTTGGTATAGGCAGGTTCACGATGTCCCGTGATGATCTGATATTTGGCGATCGTATAAGGGACATCCCATTGGTTGGGCTGAACCTTTTCAAGAACTTGGGCTACTTCCAATGCTCGCGGGATTCTACCCTGTGTGGCGTAAAAGTTGATCATGTCCCTCAGGAACTGAGCGTCGTTAGGCGTGGCTGCGATGACATTTGATACTGTCGCATCAATGTCAGCAGTCCGGCCCAGAATCAGCATGTTCTGGAGAACCGGCGCCAGTAGTTGGCGGTTTGTCGGGTTCGCCTGAAGGGCGTTCATCTGGACGGGAAGATCCTCCGAGGCCTTGAGTCGTCCTTCAGTGGCTATCTTCAGGCGCTGAAGCACCTTGCTGTTGGGATCCAACGGCAGATATTGCGCAACAAGATCACGAGCCTCCTTGAAACGGCCTTGCTGAGTTAGAAGGTTCACCAGATTACTGGTGGTTTCCGTATTGCCAGGCCAGAGGTAGAGGGCCTGTTTGTAGGCACGTTCTGCTTCTGGAAGCATCTTTCGGAATGTATAGATGTTCCCCCCGGTATTGCGAAGCTTGGCAAATGAATGATGGGCGAGATCGTCGTTTTCGAAGCCTGGAACCGCCTCGAGCTTCTTGATGTAATCATCCCACCATGCGATGTCCCGTTCGGCGGTGCCGGGAGGAAGCGCATCAAGTTTGTCATGGTTGATCTCGTAGCAGAGTCCGTGCGGGATGGCGTAGGGATACGACCACTGCATTGGAAAGCTCTCTTCGACGAAGAAGCGACGGCCGTCGCGATTCCGTAGAAAAATCCACTCGCCCACCGCGGAGTTAAGTGCGACCGGGTCCGTCTGTGGATTCTGCATCGCGGTAGGATTCTCCTGATATTTGTTCATCAGGACCTCGTAGAGGGCCATGATGTCCTCGCGGTGGGGAAGGGTGATGTAGGCCTTGGGATAGGTGTGATCACGACCCAAGAGGCGTTCAAACCATGTGAATTCAGTGGGACGTTCGGTCGTGTAGTGCGAGCGGATGTATCGATTGTAAAATGTGTCGGCCAAGGCGTTCTGGGTGACGATGTAGAGGTCACGGCGGTCAAAATTCGGATCGCGTTTGTCCTTAGGTTTCTCAAAACTTTCCCCAAATACCATGTAGGTTGGAACAAATCGTCCCGGATCAGTTCCGCCGAAGACAAAGCTGTCCCTTGGTAGATCGGCGAGCATGTCATGGCCGTACATCCAGCCGAACCAGTGTCCTCTCTGAGAGCTGCGTGGAAGACCGATGGTAAAGGTATAAATGGCGGTGATTGCTCCAATTACAACAATGCTCCATCGGACTCGTGGAAGTAACTTCTCCAGCGATACAAAGAGCGCCGAACCTCCGTAGCAGGCAAGGATAAGGAAAAAGCCGTAGCAAAGTCCCTGCCACGGCTTCTGCATGTCCCAACCAGAGTTGTCGTAGCCGTTATTCCAAGAAAGTGGCTGGAGGAAGGCTGAAAGACAGAATCCAATGACCAGTAGATAAAACCAGATCCGTTGCTCGCGAGGTCGGCGCCAGAAGAGTGCAAAGGCAAGGAGAACGCCAATGACAGGCACGGGGGAGACATTTTTTACCAGCACCCTCCAGAATACCTTGCAGAACCCGGCAAAGGATTCCAACTGGGTCTCCTCATCAGGAGCTTTAGGACCCTTTGGTTTTTCGGGAGGCGGGACACCCATCAGTTTTCCGATGGTTCCCTGCAACTGGTCGGCAAGCGTTCCCCAGTATTGGGAACGGTTGATTGCATAGAAGAATCCCTCTGGGGTGCTGCAATAGCTCCAGTTCATGGGGGGATTGGTGGAAGAAGCAAACCGCATATAATAGTATGGGGAAAGCCCAACCACGACGGCCACCACAAGAAGGAGTCCTTGACGCCACTCCGTGAGTTTGCGGCGAACCAACACAAGGAGGATTAATCCAGCCCAGACTGTATAAAACAGCCTGACAGCGGCTTTCCAAGCTGGTGGAAGTTGCGAGAGGTAGGCAAAGCCCAGATAGATCACTGATGCGATCAGGAAACTATAGATGGCATATTCCCAAAAGAGTTCGGCGTGGAGGAGAAGGATGACCAGCAAGGGCAGGGCTGCCATTGCCAGGGTCATGTGGTGATTGCTCATTCCAAGGGCAAAAACAAATACGACCCAGACAAACGCGTTCTTCCAATGCGGACGCCTGATCCAGACATAGCAAAGCATTGCCAGCGTCATCATCAGGCAGACATGCAGGGAATAAGTTCCCTTGCCGATTGTTGCCTGAGACCATACCGGAGTTGCCCATGCGAAGGTACAAGTTCCGGCTAATGAGAGAATTGTTGCAGGAACGGCTGCGAGTCCAATCCAGCGTGAACCGTTAAGAACCAGCAGCGAGAACACTCCCACAGCTGTTGCAGCCGCAAGTCCTGAAAAAAGATTCAGCTCCCATGAACCGTTACCAAGGGGGAGGCGGCTAAAAAGGCCGCCAAGGATTGTCCAGAGGGGATAACCGGAGGGATGTGGTACGCCGAAATGGAGTGCGGCCGTCGCCATTTCGCCATCATCACCAAGGCCGATATTCGGCATCGCAGTATACCAGTAGGTAACCAGCGCGATAAAAAAGCAGCCAAGGGCTGTCCAGCGTTCATTGCGGGTAAAAACTCGAAAGGGATGAACCTTCTCCTCATCAGGGGAGGTGGACGAAGGGGATTCAGATCTGTCAGCGACGGTGGTACTCATTTGAAGAAAGACGGTTCAGTATTTGCAGAAACGGTGAAATCATCCCTTGGGAGAACGACTCAAACCATTGTGTAGCAGAAGGCTCCAGACCATCAGGAGTGCTTCAATCACAATTTTCTTCGACATCTTGGAAACTCCTTCGATGCGATCCGCGAAAATAATGGGAACCTCGGTGATGTGCAAGCCACGTGACCATACCCGGTGGTTCATTTCGATTTGGAAGCCATAGCCGTTGGACTTAACGCTATTTAGGTTTATGGCTTCAAGGGTGGTGCGGCGCCAACACTTGAAGCCCCCAGTCGGATCCCAGACATTCATTCCTGTAATCCATTTGACATAATAGGAGGCGCCAACGCTCAGCACGAGGCGTTTTAGGGGCCAGTTGATGACACGAATTCCGCCGACATAGCGTGAACCTATGGCCAAGTCAGCATTGGATTCACGTATCCCAGACAGCAGTTTTGGAACATCCTCTGGAGAGTGGGAAAAATCAGCATCCATCTGTACGATCAGGTCGTAGCCATGTGATAGGGCCCACTCAAATCCAGCCAGATAGGCACGACCAAGGCCATTTTTTGCGGTCCGTGAAAGAAGGTGGACCCTTTTATCCCTAGCAGCCGTTTCGGCAACCCATTGGCCCGTGCCATCAGGGGATCCGTCATCTACAACAAGAATCTCGATTTGATCAGGTAAACTAAGCAGGCGATCAAAAAGCTTGGGTAGGTTTTCCCGTTCATTGTAGGTGGGAATTACGACAATCGTTCGATCAGACATGACAGAAGGGGTGAAATTAGACTTTTTAAGGCCCGCGTCGAGCGTGAATTAGCACTTTATTGTAAGGGATGTTTTTTATCGCAACATGTTGGATATGAGGCCAACAGGGAAAGTCATTCAATTCAGGTATAGGAAAATATAATACAGGCAAAAACGGAGCTTAGAGAGATGGCAATGAAGTTGGTGGAATTCCATACTGTTTCCTTGCCTGATCCTCCTCATCGGAGAGTGTTTCAGCATTAAGAAAAACAGGACCGGATGAGCCTTCTAACATGATCCGCTGAAATCCGTTCTCAGGATGTCGGATGGCCTCCGAGACATCGTTTAATCCGTGGATGGGTCTGCCGTTTATGTTTTCCACAACGTGGTTTACTAAATCTTGCAAACCGATTGATTGAGGTGAGGGAAGTACAGTCGAGAGAATAACCCAGTGCTTCCGCTCATGGGGGTACTCGTTTTGAAAAGCATCCAAGCAGACCAGATTTTGGGGAGCTTCCTTGCGCCAGTCAGGTCCCCATTCCATGAGATATGGTCGGGAAAGTTCTTGAAAGAGAAGACCCCCTAGAAACATGTAGGGGATTCGTTCGCCGTCAAGGTGCAATGGACTCATTTCTGTTTTGAGATTGCGTCCTGAAAGAGTCAGCGTGGTCGAACCAAATGTTCCTTTTCCCACTCCTGAAGTTCGAAAATATCCAATTTTAAGGCTCTCGCCAGGTGAACATTCAAGGTTCGCCAAGTTGCTAAAAGTGATTTTCCCATGAACGGGGTCTTCATAGTTTCCTTCGCCATCAACTGCACGGTCTGCGACCGAGACAATGAGGTCACCTTTTCGGAGGCCTCCTTTTTCTGCAGGACCCTCTGGATCTATAGAAGTAACATAAACTCCGAGTCGATTCGTCCCAATTCCTAGCCATTCGCGCAGGTTTGTTCCTCGGACTTGCTGCCAACTCAATCCAGCCCTCGCCAGTCCAGTATATCCAGGTTTTGCGCTTTCCTTAAGGAAACGTGCGATCAAAGGGGCGGGTATGATATCAGCCGATTGGGTTCGGGGATCGTAGCGCATTACCAATCCAGCAAGTTTCCCCTTACTTATGGCGGGAACAACAAAACTTCCCTCTCGTTGGGGAATCGAAGCGGCTGCGCGATAGAGAAGATAGGCCGTACTATCGGCTGGGTATGGCATGACACCCACCGTGATAACTTCACCAAGGCAGGTTGCGGGGGCGCCGTTCGACTCAAGTTGCAGGATGTCCAGTTTGCTTCCAGTATGTATATCTGTGGCAAGTTTTAATGGCCGTGTATTGTTGAGGAGTTGGGGGTCCAAAGGCTTCAGTACGGCAAGATTGCATTCTTCATCCAGCGCCTCCACAATTGCTGTTCCCTTTGGGCCGTCCTCAGGTTTTTCCAGTTCGATATAAGTAGAATGGGCGGCTATGTCGGCTGTAACAAGCAGACGGCCCCCCGAGATTACTGTCGCAAGTCCCTGCCTAGTAAATGGTTGTTTCTTAAGCCAAGGCCTGAGTGGGTCCGGATATTGTATGGTTGAGGTGACCCGAAGTACTGAGTTTCCAAGTGAGTTGATGCTGTGTTCCTTGGAATTCTTGCACCCTGCCACAAGGAGAAACAAAACGCCAATGACTTCTATGCACATGTAACGCCTCATAATCCTCTACGGGGTAAGATTGGAGCCGGAGGGGATACCGTAACGCTTCATGATATCAGGATTAGCTTTGAGGGCATCCTCACGCTTCAAAACAATAGGCTCGCCTGTGCCCAATAGGTTGATGACATCGAATCGGGATGGGGTTTTAAAGGACTCGGAAACGTCGGTAAGCGAGCGGATTTTCTTACCATTGATTGAATCGACAATGCCGAGGTGAAGTCCGTCACAGTCCTTGTTGACCGGATCTGCAAGCACTCGGCTGAGCAGCACGATTTCAGGATGCTCCAGATATAGATGGCTTTCCACAAAATCATCGAAAGTGTGTCGAATTCGCAGATCAGTACCACCCTCAGAGGTTATAAAATTTCTGTCGAGGGGTTGAAAAAGAAGCCCCCCATAAAGGATGTAGCGGGGTTTTTCGTCATAGGTATTTGACTGCATTCGGAAAGGCCAAGTGCCTTGGAGAGGAAATTCCACTTGCATTGGCTTTCCATCTCTTAGCAGATCGAATGAAACTTTCTCTCCATCAAACTTGCGTTCGACAATCTCTGACATCTCAACGGAAGAGCCGTCGAGTTCGACACGGGCATTGCTCGCAATCGGATGCTTGTCAATGGTGAGCAGGATGTCCCCTTTGTGGAGAAAACCGTTGGCTGACCCCTTTTCGTGCACATCGGTGACGAGCACGCCTCTGTTATCCTGGTTTAGCCCGAGAGCCTTTCGAGAAGCGGGGGTGATGAGAGGGCGGTAGACGATCGATAGATCGGTGTAGCCTGTGTAAGATCCCTTGGATACATCCTTCAGAAAACGAGCGATTACCGGAACCGGAATCATGAATCCGACATTCTGTGCGACATCTCCGGAGTATCCCTGAAAAGCAACGCCAACGACATGCCCACCCTGCATGACAGGCCCCCCGCTGTTGCCAGGATTGATTGCGGCATCAATCTGTATGACGAGGTGTGAATCGACGCCAGAATGAGAATAGGTGTCAAAATCAACCCGCGAAACAACACCACGTGTTACCCCCAAGCGTTCACCGCCCAGTGGATATCCATAGACACTCACCGCCGACTCAATGCTGGGTATCCCGCCCAGTTCAAGTGCAATAGTCCCATCAAAAAACGAGGGATCATCAACGGAGAGAAGAGCAAGATCGCAATCGTGGGCGATGAATTGGACATGGGCTGTGTAAGGATGACTTACTCCTTCGCGGGTCAGCGTGATGAATCGTGCATTACTCACCACATGGGCATTTGTCAGAATGCTCCTAATATTTGGGTTTGATCTGCATGGGCTGTTGACGACGAACCCCGACCCTATTCCCCCTCCAATTCTCCCTGCATTCCAAGGGGAATGATAATCTGGTTCCTGCATGGTCACATCGATTCGGACAACACTTGCCGAAAGATCTGGGGATGGGGCAGTTCCATTAGGGACACCATCATCGGGTGCCTTTCCATAAAGGATGGGTTGAAGGAGGAGTGCCAATCCGAAGAATGAATGGACTGTCTTTCTGAGATACATCGAAATTATTGATAATCGTACGGCTTTGTCTTTCACGCAACATCCGCGATGGAAAAAATCGGTTGAATGAAATTCACTGGTAGAGCCTACGATCAGAATGACATTGCCCGCGGGGGCATGAATCGTTGTTAATGGAATCATGAAACAATCATGGGGGGTTCTCTTTGACTGGGATGGGGTCATTATCGACTCCTCTTCCCAGCACAAACATTCATGGGAACTGCTAGCGCTCGAACGTGGTCTTTATCTCCCGGATGATCATTTCAAGTCAGGTTTTGGTAAAAGGAATGAAGCTATCATTCCAACACTCGGCTGGGGAGAGGATCCCGAACAGATTAGGAATCTTGCTGATCGCAAGGAGGAACTTTACCGCAGTTTGGTCGCTGCTGAAGGAGTTGTCATCATGGATGGGGCTCGTGAATTACTGGAGGCCCTGAGGGATGCTGGAATTCCCCGCGCTGTGGGTTCTTCCACTCCGAAGGAAAATCTCAATGCCCTCTTTGCCGTAACCGGTCTTGACGAATTGTTCAACACTGTCGTCTGCGGAAGTGATGTTTCGTGTGGCAAACCCGATCCTGAGGTCTTTCTGAGAGGAGCTTCTATTCTGGGACTTAAGCCTGAAGACTGCATTGTTATCGAGGATGCATTTGTCGGAATTCAAGCCGCCAGACGGGGAGGCATGAAAGTGGTGGGTGTCGCCACTACCAATTCCGTGGAAGCGCTCCTTGAATGCGACCTTGCCGTCGAGTCATTGCTAGAGATCACGATTGAAAAGCTTCAAGCACTCCTTGACTTGCCATCCAGATGAACGCTGATTCCACGGTAGATTACTCCTTTATGCTGCTTGCCCCGCTGGCTTTGATTCTCCTTGGCGGCCTGTGCGTAATGGCGGATGTGGCTTTGCTAAAAAGACGCGGGGATTCGGATTCCGTATCATCTTTTGTGGATGCTGGCTTGCGGCCACGTCCAGGACTGCGTCTCGCCTCAGTATTCTTATTTACTTTATCGGCTGTTATCACCACGAGGGATTTGCTCTCCCTTCTCCATAACAGTTCAATAATCCTCCTTTCCGCATGGTTCGGTGTCGTCTCCACAATAATAGCTTTTTTGATTCTTCTATTCGGCATTCTTCTTCCAAGGGCCCTCGGAGAGCTTCTTTATGATTGCCGTCCTATAAGCGCCCTCTCGCGGGTGGTTCGTTTGTTGACAATCTGGATCGATCCCCTTGCTGAGTTGGGTTGGGTCTTCGTCGCCGGCACCCTTCGTTTGTTGCACCTTGATCGTCGACGCTCGGCGGAACGGACCGAGAAGGATGTGCTTGAGATGATGGATCAGGGGTTGGAGAGCGGAGCATTTGATGCGACGGAGAAGAAAATGGTCAAAGGGGTTCTGGATCTTGATGAACATACAGTTGCCGAACTAATGACTCCACGCTCCCGTGTCACATGGCTTGATCTCGATGATCTTGATGAAGTGAATTGGCGCCGTATGGCTGCGGCGGGTCATTCCGACTACCCTGTATTTCAGGGCAACCACGACAATGTCCGGGGAATGGTGTCCGTAAAGTCTCTTTGGGGGAATGTTTCGATGACCGGTTCGGTGAAGTTGGCGGATGTTCTTACCCAACCCCTGTTTGTTCCCTCGACGATGACGGCTCCCCGACTGATCGATGAATACCGCAAGTTGCGCCGCCACGTAGCGCTTGTCGTCGATGAGTTTGGAGTAGTTGAGGGGATGGTTACACTAAAGGATGTGGTGGAGGCAATCATCGGGAGATTGCCTGAGAGAGGCGTCCGGCATCACTATCCAGAGATAATTTTTAGGGAGGAGGGTAGTTGGATCGTCGACGCCATGCTCGACTATGATGAGACGGCAAAGGAGATCGGCCTGGTTGTTTCCGAAGGCGATTCTGAGGAGATCCGCTACCAGACAATCGGTGGGTTCGTCCTCCATTACCTCGGTCATATTCCCGAGGAGGGCGAAAAACTCGAACGCAATGGATTCCGATTTGAGATCGTCGGTATGGATCGTCAGCGCATCGACAAACTTCTGGTTACCCGTCTTCCCGCCCCACTCCCTGACTTGGGAAGCAAGAAGTAGAACCCCGTTTGATGCATCCGGTTCTCTTTCCGATAGAGTCGGTTTGGTGGGCTTACTCTCTTTTCTGCCTGCTGATCCTCGGAGTGCTTTTTTGGGATCTTCAAGGAGAGAATGCGAGAGACAGCGAAAAGACCCAGCACCAATCATTGATCAGCGTCGTGATCTGGATAGTGCTGGCAATGGTTTTTTGTGTCGGGTTGTATGCCTTCTGCCTTTGGCATTTTCCATCTGATCCGCGTTTGAGTGGCCTTGATACCAAGGCCTTGGCGCGACAATGCAGCATGGAGTTTCTATCGGGTTGGTTGGTTGAAAAGAGTCTCTCAATTGACAACCTGTTTGTATTTCTTCTCCTGTTTGAGTCTTTTGCTATTCCCAAGCAGTATCATCACCGCATTCTTTTTTACGGCATTCTGGGAGCCATTCTATTTCGCGCCATTTTCATATCTCTCGGGGCGTTGGTTATACGGATCCCAGTAGTACCCCTTGTTTTCGGGGTGTTTCTGGTATTTACAGGTTTCAAGGTGGCATTCGCACCTACGACAATTTCAGATCCTAAGAAGAACTTTCTCTATCGCTTTCTTCTAAAAGTCCTACCCATTTCCTCAGAATTCCATGGTGGGAAGTTTCTAGTAAAGGAATCCGGCCGATTGCTCGGAACGCCACTTCTTCTCACCCTTATTTTTATCGAGGTGAGCGATATCATTTTTGCCATTGATAGCGTTCCTGCCATTTTCGCCATCACACGCGAACCATTCATTGTTTTTACTTCAAATATCTTTGCAATCGTGGGACTGAGGGCGCTTTTTTTCCTTCTTTCTGGGATGCTCTATAAATTTCACCACCTCAAGTATGGACTTGGCATCATTCTCTGCTTTGTCGGATTGAAGATGTCGTTGTTGGATCGTCACTTTGACGGACACTTCCCAACGACATGGTCGCTCTCAATTATTCTCGCTGCACTCTTGCTCTCAGGCCTTCTTTCCTGGTGGTTTCCGGCACCTCACGATTCAAAAGCAATTAAGCCTCATACTGATTCGTTATAGTTTTAACTGAGAGACGTAGCGGTGGCGGGATTCGAACCCGCACTGGAGCGATTTTAAGTCGCCTGTCTCTGCCGTTGGACTACACCGCCAACAACCGAAATGAAGTCTGAACTGGAGACACTAAAACAATACTTATGTGTGGATGGAAAAGGGCGTTATTTAGGCAATCAGACATCCAATGTAGCGCCGATTTTTACAGTCACCTGCCAGTGCGCAATCTTTCCATCTTCAAGATGGGCACGGGTGTCGACTACTTCCAGCCAACGTAAATTCTTTTCCTTTTGCGCAACACTAGCCAGTGCGTTTTTAACAGCATCCTCGATGCTTTTGCTGGAAGATCCGACGAGTTCGATTTTTTTGTAGGTATGTTCGCTCATGAAAGAAACTATCGTGCTGTTTTACGATTCTGTCCATCGTTGGAATCCTTGGCTACGATCCGGACGATCAGTTGGGTCAGTTGAGTATCCTCGGAACCGTGTCCGCGCAGCAGGCTTGCATTGGCGTCACGGCAGGCGAGAAACGATGTGATGAGATGATCACGATTGAATCGAGCGGCATTTACGGCAGCCAGACCGATCCCGTAGGTGTTGAGGGTCCCATCCTTCTTGCGAGGAAGATGGGATGTCTCTTCTGGAGCGAGTTTCTTTAACTCAGAACCAAAGAACTGTGGTTGGGCTGGGGGCTTGATCTGGTGACGGTGCATCAGATCCTTTGTAATTAGCAGATTCCGTACTGTCGGGACAATTGCCGCAAGCAGGATGCCGATGGCATTTTCCCCTTGTCGTCGGAGTTGCTGGAGAGTCTCGATACAAAGGGGAAGGTTCCGCTTATTGATGGCATTGCTCAGATCAAAGATTCCCCCTGCCCGTGTAAATGGAACCAGATCCCTGACAAGTTCCTCGGTAATTATAGATCCTTCGCCTGCGGAAGTGACGAGTTTCGCCAACTCAGCATCAAGTTGTCCTGTGTTGGCGCCGATACGTGCGGTCAGAATTACTGCGGCCTGCTTGTCTATCCTGACACTTCTTTCCCGGCATCGATCGCTGACCCACTCAATGAGATCCTCTTCCGTAGCTTTGAACCCGAAATCGGGTTTGTCACAGAGGGTGGTGGATGCAATCACCATGAGTGATTTGTAGAATGCCCTGCGTTTGTCCGGTTCAGGGGCACTGATGAGTAGCGTGATCCCGTTTGGAAGACCCTCATTAAGTACTTTCAGTAACTTCTCCAGAGCGGTTTGAACGGATTCGGAGCGGCCTTGGGGGGAATCCTTCAGGAAGGAGACACCCTTCATCCAGACCAGTTTTTCTCCTCCAAACATGGAAACGGTGAGTACCGCCTGAATGGTTTCGTTGATCATTTCTACCGCACAATCGACCGTGTCGGCTGGAGACTCGATAATTTCAAGTCCGAATTCACCGGCATCGGGAGAGGCAAGCCTTGCAGCAATGCCTTGTGCCGTCCGTCTTACATCTGACTCATCGCTTCCTGTTACAAAGTGAATGCGCGAGTTATTACCTTCATTAGCCGCTGCTCTTCGAGAGGACATTAATCTTTATTTGCGGTTTTCCTTAGCCTGTTGTTCTTAATCCGCTGGCAATGGCATTTATAGAAAGGAGAACTCGTGGCAGAAGTGCCTCAGCACGGGATGGATTCTCCTTTTTTGCAGCTCTCCAATCCAGAATTATTGAAATTTGCTGCTCATGAAGCAGAGCAAGCGCGCGTGCGCGAAGGTTGAGTGTTTTGGCCATTCTTGGCCGCCTCTCCTCGAGACTTCCACCAAAAACCTTTCTAAGTTGATCATGCGTACGCTTATATTCGTCGGAAATCATCCCGAAAATACGATCGCGGATTTCCGAGTCAGTTACTAATTCTGAGTAGTCGTTCATAATGGACAAGTCAGCACTTGCAATATTAGTTTCCACGTTAGATAGGACGTAATAAAGAAAGGAATAATATCTCAAGTCAGATATCAATGAACTGAAAAGCGCGGGTTCTTCATTTTCCAATGCCACCAAGGCGCTTCCTACGCCAAACCATCCCGGTAGGTAGTAACGACACTGATTCCAGCTGAAAACCCAAGGGATTGCACGCAAGTCGGCCAGACTTCGCTGACCTGAGCGCCGCTTAGGTCTGGAACCGATACGGCTAGCTTCTAGGACATCGATGGGTGTTGCCTGTTCGTAGAATGATATGAAACCGGGGGCATCAATAAGCTCCCGATAGGCCTTATGGCTGGCAGTGGAGAGGAAGTTGGCGATTCTTGAGGAGGTGTCGGATGTTTTTTCAGGACGTCTTCCAGCCAACGAGATGGCCGTAACGCCTGCCAGGAGCAGTTCAAGGTGATAAGTTGATGTGGAAACATCGGCATACTTCTGTGCAATAGTCTCGCCTTGTTCCGTCAGGCGATGATCGCCTTGCAATGCCCCTGGAGGCAGTGCATCAAGAAAAAGATGTGTGGGACCGGCTCCGCGGCTAATGGTTCCACCGCGCCCGTGGAAGAAACGGAGTCCTACCCCTGCGTGTGCTGCAACCTCAGTCATGGCACGCTGGGCTTCATGTAGACCCCACTGGCTGGCGAGGATGCCGCAATCCTTGTTGCTGTCACTGTACCCTATCATGACTTGTTGAATTGGCTGATTTCCATGACGGCGGTCCAGTGAGGCTATGGCAACCGGCTCCGCTAGGAATTCGCGCAGAAGGGCAGGACTGCGTTCGAGATCATCAAGCGTTTCGAAGAGGGGAACTATCGGAAGCGGAGATGCCAGACTTCCATCCCTCCAGCGGGTAAGTCCAGACTCGCGCGCCAAGATAGGTATGACCAACAGGTCGGACAATTGCCGCGTCATGCTGACAATCAGAGAACCGAGTCCCTCGGGTCCATACTCGCGTATCTGATCCCGTAGCGTATCGTAACAGTTAAGAACTGCATCGGCTTCCGCACCCAGCCCGAGATGATCATCCGCCCCGAGGAAGGGGCGTGGGGATTTTAATTCCTGACGAAGGAAAGCAAGGCGCTTCTCTTCACTCCACTGAGGAAAGTCCTCACCATTTTGAATCCCGGCGGCCTTGAGTAGTTGCCCCATGGCAAGGTCATGAGTTCTGCTGTTCTGACGAATATCGAGTTCGGCCAGATGGAAGCCAAAGACATCAAGGATGCGTAAAACCGGCCAGACAGTCTCTCGAATGAGGCGCTGACCACCGACCATATCGAGGCTCTGCGAGAGAATGGATAGATCGTCCGCCAGTTCCTCGGGGCGTTGATATCTAGATCCGGTCTCGTTGATTTCCGCCCTTTCACCGGCTCGTATCTGGAGAGGAAGACGTCCCTGCATCAGATGGACGAGTTGACGCCAAGGCTCACTTGGAAAACGGGCTTTGATCTGATTGCCAAAAATTCCGAGTTCGGTTCGCAGGACATCGACTCGTTCTAGCAGGGCAGGCGGGGCGTTTTGAAAATGACTCGAGAGTGGAAGGGCTTCAGCCAGTTTGCCCAACTGACGATGAAGGACAACTAGAGCGTTGAGGCGAAGCTCCAAAAGTGTCTCTCGGGTAACCTGTGCGGTGACAAATGGATGTCCGTCGCGATCACCTCCCACCCAAGAACCGAATCCAATACGCGGACGGGTATCCGGTGCCCCCATCAGTTCCTGCGGAAAGCCGAGTTCGTTCCAGGTCCAGCGCAGTCGAACGTCGAGCAGTGTGATTGCCTCAGGAAGGATATCCCGGAGATAAAACATCATGTCGCGGCGTTCATCAGCAACATCAGGTTGATCGAGAAAGATTTCACCGCTACGCCAGAGCCGCTCTAGACAGATCTTGATCTTGCGACGAATTTCAAGACGTTCGCTAGGAGTAAGATCCTCACGGTCATTCTCCGCTAGTAACTGATGAATGGCGCGGTGTTGGTCGAGTACAGCTCCGCGCTTGGCCTCTGTAGGATGCGCGGTAAAGACTGGTTGAACCCGAACATTCGGCAGATAAGCTGCAATCTCCTCCGGGTTCCAGCCCTTTGCTGTTAGGAGGGAAAGTTGGTTTCCCCAGAATCCCCTTAGAGAGACAATCCCATCATGGATTTCTTTCAATCGGCGGGTACGAGCGGCTGCATTTGCCTCGACGATGTTCAGCAACTGGAACGCAATCGAGTAAGCCTGCTCCAAACCGTGTGATCCTCCTGATCCAGTCTCGCCACCGTTGAGCCAAGGAAGGCGTCCCATCGTTTCAGTTTCACCGAGCTCATTTAGAACCTCCTGGAAACAGGTCAGCAATTCCTTTAGATCGTTGTCGATCTTAGCAAATCCGTCGTTGATATACTTTGTTTCCATTCTGAGTCAGCGCGCATCATTGGCTCTGTGCCGAAAAAATCAATCTCCTCCGTAAAAACTTTTGGAGTTTTTTTCAAAACAGTTCGTGCCATAGCTGAGAGATGCCTACGTCCGACCGCCTGATGGTTTTTTTCCCTTTTTAAAAAAAGGAGAATAAATGGACGTTCTTTAATCCGAGGAAAGTGACTTAGCGAACAGCTGCAGGATGGCTCTTGTGCCACTCTGTGGATTGCTCATAGGCATGGGCTATCCGAAGCAGTCGACTTTCGCCGAAGGGACGTCCTAGCAACTGGAGGCCCACGGGTAGATCCACTCCTTCATTCGTGGAAAAACCACAGGGGATACTAAGGCCGCAAATGCCAGCGAGATTTGCCGCGATTGTGAAAATGTCAGCGAGATACATCTTAAGAGGATCATCGGTCTTTTCTCCAAATCGGAACGCCGATTCCGGAGAGGTTGGGGATACGATTGCATCTACTTTTGTGAAGGCTTGATCGAAGTCGCGTCGAATGAGGGTTCTTACTTTCTGTGCACGGAGGTAGTAGGCATCGTAATAGCCGCTGCTCAGCACATAAGTGCCAAGAATGATGCGGCGCTTTACCTCACGGCCAAACCCCTCTGCACGGGTTTTCTCATAAAGGGAGAGAATGTCCTTTGACTGGCTCGACCGTCGTCCGTAACGGACTCCGTCGAAGCGGGCGAGATTTGCAGATGCCTCGGCAGTGGCGATGATATAATAGACCGCAACTGCATATTCGGTATGGGGGAGAGAGATTTCGATGGGTTCTGCACCTAGTGAGACGAGTTGTTTTACGGCAGCATCAATTGCGGTTCGCACCCCAGGCTCAATCCCGTCAACAAAGTATTCCTTTGGGATTCCTATGCGCAACCCCTTGATATCTCGGCCAATCTCAGCAGTAAAGTCTTCGTCAGGTAACTCCAAGGATGTTGAATCATGGGGATCTTTTCCAGCCATGAAGTTGAGCATGATCCCGGTGTCCTCTACAGTTGTAGTGAGGGGGCCTATCTGGTCCAGCGATGAGGCAAATGCAATCAGTCCGTAGCGGGAAATCCTTCCATATGTAGGCTTCAGCCCCACACAACCACAGAGCGCAGCCGGTTGGCGTATGGATCCTCCGGTGTCAGAGCCAAGTGCAGCTAGGGCAGTTCCGGAGGCGACTGCTGCGGCCGACCCGCCACTGGAACCCCCCGGAATCCTGGAAAGATCCCATGGATTGCGGGTGGGATGAAAAGCAGAGTTCTCGGTCGAGGATCCCATCGCAAATTCATCCATGTTCATCCGCCCGAATGGAATCGCGCCAGCCGCACGCAGCCTGACAACTGCCGTGGCATCATATGGAGCCCTGAATCCATCTAAGATGCGGGAGGCAGCCTGACAGGGTTGTCCAGAAACGGTTATGGCATCCTTGATTCCTATAGGAATCCCACCAAGTGGCTTGGAAATATCGGCGTTAGCAGCATCTTTCTTTGCAGTTTCAAAATCTCGTGAGATATAGGCCCCAATGGATGGGTCGATGGAAGCAATTCTGCTTTCCAATTCCTCGATCAGTTCGAGGGGCGAAATCTTCTTGGATCGAAGAAGGCGCCGTGTGGCTGCTATGCTTTGGAATGGAGTAAAAGCACTCATCTGATCAGTCGGTTCCTTCTGTTAATCAAGCACTTTTGGAACAAGAAAGAGCCCGTTGGCATTATGTGGAGCTGTTTGCAGAACGGTCTCCTTGGGAAGCCCCTCTCCAACAAAATCTTCCCGAATCACATCAAAGACAGCAATGGCATGCGACGTTGGCTCGATTCCGGTGATATCCAGCCTGTTCATTTGCTCAACGTGATCCAAGATTCTGCCAAGTTGCCCGCCGAAGAGTTCCGCTTCCTCGGGTGTGATTTCCACCCGGGCAAGACGCGCAAGATAGGAGACGTCAATAGAATGGTGTGGCAGTTGTTTTTCTTTATGAGTTTTGGCGTCTGGCATGGAATAAGAAATGAGTAGGCGGTGATGGCCTTCAGGGCAAGTCCGCCGGTTCAAACAAGTTCTTCGTAACGGCTCCTTAGGTAGGGATCAGTCATCCCGGCAACATAGTCAGAGACAACGCGGGGAAGCCCGTCAGTGTTCAAACGAGAAAAACTCCGAGTGCCAAGCCCCGAGGGGTCTTGCATAAGGCTGGCAAAGACCGCCTCCATCTGCAGGCATGCGTTCTTGTTTGCAAGATTAACCTCAGGATGGCGGTAAAAATGCTCATAGAGATGACTGCGGAGTCTTGCATTGCGAACTTTGAGCTCAGATGAACAGTCGATGAGTCGCATAGGGTGTTTTCGAACTTCTTGGACCGTTATGACGCTAGATCTTTCGATGTTTTCACGGCTTGTATCCACTAGGTCCTCTACCATTCTATTTATCATGCACCGGAGGATAAATTTGCGCCGTGCCCGGGGACCCGAGGATGCAACTGTTCCAGATGATTCTTCCATAGCCCTTGCTTTTGCCTCACTCCAAAGATCCAGCGAGGAAAATTCCTCCTCCAGCAGCAGGCCGGAAGAAAGACCGTCTTCCAAATCATGGCTGTAGTAGGCAATTTCATCGGCGATATTTACCACCTGTGCTTCAAGGGACGGATTTGGATATTCATTCCCATCAGGATGGCGAAGTATTCGATGGTGTTTTCTTAATCCCTCCAGGACTTCATAGGAAAGGTTCAGTCCTGATTGCTGTGGATAACTCTCTTCAAGTTTTTCAACGACCCGCAGGCTCTGCTCGTTGTGGTCAAAGCCTCCATGCTCCTGCATCAGACGGTCGAGGGTTCCTTCGCCGGCATGACCAAAGGGAGGATGTCCCAAGTCATGGGCTAGGGCAATTGCCTCTGCCAGATCCTCGTCTAGGCCAAGTGCTCTGGCCACCGTACGACTTACGGATGCAACCTCGATCGTGTGGGTCAAGCGGGTCCTGTAATGATCCCCCTTGCCGTTTAGGAAAACCTGGGTTTTGCCATCAAGTCTGCGGAAGGAAGTGGAATGAACGATCCTGTCTCGATCCCTCTGGAAACAATTACGGAAAGGATGATCCTGTTCCGACCGGAGGCGCCCTGCTGTTTCCGACGCACGCTGTGCTTGTGGTGCCAGTAGGGATTCCCGTCCCTTTGGAATCTCTGTTTCCTTACGATCAGACATTGAAGCGAAACTCCATCACGTCGCCATCCTTGACCTCGTATTCCTTCCCCTCAATTCGAAGTTTTCCGGCCTCGCGGCACTTGGCCGATGAGCCAAGGGTGTCCAGATCTGCAAACGCCATGGTTTCCGCAGCGATAAAACCGCGCTCAAAGTCACTGTGGATCACCCCTGCTGCAGCTGGAGCCTTGTCGCCAGCATGAATGGTCCATGCACGGGTCTCCTTTGGTCCATAGGTGAAGTAGGTTCGTAACCCCAACAAAGCGTAGGTTGCACGAATGAGTTTACCGACTCCGCTGTCGGTGACACCCAGACCCGTCAGGTATTCCTTTGCATCCTCTGGTGAAAGTTCGGAGAGTTCGCTCTCGATCTGGGCGCTGATGATGACCGTGCTGTTGCCGTGCCGGGATTGGGCATACTCCTCCACGGCCCTTACTTTGGGATTCGCAAAGTGCTCCACTGAATCAAGCGGAGCAAGTTCCTCCTCGCGAACATTTGCTGCGAAAAGAACAGGTTTGGCGCTCAATAGACAGAAGGAAGACATTAATCTTCGTTCATCCTCGGAGAGTGGAAGAGTGGAAGCGGGGCTTCCCTGATTTAGATAAGGTAGGATTTTCTCTCCAAGTGTGATTTCAGCTTTTGCAATCTTGTCGCCGGAGCGGGCACTCTTGGCATTGCGGTCGACGCGTTTCTGAACTGTAGCCATGTCCGCAAGAATTAGTTCAGTGGTAATAATCTCGATATCCCGGACTGGATCTATCGAACCAGCCACATGGTGAATGTCTTCATTCTCAAAGCAACGGACGACTTGAATGATTGCATCAACTTCGCGGATATGAGCTAGAAACTGGTTGCCCAGTCCTTCCCCCTCGCTTGCCCCCTTCACAAGGCCCGCGATGTCGACCACCTCAATCGCGGCGGGAATGATCTTTTCGGAACCAGCTAACTCCTTGAGTCTTTGTAACCTAGGATCCGGTACGCTTACCACTCCGACATTCGGTTCGATGGTGCAGAACGGAAAATTTGCAGCCTCGGCCTTGCGGCTACGTGTTAAGGCGTTGAATAGTGTGGATTTGCCCACGTTCGGGAGACCGACGATACCAGTTCGTAACATCTAACCTTGCTACCTTATGCAGGGTCAGGGAAAAACTTATTTTACACGCAAATGAAAAAAACTTTTCCCATGACCAGATTAGACATCCTCGTTTCAAACCTTGAAAAACTGCTTTGCACAACGGAAATAGCCGACTACCCAGGTGCACTCAACGGCCTTCAGGTGGAGAACGCTGGCCACGTCACGCGTTTGGTTGCGGCAGTAGATGCCTGTGAAAAGGTTATTAGTGAGTCAGCCAGGGTCAAAGGTACGTTGCTTCTAGTACATCACGGTCTTTTCTGGAATGGAGTACAGCCTATGACGGGTTCGCTCTACCGCAAAGTGAAAGCTGCCCTCAATGGGGATCTGGCTGTCTATAGTTCCCATCTTCCGCTCGATCTCCATCCCCGTTTTGGAAACAATATTCTGCTGGCAAGATCACTTGGCCTCTCACAGATAAAACCAGCATTGGAAATCAAGGGCAAGCTTGTGGGTATTATCGGGAAGGTATCTCCAGTGAAACGAGAGGCATTCGCCAAAAAAATTTCCGACTCTGTTGGAGGAAAGGTTCATTTGGCCCCCGGAGGTGGAGAGACAATCAGAAAGGTCCTTGTCGTCACCGGGGGAGCCGGCAGCGAGGTGGCGCGCGCAGCCACTCTCGGAGTCGATGCTTTCGTGACCGGGGAGGGGCCTCATTGGAGCTATACCTCTGCTGAAGAGGAGGGGGTTAATCTGTTTTTTGCAGGACACTATGCGACTGAAACATTGGGTGTGAAGGCGCTGGCTGCTCATCTCTCGACCAAGTTCGGCATCCCGTGGAGTTTCCTTGATCACCCAACGGGTCTATGAACCGACTTGGAGTTGACTTCTTTAGGAGAGATCCGGTTGTCTGTGCAAGGGAGTTGATCGGTTGCACTCTTCAACTGGGGGAGGCGGCTGGTATCATCGTCGAGACTGAAGCTTATGCGGCGGAAAATGATCCGGCCTGCCACACATGGAGTCGCAAGGGGGCACGAGACTTTGTTTTCCGTCATGAGGCAGGTACTGCCTATGTGTACCTGAACTACGGTGTGCATTGGCTCTTCAACCTACTTGTTAAGGGTGGAGGCCTTGATGGGTTTGTACTTGTTCGGGCGCTCGAACCAATCGAAGGCCTTGATGTCATGCGCCGCCGGAGGAAACGCCAGTTAATTGAGGAACTATGCAACGGTCCCGCCAAGCTGACACAGGCCCTTGGTATAAACGGAAAACATCATGAGGCGTCACCGCTAAGGGGGTACCCATGGCGTCTTGCGATGTGGAAGAAAGCACCGGAAATAACTTTTAGAACACGCATCGGTATCAGTAAGGCGGTTGACCTTCCGTGGCGCTTCCTTCTACGGGGGAACAAATTTGCAAGCATTCCATAAGGAAATTTT
>Ga0007854_10000694_pt1 | contig 21770 bp, 17 predicted proteins | sample CryBogCBH12Aug08_FD_60382 | JGI IMG/M metagenome (GOLD analysis project Ga0007854, IMG submission 60382) | Freshwater microbial communities from Crystal Bog, Wisconsin, USA - CBH12Aug08 | ecosystem: Environmental > Aquatic > Freshwater > Lake | place: Crystal Bog, Wisconsin, USA | collected... | reverse complement strand
GTCTTTTTGCGCTGGCGTGCCGTCAATCACAATGCCCTGCGCTCCGATGCCGTTGTTGGTGGCAAACAGCGAGCGGAATGCGGGCGAGGTTTGGGCCACCGCGAAGCCCGCCATCACCTCTTCCTCCATCGTCAGGCCCATGCCGCCGTAGTCTTCAGGTATAGACATGCCAAACAGGCCCAGCTCCTTCATGTCGGCGACCACGTCGTCCGGGATCTGATCGGTTTCCGCCACATGGGCTTCCATGGGTACCAGCCTCTCGCTGACAAAACGCGAAATGCTGTCGAGCAGGAGGTTGAGTGTTTCCGAGTCTCTGATCATGTTGGTATCCTGCTGTGGATAGTGGTGCGGGTGTGGTTCGCGTTGCGGCTGCGTATTACTTGGCGTATTTGCGGAAGTCGGGCTTGCGCTTTTCGCGGAATGCATTGCCGCCCTCGGCCGATTCCTCGCTCTGGTAATACAGCTTGAGAGCGTGCATGGCAAGGCCGCCCATGCCGCGGATCATTTCGGTGTCGACGTTGAACGATTTCTTGGCCAGGGCCAGTGCGGTGGGGCTCTTTTCCAGAATCTCATCGCACCACTTCTTTACCTCGGCATCGAGTTGGTCTGCGGGCACCACGGCATTTACCAGGCCCATATCCAGCGCCTCTTTGGCCGTATAGCGGCGGCACAGGTACCAGATTTCGCGCGCCTTTTTTTCGCCTACAACACGCGCCAGCAACGCGGTACCAAAACCGGGGTCTACTGATCCCACCTTGGGCCCGACCTGCCCGAGTTGTGCGGTGTCAGACGCGATGGCCAGATCACACACCGTAACCAGCACATTGCCGCCACCAATCGCATAACCGTTGACACGGGCAATAACCGGCTTGTTGCAGTCGCGGATGGCGCTTTGCATTTCTTCCACCGGCAGGCCAATCACGCCCCGTCCGCCGTAGCCTCCGTCCTGCGTGCCCTGATCGCCGCCGGTACAAAAGGCCTTGTCGCCGGCGCCGGTCAGCACAATCACGCCCACGCTGCGATCAAAATCCGCGTCCTTGAAGGCGCTGATGATTTCTTCGCAGGTATTGGCGGTGAAGGCGTTATAGGCCTTGGGACGATTGATGGTGATGGTGGCGATGCCGTCCACTTTGGTGTAAATGATGTCGGTGAAGTTCATGGTGGTTTCCTTGATTTGTTTATTGACAGCGTGCGCGTTTTTAAGGCTTAGCCAACCATGGTCAGCCCGCCTGAGACCGATATAACCTGACCGGTGATAAAGGACGCGTCGTCGCTGGCCAGAAAGGCAATCGCTCCGGGAAGGTCTGCGGGTTGGCCCAGTCGGCCAAACGGAATTGCGCGGGCCAGGCCCTGACGCAATTTGTCGCCCTGCTCGCCCTCACCGGCAAAGTCGGCAAACAGCGCGGTATCGGTAGGCCCGGGGCAGACCACGTTGACGTTGATTTGTTTGCGTGCAAGTTCTCGTGCAATGGTCTTGGAAAATGCAATCATGCCGCCCTTGCACAACGCGTATACGGCTTCGCCGGTGGAGCCCACGCGAGCGGCATCGGATGCCACGTTTACTACCCGGCCATGGCCGCGCTCCGACATTCTTGTCAGCACCGCGTGGTGCATATGCAGCGAGCCATACAGATTGATCGCCACGATCTGTTCCCACAGTGCCTTGTCGGTCTTCAGAAAATTGCCGGCACGATCCCAGCCCGCGTTGTTCACCAGCACATCAACCGGGCCAAGGGTCGCTTCTACGGCGGCCACGCCGGCAATCACCTGATCCTGACGGGTCAGGTCAATAGCAAAGGCCTGCGCATTGCCGCCGGCGCCCACGATCTCGGCCACCACGGCCTGCGCCGCTGCCAGATTGATGTCTACCACTGCAACCTTCGAACCCTCTTCGCCAAACCGGCGGCAGGTTGCAGCGCCAATGCCTCCGGCTCCACCAGTTACCAAAACCACCTTGTCTTTCAATCCGCGCATTTAAAATCTCCGTTAGTAAATCAATACATCCCATGGGTCCGTGGCTTACACGCAGGCCCGGTTCGACCCTCAACCCTCAAGCTGTTGCCATGTCCACACCCCGCTCCGAAAAAGACTACGCAACCCACGAAATCAACAACCGTCTGTTCTTCCGCCTGTTTCAGGCCGCCAACACGCTGCACACCAAGGGCACGCGGGCACTGGAAGAGTTTGGTGTGACCACGCAACAGTGGTCGGTGCTGGGCGCGCTGTCGCGCCCGCAGGCCACCGAGGGCATGTCGATCAACGACCTGTCGCATTTCCTGCTGATGAGCCGTCAGAATCTCACCGGTCTGCTTTCCCGCCTTGAACGCGATGGCCTGATCGAGCGCGCTGTCAGCGCCGACGACAGGCGTTCGCGCAAGGTCAGACTCAGTGCCAAAGGCAGTGCCCTGTGGCTCCAGCTGCAGGACCCCATCCACGCTTTCTACGACGAGTCGCTGAAGGGGTTGTCGTTTGATGACCGGCTGGCTTTTATCCATTACTTCACCAAGTTGCAGAACAATATGTCGCGGCTTTGAGAGGCTTTGAGAAATCTCTGAGCACTGTCAGGTCAGGCGCATACCCGACTTTTCGCGCGCAATGATCATCTTCATGATGTTGGCTGTTCCGTCGCCAATCTGCAGGCCCAGCACGTCGCGGTACCGCTGCGCAAATGCGTAGTCGCTGGCATAGCCGCCATGCCCATGCGTGAGCAGACACTGGTGAATAATCTCGCAGGCCAGCTTGGGGCCCCACCATTTGCACATGGCTGCCTCTGCCGAATGTGGCTTGTTGTTGTCCTTCAGCCAGAGCGTACGCAGGCAGTGCCAGCGCAACGATTCCAGATAGGTTTCGCCCTCGGCCAGCGGAAAGCTGACGCCCTGCCTTTCAATAATCGGCAGTCCGAAAGTCTCACGTCCCTTGGCATATTCCCATGCCTCGTCCAGCGACGCCCGCGCCACGCCCATGCACTGGATTCCAATCAGCGCACGGCTGTAATCAAAGCCCTGCATCACCTGTACAAAGCCCTTGCCTTCGGCGCCCAGCATGTGATCTGCGCGGACCCGTACGTTGTCAAAAAAGATAGATCCGCGCCCCACGGCACGGGTGCCCACATCGTCAAAGGCGGTGCGCGTCAGACCCGGCAAATCCATCGGAACCAGAAAGGCACTGATGCCTTTCGCACCGTCCTGGTCGGTGCCAGTGCGGGCAAACACCACCGCCACATCGCACTGGTCAGCCAGCGAAATGGATGTCTTTTCGCCGTTGATGACAAAGTCGGAGCCATCGCGCACGGCCTTCAGCTTAAGCCGTGCAGCGTCTGATCCGGCGCCAGGTTCGGTCAGCGCAATGGCGACGAGTTTGTCGCCGGCCAGAATAGGCCTGAGCCAGCGCTCTTTCAGATATTCCTGCGCGTGCGTAGAGATGATCTGACCGCACAGCGAAGTCAGCAGGTTGATGTACGACATGTTGAAGTCGCCATAGGCAATCTGCTCCAACAAAAGGCCGCTGGTTACACAGTCCAGGCCCATGCCGCCATAGGCTTCGGGCAGTTCCGGCCCCAGAAATCCCATGTCTCCCATGGCCTTGACCGTGGCGCGGTCTACCCGGCCCGTCTTGTCTGCGGTGCGGTAGCCGGGCGCGAGCCGTTGCACTGCAAACCTGCGGGCACTATCTACCAGTGCCTGCTGATCGTCGTTGAGTTGGAAGTCCATGAATAGCGCTCCTTGTCTGATCTGACTGGAGTTTAGGAGAATAGCTTCAAATATGTCAATATCTTTACTTAATAGTCGGATCGGTAGTTTCCCTAGGTTGTCGGTATTTTTGATCTATTCCTGTTAAACACCAATACAAGACACAGGGAAAACACCTAGCAGCGTCATAACAAATAGGGCTTGCCAAAACCATTTTGCGACAATACATTGTCTTATATTGCGGAATACCAAGAAATATTCCTGCATCCTATAAAGACAAACCAAGAGACAGACAAAGGCCGCATCATGCAATTCGATCCCGTCCTGATAGCCCCTCGCCTGGAGGCAATGACCCGCGCCGGATACTGGCGCAACCAGACCATCAACGATTTCATGTCGCAGGCAATGCGCAATTGCCCCGAACGCACGGCCATCGTCTGCTATCGCAGCGACCGCTCTGCGGCGCTGCGCCTCAGCTACAGCGAACTCGAGCAACGCGTAGAGCGCATCGCACGCTCTTTTACCCGACTCGGTGTTGGCCACTCCGATGTGGTGAGCTTTCAGTTGCCCAACTGGTGGGAGTTCGTTGCGATTGCTCTGGCCTGCGCGCGCGTGGGCGCGGTGGCCAACCCGATCATGCCGATCTTTCGTCAGCGCGAACTCAAATTCATGCTCGACTTTGGCGAGTCAAAACTCTTCATCGTGCCCAAGCTCTACAAAGGCTTTGACTATGAAACGATGGCGCGCGCCATGCTGCCAGACCTCGATCACGCCCCGACTCTGGTGGTGGTGGACGGCAGCGGGGCCGACAGCTTTGACGCGGCACTGCTTCAGGACACCGTTACCCCGCTGCCGCAAAAAACGCTTGGCGCCAATGAGGTGATGCTGCTCATGTACACCTCCGGCACCACGGGCGAGCCCAAAGGCGTCACGCACAGCTCCAACACCCTGTTTGCCAATCTGCATGGTTTTATCGAAACCTACCATCTCTCGGGCAAAGACGTCATTCTGGGCGCCTCGCCCATGGCCCACCTTACCGGCTTTGGCTACCTGGCCATGATCCCGCTGATCCTCAATGCCACCACGGTCATGCAGGACGTTTGGGACGCCAAACAGGCACTGGAAATCATTCGCAGCGAAGGCATCAGCTTCAGCATGGCTTCCAGTCCATTTGTTGCGGACCTGTGTGCAGCCACCGAGGCCGGGGGCCCGGTGTCGCCCCAATTTGCCAACTTCTGCTGTGCCGGCGCACCCATTCCGCCGGTGCTGATAGAAAAGGCACGTCGGTTGATGGGACTTGCCGTCAGCTCGGCCTGGGGCATGACGGAATGCGGAGCGGTCACCGTCACCGAGCCCGAACGATGCGCTGAAAAATCGGGCACTACCGACGGCCGCCCGCTGGCGGGTATCGAAATAAAGGTGGTAGACGCCGACGGTAATCCCCTGCCCGCGGGCCAAACCGGCAACCTGCTGGTGCGCGGAAACTCGCTGTTCTGCGGTTACCTCAAACGCCCTCACCTGAATGCCACCGACGCAGACGGCTGGTTCGAAACTGGCGACCGCGCCTACATCGATGCAGAAGGCTACGTGCGCATCAACGGTCGCAGCAAGGACATCATCATCCGAGGCGGGGAAAACATTCCGGTAATGGAAATTGAAAACCTGCTTTACAAGCACCCGGCCGTTTTGATGATCGCGATTGTCGGTTACCCGGATGCACGTCTAGGCGAGCGCGCCTGCGCATTCGTCACCGTACGCCCGGGCCACAAATTCAGTCTGGAAGAGATGAGCCGCTACCTGTCCGAAAATCAGGTGACCCGTCAATACCACCCCGAGCGGCTGGAACTGATGGACGACCTGCCCAAGACCCCCAGCGGCAAACTACAGAAATTCCGGCTGCGTGAATCTGCCCGGGCCTTTAGCGACTCGGCCTGAAACAGGTCTATTGCACCCCTGAAACCGCCAGCGCATTGGGCCCCACGCCAGTGCCAACATTGGTGCCAACGGGCGTTAGCGTGCCTGCTGTTGGATCAACGCTGAAGCTGCTGACGCTGTTGGACCCGTTATTGGCCACATAGACGTATTGGCCGCTGGGATCGACAGCAACCCCGTACGGACTGCTGACCGTGCTGTAAGTGGCAATCAGGCTAAGCGCGCCCGTGGTGCTGTTGTAGCTGAAGACGGAAAGCGTGTTGGAGTTCTGGTTGCACACGTACAAATAAGGGGCAACCGGGTTGGTAGCAATCGACGCTGGGTACAGGCCTGTGTTTGCTGAACCAATCCGGTTGAGTACGCCAGTAGTGTCGTTGAGACTATAGGACCACACGGTGCCATCGTTCAGATTGGTGGCAAAGGCAAACGCACCGGTGTAGTCAATCGCAACACCAGAGGGCGCTGAGCCGGAGGCGGCCGGTATGCCGACCTGGCTAAGTCCGCCGTCGGTGCTTCTGATCGAGAAACTGGTGATCGTATTAGCGCCAGTATTGGCCACCAGCAGCCAGTGGCCGGTGGGGCTGATAGCCATGGCGCCCGGATTCAGGCCGGTGGACAGCCCGGGCAAAGTGCTTCCCAGTGCGCCGCTGGTGCTGTCAATGTTGTAAGTAAAGATCGAGTTACTGCTTTGGTTCAACACATAAACGTGGGCACCTGCAGGGTCCACGACAACCGCGTGCGGGCTAACGGCGGTTGGTTGGGGGCTCCCTAATAATGCCAGGGCGCCGTTACTGCTGTTGATACCAAAGCCAGATACCGTATTGGCAGCGCCATTAGCAACATACAGATAACGGCCCGTGGGGTCGGCCGCCAACGCGAAAGGTGTGCTGCCGGTGGCAGTGGCGGCACCGGTAGTGGTCAGCGCCCCGTTGCTGGTGCTGTAGCCCGACACCGTGGAATCTGTCTGGTTGCTTGCAAATACGAAGGCGCCCAGACGGGTACAGGTAACGCTGACGGTGGTGATATTCGTGGTGTAAGCGTAAATGGTGCCGTTGGCCAGTGCTACATTGCACAGCATTCCAGCCGGTTGTGTGGTCACCTGTACGTTGTACAAATCACCGACCTTCAGCGTCTGCGCAAATCTGAAACTGCCGTTGGCTGTAACGTTCAGCCCTCCCGCCAGACCCAGGCCCACCCCCTTGGTATAAAGCGACAATCCCAAGGTTTTGCCAGAGCCCAAGCCCTTTACAGTTCCGCCAATAGAAATACTGTCATCGCCCCCGCCGCAAGATCCCAGCAGAGTGATCACAGTCAGCAACGCAACGGTTGCCAGCAGTTTTTGAATGGTATGCATGCCTTCAATCCCCTATATCCGGTCGCCCTGTGAATCCTTGTCGCCAGACAATCATTCTGCATCATCTGACGCCGCGATGCCGACAAATTTAATTACGACTTGCGTGTATTTAATCAGGGCTGTATTCGGGTAAGCTGCCGCAGGCGACAATGTGAACTATCCATGCAAGCTCGAACTCGGAATACGCATGGGGGGGGGAATATGCATAAATCAATTATTAAATGGCTCGTGGCAAGCCTGATGTCATCTGCCATCCTTCTGCCCAGCGCAATGGCACAGGACGCAAGCGCCGCAATGCCATCCATTGGAAAGCGTGTTGCGTTGGTTATGGGCAATGCTGATTACAAAGGCATGCCACTGCAAAATCCGGTCAACGACGCCAAAGACATGGCGGCGGCTTTGAAGACTCTGGGCTTCGACGTCATATTGCGCACCAATATCACCAGCCGTCAGATTGGCGCTGCATTGCGTGAATTCAGGGCCAAATTGTCGCCAGGTGGGGTGGCCCTTTTCTTTTATGCCGGACACGGCCTGCAGATCAAGGGTGAAAATTATCTGCCTGCAGTTGATGCAGAAATTGGCGGCGAGGAAGATGTTCCAAATCAGAGCCTGTCAATCCGGCAGATCATGAACGTGCTCGAAGATTCAAAAACGCGCCTGAACCTGGTATTTCTGGACGCATGCCGTGACAACCCTTATGCCAGAAGTTTTCGGAGCTCAGCCGGTGGACTGGCAAAACTCGATGCACCCAGCGGAACCCTTATTTCATTTGCGACCCGCCCGGGCAGCGTAGCGTCGGATGGCAGTGGCAAAAATGGACTCTACACAGAAAACCTGCTGAAAATTATGAAGCTGCCTGATCTGCCGATCGAGCAGGCGCTCAAGCAGGTGGTCAGCAACGTGAAAAGAATATCGAACGGCAAACAGGAGCCCTGGATGGAGGGCAGCATTGAAGGCGACTTCTATTTCCTGCAATCTGGCGACACGGGCAAGGTTGTAAATAATAAAACAGCACCGGAAATCAGTAATCAGGATGCGGATCTTGCACTCTGGAATGAAGTAAAGGCCAGCGATTCGCGCGATTATCTCGAGGCATATTTGTCCCAATACCCGAAAGGCAAATATGTTGCGCTGGCCAAAATTGAATTGAAGCGACTGACCGACGTCGACAAGGAACGTGACCGGCAAGCGTCTGGCTCCAATGCTGCAAACTCACAAAAATTGGCACAGGCCGAATTGGAAAAGCAGGATGCAGCCTGGCGAAAGATCATCGGCCTGACCGCATCAAGCGCACTCATAACGGAATATTTCAATCAGCACCCGGACAAACTCCAATCCATCAAAAAATCTGCAGCCAATGGTGATGCCGTCGCACAAGGCGATCTGGCCCGGCTTTACACCACAGGGTTTGGAGTCCCAAAAGATCAGCAGCAGGGATTTGACTGGGCCAAAAAATCTGCCGCTCAGGGCAATTCAATGGGACAAAATTATCTGGGTGTTGCCTATGAGCGTGGAATAGTCGTTGCCAGAGATTTGTCTGAAGCGTTAAAGGCTTATCAACTGGCCGCCGATCAGGGGAACCCGATCTCACAAAATAATTTAGGCTGGTTTTATTACAACGGTGTTGGGGTTGCAAAAAACGAGGCAGAGGCCATCAGGTGGTTCAGGCTGGCTGCAGACAGAGGCTATGCGGGCGCGCAGGACGGACTGGCCAACGCTTACCTGAATGGTCGTGGCGTACCTAAAGACGAAAATGAAGCCGTCAGGTACATAAAGCTGGCCGCTGATCAGGGTTATTCAAATGCAATCGCCAATATGGGCTGGATGTATTTCGATGGCAAAGGTTTTGGAAAAGATGAGGCAGAGGCGGTCAGGCTGTTCAGAAGGGCAGCGCTCGATGAAAGCAGCAATGCACAAAATGGACTTGGCGTGGCATACGCCCGGGGACGTGGAGTGCCCATGGATGAAGCAGAAGCGGTCAAGTGGTACCGACTGGCCGCAGACCAGAATTCATCGGTAGCCCAAAATAACCTGGGCTATATGTACCGGGAAGGCAAAGGGGTTGAGAAGAGTCTCGATGAGGCCTTTAAATGGATAAAAAAATCGGCAGATCTGGGTAATTCAAATGGGCAAGTGGCTTTGGGCTACGCTTATCGTGCCGGACAGGGCGTTGCTGTCGATTTAACGCTGGCACTCAAATATTACCGTCTGGCCGCGGATCAGGGCAACGCACAGGGCATGAACAATCTTGGCAATCTGTACCGTGAGGGTAATGGCGTTACACAGGATGTAGTCGAGTCAGTTAAGTGGTTCAGAAAATCGGCCGCACTGGGTAATTCTGATGGCCAGAACAATCTGGGAGTTGCTTATCAGAGAGGCCAGGGCGTTGATAAAGACGCCGCCGAAGCCGCAATCTGGTACCGGCTGGCTGCCGACCAGGGACATCCCCACGGGCAGGTCAACCTCGGTTTACTGTACTTCGACGGTGTAGGTGTCACAAAGGATGAGGCCCGCGCTGTGAGCTGGTTTCAAAAAGCAGCAGACCAGGGATTTAGCAGCGGGCAGAATGCGCTCGGATTTGCGTTGGTCACTGGCAGAGGCATTGCAAAGGACAAGGCGAAAGCGTTGGCATTGTTTGAAAAAGCAGCGGCTCAGGGGCATGTAGCCGCGAAGCAATATTTCGAAAAATACAAAAACACTTCCCTATAAATTTTCTACGAGCTCAGGGAGATAAGTGTTGATGTTGAAATCAGGAAAATACATTTCTGTCGCTTTGATTGCAGCTCTGCCGGGCTTGGCAATTCACACCGCATATGCGCTCGATTTCATTGAGAATGAAAAACCCAATGCAAGCGTTGCAGTAAATTACGTTCTGGATGGCAAGGACACACTCGGAGGTTATTCAATCTATGCGGGTGAGAACGACTGGAGATACTATTACACCTTCATGGGGACCGTCAGCTGCAACGGGTTGATGGTCAATCAGCCGATCGTTTTCTTTCAACGCTTCACTTCTGGAAGATTCACCGCAAACTATCTGGCTTCGGTTACTTTGGAAGGATCATCCTGCAACGGCTGGGGTGGCGATCCTTGCGGTGGCGACAAGATCATCAAAATCAACCGAGTCCGAGGGCGGCTGGACCGATGCGCAACCTCCGAGCTGACGCAGTTAAAGGTGAGGGATGAGATGGTGGACGTGTTGAAACTGCATTTTGTGGAGACCAATTCTGGCTCCCGTCTCTATGAAAATACATTCAACATCAGCTATAAAAATCTGAACATCCCCGTCTCAGCCATCAGCGATAGATACAGCGATTTCAATAAGAAACTGTCAACGTGGATGGAGCGTTATCTGGATGCTGTGGTAATCGCCGGCGGTTTGGGGAAATTGCAGAATGCCTTTGCGAATATCGATCCCCTCTTCTCGTTTGTGTTTGATGAAAAGGCAAGCGAAGCAAAGACTCCGGCTGCTGCGGTTAGCCACTCGCTCAGTGGCCCCTCGGCCCGACTTAAATCTCTGATGGATAGTTTCGATGCCGGCTCCATCCGTAAAGACGAATACGAAAGAAAGAAAAAAGAAATACTGGATTCAATGTAGACGGTGCAACAACTCCGTTTACGCAATAACCAGCAGTTGGGTAGCCAACATTTCAACGCCGTCGAACACTTGCGGCCAGCATCAACCCCAGACTCGCAATCACCGTAAGAACGGGCAGGCTTATCAGGCCACATGCATCCAATAATGCCCCGGCCATCACAGGCCCGGCGCAACTACCCAGCGTAAATGCAATCGAAACTTCTGCCACTGCCAACTCCATCGCGATTCCATATTCGGTCGCCTCGTCTGTCGTGGCGATCACTGCGGCAGTGAGCGATCCAGCAGCCAGCGCCCCCAGCAAAAACGCCGCAATCCAGACTGCAGGTCCCCAATTGGTCAACAGCAATCCAGCACCCACAACACCCGCCAGCGCCAATATTTGTGTAGCAGATCGAACCCCTTTGCGGTCCGACCACCAACCCAGCGGAATTTGGGAAAAAAGCCCTCCCAATCCAAAAACCGTCATTTTCACAGCGGCACTTTCAGCCGTCATGCCGCTGCGGACAAAGAATATCCCCAGCATCCCAAAAAGCACGCCATCCAGAACACCTGACGTCAATCCCAACTGTGCGCCCAACCTGTTGGGGGCGTGGTGCCAAAGTCCATTAAGCACAGTGGCTGCCTCCAGACGCGCATCTCTCGAACCCGCAGGCATCGGAATTTTTGCCTTTCGCAATGACAATGCCGCAAACAGAGCAGCCAGCGCGCCCGCAAAAAAGCCGCGCTGCCCGCCGACACCCAGCACCGCAACGATGGAAGGCCCCACGCCCTGTGCCGCATAAATCACGGTTTCATGAACGCCGACAAATCGCCCCCGGTTGGTTGCATCAACAATGGCATACAGCCAGCTTTCCACGCCAATCCAGCGCAATCCGATACACACCCCGAGCAGCGCTGCGGCAAACGCCCAGAGCACCAACCAACTCGCCGCAATCTGTGGCATGACCACGCCCAGCACCACCGTTCCCAAGCAACCTGCGCCAGCAAGTCTGGACGCGCCCCAGCGCTGCAGGGCACCCGGCGCAAACAGGTTACCAATCAACATGCCGAACCAGACTGCCGAACCAACCAGCCCCACCTGCCAAGCGGGCGTTCCCTGCGCATCAAGCCACAGCGCGATGAGCGGGTAAAGAATTCCGAACTGCCCCAAATGCGAAAAGCCCGACACCGCATTGAGCGAGACCACCGTCATTTTGAAACCGTTCACAGACAGGCCTCAGTGTTTTTCAAACGCAACCTGTGCGCAGTTGCGCCTGACGCCAACCGGCCTGGGCCATGCGCACGGCCCGCTCACCCGTCGCGCGTGCATCACTGGCCGCGGCATTACCTTGCAAAGAGCGCGCCAGAATGCCTTGCAGAATTGCCGCCATCCGAAACATGTTGAACGCCATCAGGTAATCCATCACCTCTGCCGACACCGGCCTGGCCGCCCCGCCAGCCCCCGCCAGATAACGGTCCAGATGGGTTTTCTCTTCGGGAATGCCCAACGCCACCAGGTCGTACCCCAGAATGCCACGAAACTCATCCGGCTTTACGCGCCACGCCATCAGGTGGTAGGCCAGATCCGCCAGCGGGTGGCCTAGCGTCGACAACTCCCAATCGATCACGGCCAGCACGCGCGGCTCGGTGGGGTGATAGATCAGGTTGTCGATGCGAAAGTCGCCATGCAACAAGGTGCCGGGGTCGTCGTCCAGGCCCGGCGGCAGGTTTGCTGGTAGCCATTCAATCAGGCGTTCCATGGCCTCCAGTTTGTCGGTCTCGCTGGCACGGTACTGTCGCGTCCAGCGGTCAATCTGACGCGAAAGGTATTGCAAGGGTCGACCAAGGTCCTTCAGCCCTACGGCGGCCACGTCCACGCTGTGAATGGCCGCCAGCGTTTGGGCCTGAGCACGATATATGGCATCGCGCTCAGCGGGCTGCATGCAGGGAAGCGATGCATCGGCAAACACGCGCCCGTCTACATGCTCCATCACCACAAAGGTGGAGCCTATAACGGATGCGTCTTCACACAGTGCGTACATCTGCGGCACCGGTACAGCCGTGTCGGCCAGCGCGGCCATGATGCGGTACTCACGGTCCACGGCATGGGCAGACGCCAGCAACACGCCCGGCGGTTTACGGCGCAGAACCCAGCAGTGACTGCCCGCCTCCACGCGGTAAGTGGGATTGGACTGACCGCCCGTTAGTTGCTGCAGTTGAACACCGCCCCGAAAGTCGGCTACATGGGTGCGCAGCCAGTCGCCAAGTTGTGCAATTTCTGGTGTGTTCATACGACGCTCATGGTGCCACGCCCTTGAGAATGCGTTTGGCCAGACTCCAGCGATGCACTTCGGACGGACCGTCGTAAATGCGAAACGCCCGCATGTCGGCAAAAATGCGTGCCACCACGGTTTCCGACGTTGTACCCTGTCCGCCCAGAATCTGTACACAGCGGTCGGCCACGCGCCACACCGCTTCGGAAACAATGACTTTGGCACGACTCGATTCATGCAGCGCGAGTTGACCCTTGTCCAGCAGGGAGGCGCAGTGCAGGATGGTCAGCCGGGAAACGTGCATGTCCATTTCGTTGTCGGCCAGCATGAAGCCCACACCCTCGTGCTGGCCAATCGGTTTGCCAAAGGCGTGTCGGTTGCGGGCATAGTCCACCGCCACATCGTGCGCACGCCGCGCCGCGCCCAGCCAGCGCATGCAGTGCGTCAGGCGGGCCGGCGAGAGGCGCACCTGCGCATAGCGAAAGCCCTCGCCAAGTTCGCCCAAAATGGCGCTGGCGGGCACGCGCAGGCCATCAAAGCGCACCACCCCATGCCCGCCCGGAAAACAGTGGTCCAGGGTGTCCATATTGCGCTCCAGCACAATGCCGCTCGAGCGCATATCGGCAAGGAACATGGTGGCGCCAACATCCGGCACCCGGGCCATGATGATGGCCAGACGCGCGCCATCTGCGCCGGTGATAAACCATTTGCGCCCGGTGATGACGTAGCCATCAGCGTCGGGCACAGCGAGCGTGGCCAGCATGGACGGATCGGAGCCCGCACCAGGAGCCGGCTCGGTCATGCAGAAGCACGACCGGATTTCGCCAGCGGTTAGCGGGCGCAGCCATTGCTCTTTTTGCTCTGCGCTGGCCACGGCTTCCAGCAAATGCATGTTGCCCTCGTCAGGCGCAAATACATTCAGCGCCACTGGCCCCAGCATCGAATAACCAGCCTCCTCAAAAGCCACCGCCCGGCCCACATGCGTGAGCCCCAGACCGCCGTATTCGCTGGCCACGTGGGGCGTCAGCAAACCGGCGCTACGGGCCTTGCCGATGAGCAATTGGCACAGCGCAGCGTCCGGCCCGTGCGTGGTGCAACGCGGATCACGCTCCAGTGGGATGATTTCATCCGCAATGAAAGTGCGGATGCGCGCCTGCAGATCGCGGAGTTCGGTTGACAGGTCGAAGTTCATGGTGGCTTGGCGTGGTTTTAGTGAATTTCAGTATTTCAGAGATTCAGTATTCCACACTTGGCGCCGGACGTGTTCGGCGGCGCCCTATGCAACCCGATAAAGTCGGCTTACAGCCGATGGCCGGCATTAACCAAACCAAAATCCGAAGGCAAAAAATCCAAATTCCGAAAATCCAGTTTACGGTTTCACGCCAGCGCGGCAGTTTGCTCAGGCCAGGATATTCACAGAATTGCCCAAGGTGTCGGTGGGGTTTGAAACGATGGGTGTTGCTGTAGTTGCAGTGCTTGTGGTCGTGCTGCTCGCAGGGATACGATGGTGTCCGCCACCGTGGTGCGTTTTCAGTGCGCTCATGGCTTTCTGGGCACCGGCAATGTCATTCCCCTGCAAAGCCTTGCCAATTTGTGACAGCGGACTGTTTGGGTCTTGAGTCGCCCCGGCAGGAGAATCTTTGACCAACTGCGCATAGGCGGCCTTGGCCTGATCGAGGTTGCCAGATTGGAGCGCCTTGGACAGGCTCTGCAAATCCTGATTGCGCTGTTGCCAGATGGCGGTACTCGACGTCGAGGTAGCGGACAACCCACCAACAACACCTGACATTGATGATCCCATGTTGAACTCCTTTTGCATTTCTATATATAAAAACGAATCCAACCAATTGCCGTCCGCAGCTCTCCACGGCAACGACCACAAAATTGGCACTCGCACGTACGGTCACCCGCGTTCCCAGAACGCCGGATAGATCTATTAGATTGCAGCGGGTAAATAATCTAAAGCGGAAATAAACGGCCAAAAGCATGCCTGTTTACTGGCATGCGTGACCTGTGCGCCGTACGGAGCCTGCGCAGCTCTGAGCGGGATACTGGATTCAGACCGCGGCGATTACGGCTTCGATTTCAGAAAATGTCCGGGCAATTTCATGCGTTTGCAGCTGCACTCCCAGCTGACGTGCCACTTGCGATGCCGAAAATATTCCTACGAGGTGCTGCTTGCCACTGGCATCCGCACCGACCACGATGGCGTGTGCGCGACCGTCCGCCTTTAACGACGCAACCACGTTACCCACACTTGCCTTCTGGACATCCTCAATGGCAATTGCCTCCACGGCATTAACCGGCGTCATCACATCAGACACCAGCAGCTCATTGCACGACGTTCTAAGCTTCTGAGCAACCTGAAGCGGCTTCTCGCTCAAGGTGTCGGTCGTGGTAATAATTCCCTCCACCTGCAAATCGCGGTTGACCACAATCAGCAGTCGCACACCGCGTACCAGCATCGAATGATTGGCATCGTTCAGAGTATCTTCTGCACTGATCGTGGCAGAGGGCACCTTTGACAGATCGGTCATCACCTCAATAGCAGGCGACTGAACGGTCACTGGTGGCGGATTAAATGCATCGACCAGATAACATCCGCTTGCGGAGACAACCATTTTCGGCAATGGTTTAAATGCAGGAAAGTCACTCATGGCCGCCACCTTTCATTATTCAGCAACCAGCTTACCCTCTAAAAAACTGTCGATCACCATTTTTCCATTTAGTTGATACGCCAGCATGGTTTCTTCACTTTCAGGGTAGTTTTATGTGAGCGCGGGGCAGCAGTATGTTCCACGCTCTTTGGAATATGACGTATAACAACACCAATATAAAAGCGCACGAATGGAAATACTTTCAAGGAGATTCAATGAAAACGGTCAGTTTTAAGAATCGGCAAAAGCAGTGGGCGCTGATATGCGTGATCGGTGGGCTGGGGTTGGTGGGCACTGCCAACACCGCAAATGCCGAAGATGTGCCTGCCCCGGATGAGCGCAGCGCCATGCGATTGCCAGCCAACGATCCACGCACTGCCGTCAGTATTTCAGGTGAAGACCGGGCTTACGTGCTTGGTCAGATGCGGCTATTCCTGGCCAATATCCAGCGTACCACTTCCGCACTGGCGAGCGGCGATCTCGCAGCGGCGTCGAAAATCGCAGCCATTGCAGGCGCACGCAATAACGAGAACGACCCCTCACGCCCCCCTACACTGCGTGCACGTCAGCCTGCTGCGTGGAACCAATACATCGGACAAGTTCGCAAAGGCTTTGACGACCTCGCCAGCACGGCAGCAACGGCGCCCGTATCGGAAAGCCTGAACAAGCTTGCGGCGGTGACACAGAATTGCGTGGCCTGCCACCAGACATTCCGCATCGTCGACTAAATCGGATCCATCGCGGTTAAGCGTGCGCTTGTAGTTCTTATTCTTTCAGCAGATCGATCAATGCACGGCTTAGCGCAGATGGAATTCGTTCATTTGTCGCAAGCCGTATTTTCGGCAATTTGGGCCAGACACCATCTACTTGCGTAGTTCCCTGTGCAGTTTCAGAACCATTGAATAGCAAAGTAATTTATTCTGTCATCAGCACTGCCAGACCGGTTATGAGGGTGGTTACCGCCGCAGGCTACCCGTACGGTAAAAGCAGCACAATGAAATTGACTTTGAGTATTTTCACGGGTTATTCAAAATGGTCACTTGCCACGGCGTGAGAGGGATTCCCCTCTTCGTTGTGCAACCGGTACCCAACCGCGGTTTCCGTCAGCAAATACTGGGGCTGACTCGGATCAACCTCGAGTTTCTGGCGCAGGTGCCCCATATAAATGCGCAGGTAATGACTTTGCCCGACTTGTGCCGGACCCCATACTTCGCGCAATAACTGCAAATGCGTCATGACACGCCCGGCATTCGCAATCAAAACCAGCAAGAGACGGTACTCAATCGGCGTGAGGTGAACTTCTGCACCATCACGCTTGACCACTCGATTGTGCCGATCAACCTCCACTCCGCCAAATCTGTAAATCAGGGCCGACGCCCCGCCTTGATGAGGATCGGTGTTGGCACTCAGGTGCCGCCGCAGATTGGCCCGAATGCGGGCCAGTAATTCGCCTGCGCCAAACGGTTTGGTCAGGTAATCATCGGCGCCGGCATCCAGTGCCCGCACTTTTTCCTTCTCATCGTGTCGGGCCGAAAGAACCAGAATAGGCACGCTTGACCAACCGCGTACTTCCCGTATCAGGTTGACGCCATCTCCATCCGGAAGGCCAAGGTCGACCACCAGCAAATCGGGTTTGCGGGTCCCGGCTTCAGAGATGCCTCTTTGAACCGTTTCCGCTTCAAAAACCTGCCAACCTTCCTGCTCCAGTGCTGCGCGCACGAAACGGCGAATCTGAATTTCGTCCTCCACCAGTATTGCAACGAGATGGGTCATGGCATGCTCAACTTTCCATTTCATTCAAATCAAGGTCGGGCATCGCAGGCGGGGGCGTTCGGGGAAGTACGACGGTAAATTCGGCACCCCCATCAGCGGGGCGTCCCGCGCTGATCTGGCCGTGATGGGCTTGCACAATCGCTTTGCAAATTGCCAGGCCCAATCCGACCCCCCGGGTTGTGGATTCACTTTTTCCGCGCGTGAATTTCTCAAAAATATCGAGCGCTGCACTATTTTCCACCTTTGGCAAACCCGGACCAAAATCGCGCACCTTGAGCTCCAGCGTATCCGGCGTCACCGCCGCACTGATTACCACCGCGTCGTGCTGCGCGTCACCATTGATTCCGTATTTGGCCGCATTTTCCAACAGATTCACAAGCACCCGCTCTATGAGACTGGCATCAAAATCCACCAACGGCAAATCTGCGGGAACGCTGGTTTTAACCTTAACGGACCCAAGCGCATGTCGGGCGGCACGGATTGCACTGCCCACCACCTCCTCCACCGATTGCCACTCCTTGCGCAAATCAATTTGACCGCTTTCGAGGCGAGCCATCTCCAGCAGGTTGGTCACAAGGGCACTGAGTTCGTGCGCCTCCCGGCTAATCGACTGCGCACTGGCCTTCTGTTCTTCAGACAGCGTGTTGGAGCTAGCCAGAGCTTCTGCCTGCCCCACCAGTGCAGTCAGAGGCGTTCGAACATCATGCGACATGGCAGCCAGCAGCGTGTTTCTAAGACGTTCGGACTCCATTTGCACCACCGCCGACTGGGCAACCTCAACGTAGTGCACACGTTCCAGCGCAATGGCAATCTGGCGCGCCAGCGTCTCGAGTTGTTGCACCTGCTCAGGAATGAGAAGCCAGCGCGGATTGCGGGGTTGCAATGCCAGCACACCGCGATTGCGCATAGGAGCCTTTAAGGGCACGAAATGCCAGCTGCTTGACGGCAAAGTGCCGGTTGCAAGTCCGGCGCGCTGCTCATTGTGAAATGCCCAGTCCGCAAGACTGGCGTCCAGGCCGGCGGGCAAGGTGTTGCTCAGCACTAGCCTGTCATTGATATCGGGCAGCAATATCTTTGCATCACCAAAAAAAGTACGTCGGACCGATGCTTCACCAAGCTCCACAACTTGTTCCGTCTGAAGTGCTCCGGATAAATCCCGGGTCAGTTCAAACAATGACTGGGCACGGCGTTCCCGGCTGGCAGACACTTGCGCAGAGAAGCGCAGATTTGCGGTCAGTTGACCGATCAGAAGGCCCACAGCCAGCATCACCGCAAAGGTCAGAAGGTATTGGACATCCGACACTGCGAAAGAGAACCGCGGTGGCACATAAAAAAAGTCGAAAGCCATAACGGACACGACGGCCGCCAGCATCGAAGGGCCACGTCCCCATCGCACGGCGACCAAAACCACACACAACAAAAACACCATCACGATGTTGGCCAGATCCAGCCGGTTGGCCAATGGCCAGGTCACAATCGTGGTGGCAATACAAGCCGCCACAGCCCATACATATCGCGGCCATTCACTGATTGCGAGATCGTCAGACTCTACTTCCGAACCGCGAGACGGAATATTGACCTGAAGCCGACGCGTACTTTCAGACGATCCAATTTCGATGATGTCCAATGCCGGGGCCAGCAGAGCGAGTTGCCGCGAAAGGGTTGGGCGTAACAAGCGCAGTAATCTGTGCCACCGATTTTCGCGCGGACGCCCGATCACCAGCGTTGCACAGTTCAGGGTCTGCGCGTGCTGAACAATCTCTGCCGCTATGCTTTCGCCACTCAGAACGGAGGTTGTTGCGCCCAATTCTTCCGCAAGTTTTAAAACCGCCAATATACGGTCGCGCATCGCAGGCTTCAGGCGTTGCAGCGCGATGGTTTCCACGTAAGACGCGTACCAGCGCACATTGAGCTGACTGGCCAGCCGGGCGGCGCTGCGCACAGCGTGTTCCGCACCAAGCCCCGGGCCCACGCAAACCAGCAGGTCGCCCGAAGTGTTCCATGCCGGTGTCCCCACAACCTGGCTGTTCTTGCTGCGCATCTGCCGCTCGCGATAACTGCGCACGTCGTCACCCACGTGTTCAGCGGTGCGTCGAAGGGCAATTTCGCGCAAGGCAAACAGATTGCCTTTTCGAAAAAAGTTTTTGCTCGCCCGCTCAGCCTGCTGCGGCACATACACCTTGCCGGCCCTGAGTCGCTCGAGCAATTCATCGGCGGTGACATCGACCAGAATGACTTCATCGGCGTTGTCGAGCACCGTATCCGGCACCGTTTCGTTGACCCGAATACCGGTAATAGCACCGACGGTTCCGTTCAAGCTCTCCAGATGTTGAACATTGAGCGCGGTCCAGACGTCAATTCCTGCGTCGAGCAATTCCTGCACATCCTGCCAGCGCTTGGGATGGCGCGAGTCCGGCGCATTGGTGTGCGCGAGTTCATCCACCAGAAGAATACTGGGTTTGGCTTGCAGCGCGGCATCAAGGTCAAATTCCTGAAGTACCTGACCCCGATACGCTATTTCGCGCAACGGAATCTGCTTCAGATCCGCCTGCATCTCCACGGTCTCCTTGCGACCATGCGTCTCAACCACGCCCACCAGTACATTCTCACCCGCACGCTGCGCCCGCTGCGCGGCAGCCAGCATGGCGTAAGTCTTGCCCACGCCGGCACTGGCGCCAAAATAAATACGAAGTTTTCCACGCACAAATTCGCGCGCATCCTCCCGAATTTGCGCCAGCAAGGCATCGGGGTCCGGGCGTGAATCGGTAGTGTCAGCCATGTTGAAAATTAAATTGCATCCAGCGCGATATTAAGCTGCAGCACGTTGACTACCGGTTCTCCAAGCAGGCTGAAGATTGGCCGTTGCGTGGCCTGCACCACCAGAACCTGCACTTTTTCGACCGGCAACTTGCGAACCCGTGCTACGCGCGCGACCTGATATTGCGCGGCCGCCAAACTGATATGCGGATCGAGTCCGCTGGCCGAAGCGGTTGCCAGATCGGCTGGAATCGGAGCATCGTTGGTCGGATCGGCAGCATGCAAAGCGTCGACGCGAGCCTTGACCGCGTCCAGCAATGCCGGGTTTAGCGGCCCAAGGTTGGATCCGCCAGAAGCCAGAGCGTTGTTGGACTGGGGACTGGTGGCCGACAGGCGTCCCCAAAAATGGCCTGGATCGGAAAAATTCTGGCCAATCAGTGACGAGCCAACAGGCTTGCCATCGCGCTCCAACATGTTGCCGGCAGCCTGCGCAGGAAACATTACCTGCGCGATGCCGGTGGTCAGAAATGGATAGACAAGGCCGGTCAATAGTGTCAGCGCCAGAAAGGTAACCAGCATCGGCCTGAGTAGTGTTTTCATAAAAGTTCCTGCGATTTAAATCGTCAAAAAGGTGGAGCGATCGACTCACGCCATGTGCATTGCCACGAGGCCAATGTCGATCAGCTTGATGCCGATAAACGGCACGATCAGGCCACCCAAACCATAGATCAGCAAATTGCGACGCAGCAGCGTGGCGGCACCGACGGCGCGGTACTTGACGCCCTGCAACGCCAGTGGAATCAGGAAAACGATGATCAGGGCATTGAAGATCACGGCCGACAATATGGCGGACGACGGACTGGCCAGTTGCATCACATTCAGTGCAGACAGTTGTGGGAATGTGGTGACAAAAATGGCCGGGATGATGGCGAAATATTTAGCCACATCGTTGGCGATGGAAAAAGTGGTCAACGAACCGCGCGTCATTAGCAGCGCCTTGCCGGTTTCAACCACTTCAAGCAGCTTGGTCGGATTGGAGTCCAGATCCACCATGTTGCCGGCTTCTTTTGCGGCTTGCGTGCCGCTGTTCATGGCCACCGCCACGTCGGCCTGGGCCAATGCTGGCGCGTCATTGGTGCCGTCACCGGTCATTGCGACCAGACGCCCTTCGGCCTGATATTGCCGAATCAGCCTGAGCTTATCTTCCGGAGTGGCTTCGGCCAGAAAATCATCGACACCCGCTTCAGCGGCAATCGCCGAGGCTGTGAGCTTGTTGTCGCCGGTGATCATGACCGTCTTGATGCCCATGCGCCGCAGTTCACCAAAACGCTCCTTGATGCCCGCCTTCACAATGTCTTTCAACTCCACAATGCCCAAAACCCGGGCACCATCAGTCACCGCCAACGGCGTACTGCCACGGCGCGAAACGTCGTCCGCATCGCGCAACACCTCCGCTGGCATAGTGGCACCCAAAGCTTCGATATACCGACGAACCGCCTCCACCGCACCCTTGCGCAGCTGTCGCGCAGGTCCGTTGTCTTGCGGGATATCCATGCCGCTCATTCTGGTTTGCGCAGTGAACGGAATTTCAATCGTTTCGCCGGACAAAACCGGGATCTGGTGCAGGCGCTGCGCCAAGGCGACGATGCTGCGCCCCTCCGGCGTCTCATCGGCACCAGATGCCTGCGCGGCGCAGATGGCCAGCTGCGCGGGCGTGACTCCCGGCGCGGGCATAAAGGCCGATGCCTGACGGTTCCC
>Ga0007854_10000693_pt1 | contig 21780 bp, 15 predicted proteins | sample CryBogCBH12Aug08_FD_60382 | JGI IMG/M metagenome (GOLD analysis project Ga0007854, IMG submission 60382) | Freshwater microbial communities from Crystal Bog, Wisconsin, USA - CBH12Aug08 | ecosystem: Environmental > Aquatic > Freshwater > Lake | place: Crystal Bog, Wisconsin, USA | collected... | reverse complement strand
CGGCTATGGTGGTGGCGGTTACGGCGGTGGGGGAGGGCCACACGGACCCAATGACGACGAGTTCGACGACGAGTTTGATGAAGAAGATCCACTAGGACGCTACAGTGGCTTAGGTGGGGTCCATAGAGGCCCAACACCCGTAGTGAGTCCACAATTTAAGCCCGTTTGGCTTGATCAAATACCTCGTTATCTAAGACAACGCTACAGTAACTCACCCAAGCAAATGAGTGACCCCGCAATGTCTGTGCTCGACGAACTGAGTCGAGCCAGTCAATACCTACCCGGTGGTGGCACTGCTACCAGTGTACTCAAGAAGCTCGGTGGTATAGTCAAGCAACAGCAAGAAGAGTCGGGTAGCTACCAGACTATAACAGACGTCAATGGTGTCAAGAGCCGAGTTAGAGTCAACAATGAGCTTACTCCACTAGAACAAACCATTACCAGAGTAGCCGGTAAGGGCAATATGCTAGAGGTAATCGGTAGTCTAGCCAAGTTTGGTGCAGCAGTTAGTGCTGTCACAGAAGTGGTTACAGGAGCCTATACCGTCGCTAGAGCAGTAATGGCACCTGTGCAGGCTTTAATAGGGCAGGCTCAGCAGCAAGGGTCACTTACAGGCCAAGTTTCTTACGGAAGTACACTACAGCAAGGCTGGCAAGCTCAATATCTTAGCGGTTTTGGATTCAATCCATTCTACAGTGCCGCTGATGTAGCAGCTGCACAGCAACAAGCTATGATTATGGGTATGAAGCCTGGTAGTAGTATGCAAGGGAACTACATTACTCAGGCACTGAATTTACAGCAGTCATATGGTATGAGTCAGCAAGAGATCGGTCAGGTAGTTAGTGCCGGTTTAGCGGCAGGAATTGGCGTCAATACTACTGCTAGTAATTTACAGACAGTCAATAATATTGCTGCCAATAGTAATCTCACTAGTGCCCCTACGGCAATTGGCACTTATACAGCTGCCGCTAGTACAGCCGGTTTGGGTGGTTTTAATGCTACGCAAGCTGGTGCTGCTGGTACACTTGCAAGTCTATTTATTGCTGGAAATCCTATATTGCAGTCTATGCATGCTACGGGTCAGGAGTTCGCACAAACACAAGTTGGGCAAGCTCTAGTAGGTCAGTCATTGGGAGTCGGCTACATGGGAGTAGCCGGTGCTGAAATGTCGGGGAAGTTTACTAGCACTGAATTTATTCAAAAGACCGGTATGTCACTTATTACACTACTAGGCAATGCCACGGGTGGAGTAGTGAACCCCAATGCCACTAAGGATCAAATAATTAACGGGCAGGGTGGTATGACTCCTAGTATTATCCAGAACGTTATGCAGGGGATCGGTATGGGTAATATGGCACAAAATCCCCAGGCGGCTGTAAACTATGTACTAGGGCAAATTCAACAAGTACAGAGAACTAGTCCAGCAGCTCTCAATAGGAATAAGCAACTATTACATAGTAAGTGGGGGATGCTTAACAGTAGTCTACGCAATATACTGGCTAACCAAAGAGACTGGGTTAGTGGAGAAGGCCGTAATGTAGGCGTAAACTTTGGCAAGTGGCATGGTAGTTATGATGCCTTCGAAAGAATCTTTGGATCTAGTAATGCTCGTAGAGCACTAGAGTCCGGCGCTGCAAAACTTACAGGACTTACGGGTGATAAGGGTAAACCAGAAACTCTAGCAGATTATGCAGCTCAGGGGAGATTTAACAACGCTGTGAATGGTGGTGAAGCAACTTGGGCTAGTGGACAAAAATTCGTCACTCCGTCACAAATAGGGAGTATGACTGCTCTTGGAGCATCACAAGCCGGAAATGTAACTATAACACTCGATCTTACTCCTACTGCTAAATCTCTATTCAAGGGATCAGCTAAGGTACGGAATGAAGTAGCTACTGGTAAGTCCAGTGCCAATCAATTACCCCCTAACCTAGCCCTTATGACTTCTTGACCTCTCTACGATGACAACAACTAGACCCACCAATAAACATCCGGACTCGGTAGTCCCACCCTTCCGACCTGATACTACAGTCCAGTCTGCTGTACTACACAATGCCGTACGTAATGTAGACTACGTATTTCCATTTAATATCAATAGCCTACAGTGGCAATACGTTATGAATACCCAAAGCTTCGATACCATCGGTGGTCGTGTTACTCAGTTGCTATCAGTACAAATTAGCACGATGTACGTAATTGGAGAGACCGGAGGCCAGAGCGTTCCCAGTAGAAAGAAGGGCGCTTCTGCCAATATCTACGAGTCGGGACGAGGAGCACTCTTACAACTCTACTCCAACTTTAAGCAGGCTCAAGACGATCAAAACCAACAAAAGACCAGCATGAGATTCAGTGTACCTAGTAGGGGGCTATCTTGGGTAGTATGGCTACAAGAAATGCAAATTGCCTGGGACCCCACCGTGGTATCCTATCAGTACCAAATGAGTTTCCAAGTAGACCAAGAAATCGGTACAAGTGCCACCAAGGCCATAACTAGTAGTGTATTAGACCAGATGGCCACGGGAGTCGGTTTTAGTCCACAGTGGACTGGACTCGATGCAGTAGGCACTAGCATTAAGTTTTCAGACATACAACAATACTTCCCCGTAGGGAGTTAGAATGCAGAATAAGAGCTACAGTAACTGTAAGATCTCGGGCCCCATCCTCTACCCTCAGCATCAAACGGATGGAGTACCCATGAACGGATTTCTTTGGAGTCCTACTCTAGGTCTTATACATCAGATAACCGACAATAATCAGTCGAGTACGGAGACTTGGAAGCAATGGCTGGGAACGCAACAATAACTCTTTTTAACGGTTCCCAACTAGTGGACTTTGACGTCTGGTTGTCCAGTATAGGCACAGCCACCAATAACATGTTCGCTCAGCAACAGGTACGAGACGGAATGTCTTGGACCCCTATACGTCGTGCTGAAATGTTCTTGCAATTTACCATTACGTGGCCCCTAGTGAGTACTCAAGATCGACGCAAGCAAAGGGAACGTGGCTTCGAAAGCATTGACCCCGCCGACGGTTTTGCTCGTATGAACTTCTTTCAAGATACCATACATACTCATCAACAGTCCATAGCCAATGGTACTACTACAGAACCCATGACCGTCAACTACATTAACAATAGTGACCCCTCTAGTCCCATATACAATAAACTCGTTAGTACTGTACCCTTAAATGCCAAAAGGTATCAGGGCTGGATACAGTCTGTAGAAAAGCAATACATACGTTTTCAGAACACATACCAGTGCAGTTACAACATGAACATTATTACCCCCAATACCTCGGATACTCCAGTCACCACAATGTTCGCCAATAATGTGGCCTATGCCCCGACTGTAGCATCAATACGAGACTATAATAACGTATGGAATGATGGTACCGCAGTCTGGGACCACATTGCTACCCTGGCCAATGCTTCACAAACGAAATACAAAGGCCTACCCACGAGTAGCTTTAGGACTCCTACACTATGACTTTTAATCAATCGGGAACCTTCGTTTATACTCCCGACATACAAGTACTCATAGGCACTACAAAGCTTGGTGACATCGATGTGTCGTCAGATGTCATGAACTTTACTATGGATCGACAAATCAATGCTGTAAGTACATTTAGTTGTACTCTCAATAACCCGGGACGCAAATACAACCAGCTCATCAACACCATGGACCGTATAGTAGTGTTCCTTAAGCGCACTAACTGGGTTCAGTGCTTTACGGGCTATGTAACTTACGCCCCCATAGAGACCTTTGTGCCTACTCCAGTTACTATACAGGCTAGCTGTACACTCTACCTACTACAAATGACCTACTGGGACAATACTCTCATCGAGTATCAGCAGTTATTGGTTAACTACCTGGATAATGCTGCAACTCAAAGCAACAAAACTCTTAATGATGGTGGAGTAGCACAGGCACTAGTCAATCTACTCTACAAGGTAGCTGGTTGGCCCACTGAGAACATACACATTCAGGGCATCCCAGCCAGTTTCATCAACTTTGCAGCAAGTGCCTACGTACAACTTATAGGCAGTAGCCAGGGATTGCCCCAGGATGTGGTAAGTCAACTGGCTTCATTTCTCTCTACTAGTAGTCGAGTAAGTGGTAACGAAGTAGTTACACAGACTACCGGAACCAACGGTCAGCCTAAGAGGGGGGTAAATAGTGATCAAGCACCTGATGGTGGTGTGGGGACTTCTTATACTATCAGCAATGCAAGTCCACTAATCAACTCTGGACCCAACAACGGCAAAGTTGACTACCCGGCCAAAAATCCACTCAACCCCGTGAACTATGATTTGATTACAGCAGACAAGTACTACTGCTCGATCCCCTGGAGCTACCTTCAACTCAAAGATCAAAAAGTAATTAGCGATAGTAAAAGCTGGATTGCTCATAACTGGATGGGTCGAGACAATAAAGGTCAACCCGGAGACTATAGTGGTAGACCCATGATAGTATCTTGTGGTAACCGCAGTGTAGTCGTGAGAGCCACTAGTGTGCCACAAGACGGGCATGGCAATTATGATCCCAAAATCGACTATATACAGTTGCACCCCGATGTTATAGCATACCTATCGGGACAACTCGATGATCCCAAGAACAGTATAGCTCCTGGCAAAGTAAAGACTAGTATCAGTGTAACCATGGACTTTGCCGTACAAAATGCTACTCCCAGTCAAAATATACACATAGGCAAGCAGTCTAATCAAGGCGTCAACGCCAAAGCGGTAGAGGCAGCAGCGAGTTTGGGCTCCACTACTTCAGCCAATAGCGTATCCACTAGCACTGTCATACACAACGCCATCAATACTCTAATACAAGTGGCTCGTGGACAAGTTGGTGACGGTTATCCCGCCAATGACATTCCAGGTCCTACACGTCTAACTCCCGGTAAACCCGGTACTGGTACCGGTTCCTTTGACTGCTCTGGACTAGTATACTGGGCCTATAAGCAGATCGGTATTACTCTACACGGAAGTGATACTGCTGGAGAGTGTGGGCCTCGAGACGGTAGTCAAGCCGAAATTTATGGTGAATGGGTCCCCAATACTGTTCAACCCCAAAAGGGTGACATCCTATTTTGGGGTTGGGAAGGTACAAGGCCTGCACACGCCAGTTTACTCAGTGAGTGGGTAGACAGTAACGGCAATGGTAAAATTATACAGGCAGTGAACCACCAGTACGGTGTCGTAGAGAGTGCAATCAATTGGCCTTCGATCTCCGGTGGTAAGACTTCGGGCAATAGTACGGGCTTACCGTACACAGGCGCTCGTAGGCCTATAAGTCTACACAAAGGATCTCACTTTAATTACGCACAAAATATTTCGTATATGAACTCCGACTGGAATGCAGACCCCAATAAGCCCAATGAACGTGCTCTAATGAGTCTTAGTAACTCTTGGAACACAATTTTCCAAGCACCACAGTTTGACGTTCGTAGTATTAGTTTCTTCGGTAGTCCACGAGCGTTTATTACAGACGGTTCACTACTAGGTGACCTACAGCAAATTGCCGGTGCTGGACTCAGGAGCTTTATGAGTGCACCCAACGGTGACTTCATAGCATGGTTCCCCGACTACTACGGACTCTACGGTGCTGATCCCGTACTAGAAGTCAGTGAAGTAGAAATCATAGACTGCCAAATCTATCACGACGACAGTCAGCTGGCAACCCACGTAGCAGTTATGGGAGACGTCAACGGCATCGGACAGTCGGTAAACTTTGCCGACTACTTACAGACCAATGGAGTAGTCAGTATACAAGATGTCACTACCATGCAACTACTCTTCGGAAGTCAAAAGGGTTCAGCTACGGGAGTACTTACCAATAGTCAACAGGCTACACAAGCGTTATCCGCTCTATCATTCTTGAACCGCTATGGCCTAAGACCCTACACTGAAGAACAACCCATGATTCATAGTCACCAAATGGAGTATATGTACGCTCTAATGACCTTTATGAAGAAGTGGGCTGCACAGTATGTCAGTACTCTCTCATTGACCTTTATGCCCGAAATTTATCCGGGGATGAGAATTGTATGCAATATCAGTAACCAGTCGGGTAGTAGCAATCAATACGAGTTTTATGTAATGGCCGTACAGCACTCGGGTGACCGTACTAGTGGTTTTAGTACTGAAGTACAAGTTACGTCCCCTGTTAAAGATGGAAGCATAATGAGCTACGGAACAGTGTGGGGCGAATAGTATGGGTGCTCTTAACCCTACAGGAAGAATGGACACCCAAGTAGTAAGACGTGTAACTCTCACTACAGCTCCCGCCGAACACCCTATGAGTACGGACGCTAGAACTACGTATTACTGTTACGGAATAGATCCTTCGGGGTTCCAGTACCAAATTGATCTACAGGCCTTACCACCGGGTGTGACACTAGACCAACTAGAGGCCAATCAGGTATGGTGGGTAGAAAAACGAACGACTCTATACCGTCTATACCTCTACGGTGGCGTTTACAATCCCGTAACTCGACAAATAGACTCTACGGCACTACTGCCACAGTTTCCACCGACTTGGGGCAGTTACTACGACACTACAAATCAAATTGCCACGTCTTCTGCAACTCCCTATACGGTAACTTTTAATACGGTAGTGGGACAAAACGGCTTTGCTCTGGTATCGGGTTCTCGTGTTACTGCATCAGCGGCTGGAATCTACAACTTCCAGTTTACCGCTCAGTTTGCTCTTACAAACTCTGGCGGAACCAGCACTTATAACACTACTGTATGGATGCGTCAAAATGGTCAGGACCTTCCTTGGACTGGTGGTGAAGTCAGTATTTACGCAAAATCACCTTACGCTCTACCTAGTTGGAACTTTGTACAGCAACTAAATGCCGGTGACTACGTAGAACTAGTATGGGCCGTTGATAATCCCAACCAAATCTATGTTGCTGCGCAACCTTCAGTTGCTAATGGCTATTCGCCAGCCTGGCCAACACCGCCATACGGCACAAGCATCCCATCATGGACTCTAACCGTAACTCAAGCGTAATGTACTCGACGGAGTGTACTAGGTAAGACGATATGAAGACCATCGTAGTAAGCAACGGTGACATACAGTTGAACTCCGGTAAGATTCAGTTTGCCACTGGAACCAACAAGCTAGTACAAGACATTACTCGGTGGCTACAAGAACCCTTGGGGACTGGCTATACTACTCCGGGTTTTGGCAGCACTCTGTATTCTATGGTCGGTCAAGCTCTAGGTTCGGGTTCTACGGCCGCCGTACAGACTGAGATACTTAGAGTACTACAGCTCTATCAAGGGCAGCAAGTGGCTTCTCTACGCAGCTCACAATCTAGTGCTCAATTGGCCAACTGGAACCCCCAGGAAGTAATACAGAGCATAGTTTCTGTAGAGGTACAGCAACAACTGTCTTCGATTTACGCGTTTGTTACTCTAACCACTCTGAATAACTCTACGCTTAGTCTCAATATCAATATGAACAATAACGGGGTTACTGTAAGCAATGGCTGATGTCAACGGAGTACTCAATAGACTTTTAACGTCTCTATCCGTCTATGACCCCACTTGGGATGTTAGTGTCGGTAGTGCCACCTACAAAATTATGGAATCAGTGGCACAAGAGATTTCTAGTACCAATAATAATTCAGTACTACAAACCTACAGCTATGATATCACTACTAAGTTCGGCGTAGACCTCGACAATTTCTGTAACCTGTTCGGAGTATACCGACAGTTGGGTCAAAGGTCTAGTGGTACCGTACAATTTACAACTAGTAGTCCCGCCACCAACATCTACGATATCCCCATTGGTACTCAAGTTGCCGTCCCGGTAAATGCCAACGGGTCCAACCCCATCTATTTTGCCACTACCGCTCCTGCCATCTTGGCTGTTGGGGACACTACAGTTAGTGTACCCGTAACTTCTGTACTCGCCGGTAGCTTCACCAATGTTCCAGCTAACTCAGTATCGATGCTAGTCAATACCATTATGGGAGTGACTAGCGTCAATAACGATTCGTCTATTACCGGTGGTGTAGACATAGAGAGTGATACCGCTCTTAGAGCACGCTGGCAGGCCACAGTATTTAACAATGTCACAGGTACTGCCGGTAAGTATGTATATACTGCTCTACAAAACCCCAATGTAGGCTTAGCTAATGCTATTGGACCGCAAACTTTTTACGACGAGCAACTACAAATCAATGCCGTAATTAGTGGCAATACCGGGCCGGTTTTTACTCTAACAGCCTATAGTGGGATGGTAAATCCCCTTACGGGGTCCACATATAGTGGCAATACTCTAGTGTCTAGTAGTGGCTTTGCTGCCAATACTACGGGGTCAGCATTGGGTACTGCTCTTACTAACTGGGTCAATAGCCTACTCCCCACAGCCAATGCACTAGTGGTATCAGCAACTCCAACCGGTAATACGATTTCGGGTGGACTCAATATCAACTTTAGTACTGGGAGTCCGTACCGTCTCTCCATAAGTGGTACTACCGGCACCAACGGAGTGACTACTTCTGGTAATGTAAGCTACTACGAATACGTCAAGAGTGCTAATCCTGACATTGGTGCTAGTGGAACTCTTAGCTATAATATTTCACAAAACAACTCCGGCTATCTCTTCCCCCAAGGCAATGAACTAGTTGGTACTTCCCTCAATACTGATGGACAGATTGTCTATGCCAACAACTTCGACTATATCTACCCCGGTAGTCCTACGGTACAACTAACTCTGACCATCGCCAACCAAGGCAATAACCCCAATCTTATTATCGGCAATGTGGTAGAAGTAATTAGTGAATATACTCCCTCGTGTAGTAGAGCCATAATGCCCGTAAGTGGTAATTATGCTGACATTTTTATTAATGGTACTACGGGCACTAACTATACGGAGCAGGTGTCTTTTAACAGTAGTGCTACTCTGTCTAGTGGCAATACTAACCCTCTACTCAACACCATCAACTATGTAATGGCCAGTGGAGCTAGTGCTACTGCCGGAGGCATAACGGGTGATTACTACGTCCCTCTAACCCAGCAACCCGCCATCAATATCCCTAGTCAACTCTCTACAAGTACCAGTGGAGTAGCCGACACTATTTACATCTACAACAACTCCACCAACTCTGGAGTAAACTACCCCATTGCACTAAACCCCTACGGTTATGTAACCTTTACTGGAACCTCTACTAATACTAACCTAGTTACTCAATTTACTACTGGTAGTAGTAGTACAGTGCTTGTAAGTTCCGGCAATACTAGTCTCAATCCTACTTTTATAGCAGTAAACAACGCAGCTAGCTTCTTGTACCCAGGTCTAGCAATACCCAGTGGGACTACTACTAAATCTGTGTCAAGTGCCACTACGGGAACAGGCACTCTGACTCTTACCATACCCACTAACACCTTTATAAGTAGTGTTTCTAGTAGTGGGGTAGTGCTTAACAACGCCCCCGTCTTTACAGTTACTAATGGAACTGTCTACATTAACAGTAATAACTCCAACGGAGTTCTTAGTATCAATGTTACTACTAGTGGTAAAGCATTAGTCTACCCACTCTATGACATCACTGACAACTATGGTAGTGTACAGTCTATTACGGGACTGGCCTTCCGTTCTACCACAGTCCCATCGGGTTGGGGAGCACTGCCTACTGGTTCCAACTGGGGAATCTATAGTCACGACTATAATAGTGATGTAACTGAAGTAGAAACTTTGACACAGCAAAGCCGTCCACTAGGGGTTAATACTCTAGTACACCAAGCTACGTTTATGAGTTTAGCCATAAACCTCTCAATCGTGTACACAGGGGGCTCTAGTCAAAGCACTATAAATACCAGTATCTGGGGGCAACTAAGTCAGTACCTATCGGGACTCAACTTCCTGAGTATGATCTCGTTTTCCGCTCTAAGTTCTCAAGTACTACGAGTAGGTGGAGTCGACAACGTCACCGTAACTAGTGTACAGACACTAGCAGTAGACGGCACAGTCATTAACACCTATACCCACGACTTCCTACTAGCCAGTAACCAACTACCCTCACTTGGCAATATTAACTACACAGTAAGGGGCTACAGCAACTTCTAATGTCTGGTAACTTACTCTCGCTCAACACACCATCAAGTCTAGCCAAGAAAGTACGTAACTTTCCCGACGACATCTATGACTTTAACCCCGGTGACAATCTTACTACACTAATGACTACCCTTCTGGGTGGAGCCGGCACTGGGCAGTTATCTGCGCTGCAAGTAATGGCACGTTTGGGTCAGCAATACCTAGAGTACAGTAACCTGGACGCAGTTATGGGACAGCTACTCTCTCTAAGTCGTAACAGTGACGAGATCTATAGTTTTTCCAACAATCCCTTCACAGACCAACTAGACTATGTTCAGTGGGAAGAAATCCTAGGCAAGGACGCTAGTTATAGAGAACGACTACTACAAGCTGCTGAAGCCTACCAGTTGGGTAGTAGTGTCTGGGGAGTAGTAAAGCTGGCCGAAGCTGTTACAGGCATAGAGTTCCGTGTCGTAGAGAGCTGGAGAACTTCCGGTAAAGGACGTTTTAACGACGGCAGTAGCAATAACACCGAGATTGTACTAATTCCAGTTCTCGACTCGCTCAACAACTCAGGTCGTTTCACCTGGAACCAAAGCAAAGCCAACTCACTAGTACAAGCACTATCTAAACTAGTGCCCGTCAACTACGTAGTGTCTATAGGGACTCCTGTACAACTCTATACAAGAGTTACTCCCAATAACCCTTACCCCAATGCCATAGTACAGACTTCTTCCACATCTAATGGGGTCACTACACTCACAAGTTCGGGCTCCTACTCGGAATACTTTTACTTGAACAAAACCAGTAATGCTGGTAATCTCATCAACCCCAACACCACCTCCAACCCCACTACTACCTGGCTACAAAATAACTCTACCAACCTAGCCCCTACCTTTGCTCACCTACAGACTCAGGAGAGTCTGATAGATCTAACAGGTAGCATAGTCAGTACTACAGTCAGTGACAGTAGTGCCAATCCACAAAATAGTATAGCACTACCCAGTGTTAGTATTACGTCCACGGTCTACGGAGGATAGTAGTGTCACCAAACCCACAGGACCCATTAGTAGCGTATGTAACTCCTACTAGTAGTCCCGGACTCACTGTACAGAGTCTAGTAGTCAATCAAAGTTATGCCTACAATGGTATTATAAGTACCCTACCGGGGGCCAGTAACAATTCCTACAGTGACCCCTTATTTAATCAAAAGAATGCCAGTGGCAACTCCACTAACTTCCAACAACTACAGCAAAAAGAGTGGTTTTCCAACTCCGACTATGGTGGTTCTAGTGCGCCTGTACAGCTTACCTATAGTCTAGGTTCCACGGTTTACTTTAACACCATTAAGTTCTCAATACTCAATGTCCCCTGCATCGTACAGATACTAAACGGACAGGGTCAAGTACTACAGGATGCCACGTTTAACATACAGGGTGGTAGTGATCTCTATACTACCACTGACTGGAAGTTGATCACCTACGACAGTCCGTTTGGGACACAAAGTGAGTCACAGTCACTGACTCTACAGATAACTAGACCGAGTGCCATTGTAGTGGGTAATGCCAACTCAGCACAAGCCAACTTGGCCTACCAGGTTGGAGTCAAAAACTTTTCGATACAACTACAAGTATTGCAGTACACGGACTTCGACCCCAATAGGACCGGCAATACCATAGTTTCACAAAACCGTTTTGGCTTTGTAGAGACCTATACTACACAAGTAGACGCTGTAAGTAATCTCTTCACCAACAACTCCGAGTTTTGGAAGTGTGCTCCACAACCCGTCAAAGATGCCGTGGTTTACGTCTACCTACAGGTGTCTAACATCAGTACAGGGGCACCGCAGACCATTAACCGCATCTACTTAGACCCACTGGTAAGTGGTTGTAGGCTCAATGTCTACTCGACCAATGACACTCCACTAGATGCACAGTATGTCAGCAGCTACCCGGGAATACCCACTACCGTAGGACAGAGTTTCCAACTGGGTAATACCGTGAGCACTCTAGATAACGCAGTGTGGTCTCCACTACAGAGAGACTTCGTATTGGCCAAGGGCGTATACCCCATACCCGATGTCAACTGCACCTACTTGAAGCTAGAGTTCACTCAACTAGTGCCAGAATTCTACGATTTACCGTTGGACTCTATTAGTAGAACTTTCTATGCCTATCCTTACGAGGTTGAGACTTACTACGGTAATCTAGAAGACTCAGTAATAAACGGGAATGCTATTACTTATTCTAGCTTAAGTAATAATATAACGGGGAACAGCAACACCAATCAACTTTCGTCTTCGACTTTTTTTGGTGTCAGTAAGAACAGTCTTAACCCCAACACTTGGCCATCACTGGGTGGACTCAACAACTACCTACTACCCAACACTACTACTCCCGGTACCAACACCAGTAGTTACATAGTAGATCCCACGATCAGTTACAAACTACTGAATCCTGATGGTACCTACAACAATCAAAGGTTCACGGAGTTTATGACTCGGAGCTTCCCGTCAACTGGAGTACACAACTACAACCAGTTGACTGTAGAGCAGCACTGGCAGCAAGCCTACTTCACGGGACTCAAGATCGTGGACTTGTTTTACGAGAGTTCCTACGATGACCTAAGAACTACTCCCGGACAGTTTACAGTTAGTGGCTCTTACTACAGTGACGCCAACTACATACAACTAGGAGTAGACCAGACGGCCTATACACCCTGGTTCTCTACCCCCGATGCTTTTAACAGTTTCCAGCTAGGTTCTCTGTCTAGTGACTGGAAAAGCTTCTTGCCTGACGCTCAGGTACTACTCAGTTCTGAATACTGGGGGCAGATTTCTCGATACGGAGGAAACCTTCTCAAGCCCAACGGTTCCTACTACCCGAGCCCCGCTACAGTAACTAGTGGAGGGCAGCTGGGTTCTAGTAGTATAGTGTCCTTTTCTCCACAAGGTGTAGGGCAAGCCTACGGAGCCATCACTTCGATCCCCACTACGTCACAAAATCTAGTGTCCTACTACGATGCCAACTTTGATCCTGTTTACGGACTCTCCCACTGGTCAGGCTCTAGTGGCGCTGTACTGTCGCACGGAGTGCAAAATGTCTATACTCCCAGTGGTACACTATCGGGAGTAGTCAACTCTCTAACCTTTAGTGGTACTAGTAGTAGTACTGTGGCTTACAACTTTGCCATACCCGGTATCTATAACGCCAGTGGGACTCAACCTTGGCAAGTGCAATTTGGTGCAGCTCCTTACGGTACTGTAGGCTATGCTAGTTATGCTCCAACACAGGGTATAAAGTTTTACTGGCTTCTAGGGGCCATGACCCCTGGGACTTCTGGGACTGCATCGAGTACCACTAACATTAACTTTTATACACAGTTTGTAAACCCCATTACTAATAGTGGTATCACTGGAACAGTGGTTTCGGGGAGCAACGTAACCATTACGGGCGGTGGCTATAACGCCACTGTACTAAGTGGAACCAACTACACGACTTCGATCCCCAGTAACACCATACAACTCGTAGTGGCTGCTAGTGGTAATCCGGTTACCCTTTACCAACTGGGTGCCTTCGCAAACCCCACACAAACCTGGTATAGTGTACAAGATCGTAGCAACATGAGAGTCAGTGGAGTTGCCAGAATCTTTCTTCCCTACAGTAACTTCGGGACTTACCGTGCCAGCCTCTTCGGACAGAATCTAGCCACGGGAAACTATGTAGAGTTGGCCCATAAACAATACGGTCCAGGCCAACTTCCCATAAATACCTGGATGGACATACAGTTGAGTTCGTTTACCACTACTAACTACAGCAACTTTAGAATGCAAGTAGTGGAAAGTACAGGACTAGACCCGTTGTTCCAACTAAGTATGATTTCCCCATTTTACCACCCCGTACGCTACGAGTACACGACTTCTAGTGGGGCTAGTCCCACATGGTACCCTATTACCACTGGAGTCAATAATGCCAACTCTGCCATTAACTTACCGTCCACGGCTAGTGGCATAAAGATACGTGCTACAGCACTAGACTCCAACATCTTTATTAGTGGACTAAGTATTGTCCCCAAATACAAGCAAAACCCTTACTACACTGACATTAGTGTCAACTACTTAGGTTCTAGTAAGACCAACGAACTCGAGGTCAGAACTCCGATCTCACAAAAACCCTACTTCCTTACCAATAGTCAACTGTACCCGTCCAAGTTCGACATAAACCAGATCGCACCATCGGTTATCCCTTATTCCCTAGATTGATACATTTCGGGAGCCCTACTATACTAGAAGTATGAGTAAGAAAGTAGTATTCGTACAAGAGAGCAAGTTGCTCAATGGAGTATTGAGATTCAGTAGTCTCAGTGATGAACTAAGACATTCGGGTTACGTAGACTCTTACGGTACTCTGCGTAACCGAGACAGAATTCCTGAGTTCGAAAACTGGCTCGAGAGTCACGACTTCGATCTCGAGTTTGATTCTCAAGAGGTACTAGACCGATACGAAGTCTTGTCGTATTGTGCTCGTGAACCCTATACGGTCAATAGCCCATTCCTAGACAATCATGAGCTATTCCCATTTCAGCATGTAGGACTCAATACCGTATGGCAGCAACTACAGACAGAAAACCCCAGAGTCCTAGTACAGTGGGACACAGGTGCTGGGAAGACTCTACTAAGTTGTCTTACTAGCCAAAATCTCTTCGATCACGGTATGATTGATCAAGTCCTAGTGTTTTGTAAAAAGATCAAGCAGTACGACTGGGAGCAGGAGTTCCGTCGTATGACTTATCTAGATGTAGCACAAGTTAGTGGTAAGTTGAGTCGTAAACAGAGACACGATCTCTATAAGCAGACTCAAAATCAAGTATTGGTCATGAACTACGAGAAGGTAAGAGAAGGTAGTCTATCTCGTAAACCCGGAATAAAAAAGAGAGTTCGAGACTATGGCCGTACCGATCTAGAGCAGATTCTCGAGATGATCGACGGCAAGAGAGTACTAGTAGTGATCGACGAGGCACAAAAGATCAATACAGGTACTAGTCTACTCAGTGAGGGGTTCGAACGTCTACTTAACCGAGCCGGGCAGGAGACCAAGAGCCTGGCTCTTACGGCCACTCCCTATACCACTAGTCCTCTCAATATCCGCAACATCATGTCGGTTATTGCTCCCGGAATCCCCGGAGTAAGCGATCTTAAACGTGATGCCTTTAAGTTGGTCTACGGCAAGAAGATCGAGCGTTATACCCACGGCTATAGTACGGAACTCGTGGTCAAAGAGTGGGACCGTACCAAGTTGCCTATGCTCGGTAAAAAGCACGAAAACTGGACTCACATTGCCATGAAGAGTGATCCGTCCATTGCTGCCCAGTTCCCCGAGAGTATGCCCAAAAGAGTAGTCTACGAACTCAGTGACCGAGACCGAGAGATCTACGAGTGGGCCGAGAAGAGAGCACAAGAAAAGTATAACCCCGATAATCCTCACGCCAGTATGGCCCATATCAATACTCTGCGTATGATCTGTAATACCACTGAAGGTCTATTGCGTAGTGACGGTGCTTTTGCACAAGAAATCGTGGAGCATTTCGGTGAAGATCTGAGTGTAGAAACCAGTAGCAAATACCAACTAGTACAAAGTTCTCTAGAGACCTACTTTGAGTCTAACGAGAAATGTGTACTCTTTACATTTTGGACCAACGGCACTCTATTCCCGTACCTAGAGCAACTCAAACGAGATTTTGGCAAAGACGCTCTTATCCTTCCGATCTGGGGAGTGGGCATGAGTAGTGAAACTGCCAATGATTATATTCGACAGTTCAATGAGAGCCGAGGCCCCACGGTACTCATTACCAGTGATGTCCTACAAGAAGGAGCCAACCTCTACGCTCCATATCTCTGGAATCTCGAGATTCCCGACACCTATGCAGCCTACAAGCAACGCAAAGATCGCATTAACCGAGCCGATAGTCGTAGCAAAGGTATTAGTCATACGTGGGTGTACAGGCCCGTGGCTTTAGGTACCATCGAAGAGCGTATGGACTCTAAGGTAATTAACCGAAGGAACGAAGCTCAGGCTATCCGAGGAGTTGTCGACGAGAACATCGACATGCACGACACCATCGATCTTAGTCCGGCAGGGTTGTTGTTCGGATAGAGACCCTATAAACTACTAGATTAGTAGAAGGAAAGGAAATGCCTATGGCCAAACGGTATTAAGAGCTAGAAACGGTAGTACACCTGACATCAATATAGATCAGGCCGTTGTATTCCATACCGGAACCGGACTCAGGCCCGTACACAAAACCGAAGCTCTCCCTAGGGGGTAAAATCCAGCAAGGAGCGCCCAAGATGCGCCGTATCAACATACTTAATATTGCTTTGGCTACCTTGGCCATTTCATTTACATCCAACCTCGTTCAAGAAGGAGTAGCATCATCATCATCGTTAAGCCATTCAACCAGGACTGTGACGAATGTCGTAGGGCACGGTCGGCTAGTAAGCACCCCAGTAACTACGGCCTCGGTCTCAGTACACTCTGCGGGTTTCACCAGCAAATTACCGAAGTTTCATGGACCTCTACATCAGGGTCATCACTTTCGACCTCAGGGATGGCCATGGGGAGTGACTGCTAGTGATCTACGTCAATGGTCCCGAGTCAGTATCTGTGAAGAGGGCGGTAATTGGCACGTACGAGGAAGTCTTTACTCGGGAGGTCTTGGAATCACTAACAGTAACTGGCATTACTACTCCCGTGGAATGGGTTTTCCAGCCAACGCAGCAGATGCAACACCAGTACAGCAAGTAGCCGTGGCCAAAAAGATTAACCAAGGCTACGGAGTCCCCGATCAACACGGTTGCCACTCATGGTAACGGAAAGGAAGTAGTGGCTACAGAACGACAACTTGAAAAGATTCGTCAGGACCTTCTAGGACTAATCTCGAGTGGGAGTCTACATTCGACTCTTATTGGCAAGATCATTAGCGTTAATCACTCGGATAGCGCCGACGATGTCAAGGCCATCGATAGTTTCGTAGACTATGTCATCGACCTTCTTCGCAAGGCCGACCGTTACGGGAAGGACAATGTAAAGTCTGCCGTTTAACAACCTAGAACACTGAAGAAGTTCCTTCTTCGCGAGAGGCCCTGGTCTCCCTCGGGAGTTGAGTCTGCATATCGCATAAGATTCCTCCCGAGGCCTCTTGCTTGTTCCGGTTACGGTAACTCTATATAATATAGTTATGACCGACATCGACTACTCCTGGCAAGACCATAGTAATTGCAAAAACATTGACCCAGATCTCTTCTTCCCTACTCGTGGAGAGAAGATGGACCAAGAGGTTTTGGATGCCTGCCACTCCTGCCCTGTAAGAGAGCAATGTATTGAGCATGCCCTTAAGCACGAGAGGTTTGGCTACTGGGGCGGTACCAGTGAGCGTCAACGCAATGCTCTACGTAAGTTAAGGGGCATTAAGTTGGAGAGTCCCCAGATTGGCGCCCTCAACGAACTACACCACCTTGCACAGTTGGGTACGAGGAGGAAGAGTGCTTGAAGCTCGTTGGCCACTAATGAAGAATGCCATTAACGAACTAGACAAGATTAGGTTAGTGGACTTCATTAACAGTAGTGACCGTTATACCAACGGTCCCGTGGTCAAACGCTTCGAAGAGAGTTGGGCCGAGTGGGTAGGCAGTGACTACGCACTTATGGTAAGTAGTGGTAGTACAGCCAACTTTCTTATTGTTGCTGCTCTCAAAGAACTCTACAACTTACAAAACGGAGACAAGGTATTGCTCCCAGCCTGTACCTGGGTCACCACTGTAAGTCCGTTTATACAGTTGGGTTTCACTCCAGTCTTTGCAGACATCAATCTAGTGGACTTTAGTTACGATCGAGAGCACCTACGAGAGATTGCTCGAGTACACCCCGACATTAAAGTCGTATCAGTTACTCACCTACTGGGCTATCCAGCCCCTAGAGACTTCCAAGAGTTTTGGCCCAACGCTCTAGTGATCGACGACGTATGTGAAAGTCACGGTTGTGAAGAGAGACCAGGAGTACGGGTAGGGGCCAACTCACTGGGTGCTAGTTTTAGCTTCTACTTTGGTCATCATATGACTACCATCGAGGGTGGAGTCATTACCACCAACAACGAAGCCTTGTACGATCTTATGCGCATGAAGCGTAGTCACGGCTTAGCTCGAGAGAGTGATAACTTCGACTACTGGGCTCTACAGCACCCCTATATCGATCGACAATTCTTGTTTATAACTGACGGTTATAATTTTCGCAGTACAGACTTTAACGCCATACTAGGTCTTTCGCAGTTAGAGAGACTCGACGAAAGTATTGAGATCAGACGGAACAACTATTCGCGTTTTGTCGAGATTGTGAACTCTAGAGGCGACTTGTTCTATCCAGTCACTGAATGTCCTTTGAACAGTAACTTCTCTCTACCCTTTATTTCTCACAAGAGAGAGACTATGCTAAATCTTAAGCAAGTGTTTTCACAAAATGGGGTAGAGTACCGTCCAGTAGTCGGCGGTAACCTACTACGTCAACCGTTCCTAAAGGGTCACTCGTTTGGTTCTCCTCGCAGGAATAGTACAGTGGACCTAGTCAACGACAATGGAGTCTATATCGGCAATAGTCAGTTCATAACCTCGAATGATATGGATTGGCTTGGTAATATCGTGGGGAGTCTCTAGTGGAAGTCTCTTTCGAAGGAGTCCCAGTACGCAGTCCCTACCACTTCGAGTCACAAAGTGTCGGCTACGGAAGAGTGGCCAATCAAGTCTACCATGCTATGAAAAGAGCAGGCATCAATGTAGAGATTAACAGAGACAGTTCTCCAGTACGCGTACAGATCGATGACCCCAGCTTTTTAGTAAGAGTTCCGGGCAAGTACAACATCGCGTTTACTACACACGAGAGTAGTGAACTAACTCCTGAGTGGAAGCAAAGAGTAGAGCAGATGGACGAAGTCTGGACTATGTCCGACTGGATTGCCGAATGCTTCAATCAGTATACTGAAAAACCATGCTTGGTAGTGCCCACTTGTATTTCCGACGTGTTTAGCCCAGTGCGTAGAGAGAAGAGTGACCCCTTTGTCTTTCTTCATACTGGGGAACCTACGGCACGCAAAAATGGACGTATGGTGTTCGAAGCCTTTGTACAAGAGTTTGGTAAACACGAAGATGCCAAGCTAGTGTTTAAGTCCTACGGTAATACTAGTATCCCAGGCCTCAACCTACACGACAATATCGTGGTATTGGGCCAAGATCTTAGTAACGAAAAGTATCGAGACTTGCTCTATCGTAGTCACTGTCTAGTGTACCCGAGCACAGCCTGTGGTGGTGGTATGATGCCACTAGAGGCCATGGCCACGGGTATGCCCGTGATTAGTACTTGGGAATGGGCCGACTATCGAGACTATATCTCTCTTCGACTCGAGAGTCAACTAGTGGAGACACCCGACTACATTAAGGAAACAGCTCCACAACTACTAGGCCAAGTATTCCTAACTAGTGTAGAGTCCATCTCGCAGCAGATGAGACTAGTCTACGAAGACTACAGTCACTACGAACAACTCTACTGGCAACAATCACAAAACATCGTGCAGGAATACAACTGGGACCGAGTAGTACAGGAACGCATTGTTCCACGACTCAGGGAACTCGAAGGGCAATTGTAGTGAAGATTTCGTTCAACGGGGTAAGTAGACGTTCAGAATTCTTCGAGCAAAATACCGGTTACGGCAAACTATTCGGCAAATTGTTTGAAGCCCTTAAACAAACTCATTATGAAGTCGTACTCAATGACTCCACTGCACCCGTGGCCATTTGTTGCGAAAACCCCGGTTGGCTGTACCGAGAACCCGGTCAGTATACCATCGGTTATACCACTCACGAGAGTACCGAGATCGTGCCCGAATGGGCCAAGGGTCTCGAAGCTGTAGACGAGATTTGGACTCCTTCACAATTTATTACTGAGGTGTTTCGAGACTACACCAACAAAGAAGTGACTACAGTCCCCATTTCTGTGGACGACGACTTCGTTCCGGTGCGTAGAAATGCTTCTAGGCCTTTCCTGTTTTTGCACGTAGGTGAACCCAGCCCACGAAAGGGTGGCAGTATCGTACTAGAGTGCTTCCAAGAACTCTTTGGTGACTCTGACGAAGTACAGCTAGTGTTTAAGAGTTTCGGCAATACCACTAACCTAGTGGGTGCCAATATGATGAGTAATGTTGTAGTATTAAGCAATGACTACTCTCAGCAACAAATGAACCAGCTCTACGGTAAAGTACACTGTCTAGTATACCCCACTATGGGCGAGGGTGGAGGTTTTATTCCACTAGAAGCCATGGCTACGGGGCTCCCCACTATCTCTACTACTCCTTGGTCTGACTACAAAGACTTCATAGAGTTACCCATAGACAGTAGATGGGTACCAGTTTCTGAGCAGTTGCTACAAACAAGTCCTTTGCGTGGTTCTATACTAGAACCTGACAAAGATTCCATCAAAGAGCGTATGACGTTGGTCTACGAAGACTATGAGAAGTACGAAGAACTCTACTCTAACCGAGTACAAGAGTTGAAAAAGCAATACTCAAGCACTAACATTGTAGAGTGGATCGTTATACCTAGACTACGAGAGATAGAAGAGAGATATGTCTAAGATCAAAGTTTTAGCGTGGGGTGACTACGCATGTGGTACAGGGTTCGGTACCGTGATGAAAAACATTATGGGGGAACTCAACAGGACTGGCAACTACGAGATCGACGTTATTGGAGTCAACTACGACGGTGGTCCCTACGATACAAAACTCTGGCCCGGAACACTCTGGCCGGCCATTAGTGCTCTACGTACACAGGGACCCTACGGGGACGTCTTTGGACGACAAGTGTTCCTGGACCGACTGATGCAAGCAGACTACGATGTAGTATTTATCGTACAGGATACTTTTATCCTACTGCCTATTATGCAGCAACTACTCGAGATTCAACGCACTAAGCCCAAGAGTTTCAGTACCGTTTACTACTACCCATTTGACTGTGCCCCTAGAGAAGAGTGGGTTACTCAGGTAGTAGCCAACTTTGACTTTCCAGTGGCCTACACCGAGTATGCCAAAGAAGAGTCTCGAAAGTATCTAGGGGATCTAGCCAATAAGATCGAAGTAGTCTACCACGGGACCAATATCCGAGACTTCTTTCCACTACCCAAGCAAGACCAACAAGAAGTTCGTAAGTCAATCTTTGCTCATAATAGTGACCGCTTCATCGTTACCAACGTAAACCGCAATCAAGGTCGCAAAGACATCCCACGTACGCTTATGATTCTCAAGGAACTCAAGAATCGTGGAGAGGACAATATCTTTTTCTACCTGCATATGCAAGAGAGTGACTTTGGTGGCAGTGTACTAGAGATGGCCCGTAGCATCGGCCTAGACCCCAACAACGACTTCACGATTCCGAACCCACAACAGTTTGGGGCCCATAGTGGCTTTCCTGTGGAGTTTCTTAACCAAATCTACAATGCCAGTGACTGCTTCCTTACTACTACTCACGGAGAGGGTTGGGGACTAAGTATCACCGAGGCCATGGCCACTAGAACTCCCGTGGTGGGTCCTCGTAATACCAGTCTTGTAGAGATTCTCGGTACTGATAGTGAACGAGGTTGGCTTGTGGACAGTGGGGAGACCCCCACTTCTTGGGTCATCAAAGAAAATG